>Ga0208872_1001047_pt1 | contig 18007 bp, 15 predicted proteins | sample CryBogCBH12Aug08_FD_185508 | JGI IMG/M metagenome (GOLD analysis project Ga0208872, IMG submission 185508) | Freshwater microbial communities from Crystal Bog, Wisconsin, USA - CBH12Aug08 (SPAdes) | ecosystem: Environmental > Aquatic > Freshwater > Lake | place: Crystal Bog, Wisconsin, USA...
ATGCCCATCTGAATTGGGGTCTGGCTATCCCCTTGGGGGCCAAACCAAAGTGGGCCGCTGACCCCCTGACTGGCAGCCTCTGCGGATTGCATATCGGCCAAGGCGCGGGCCACGGCGCCACGCCTTTGGGCCGGCTTAGCCCCCACAATGTTACCGTCAAGCCTGTAAAGCCCGGAGGCGATCGCCTTGGCTGCATCGAAAGCGTAAGCAGCAACCCAATCCGGAGAAGATCCAAATCGATGTTGATATTCAGCCTTGAATTCCTGGGCTTGCTCATTCGCGGTGTCAAGGAGCAAAGGCGTGGCGACCACTGAGCCATTAACGATCTCCGCCGACCGGTCGCTGGACGTCCCTCCACCACCGAAGGCCGACAAGAACTGAGCACTGGCCAGAGCGTCGGCACCAAAAATCTGCAAATGCGAACCTGCTTTGCGCAAAGTGGTAATGATTCTGGCGGCCAATGCCGGCGACGCCGCCACAAACACGGCTCCTACGTCAGGCTTATCGCCAATAGCTTTTGCCAAACGGGCTAAGGCGTCATCGGCGGGGGTTGCCTCTGCGGGGATCGTCCAGGTTTCTCGGACAGAGACGCCAAAACTGTCAAAGGTCTCGATGAAGGGAGAGGCTAGAGCTTCACCGACCGGACCATCTTCCTTGACCACATACATCAACCGCTGCTGCATGACATTGCGGGAGTAATTGGCCAGAAACCGGGCCTGCTCGCGGGCGCCAATGCCCAATTTTCGTACCGGGCAACCATCGATCTGGCCACCTTCGACACCTTCGCTGAGAGAAATAACGCAAAGCCCCTTGGCCTGATAGACGCTGCGGGCCGCCTGCAGGGATAGGGCCGACCAGTGACCAACGACACCAATTACCCGATCGTCGAAATTGCCAAAAGACTCGGTGGCGGCTTCATCGACAATATCGACAGAGAGCCGATGACCATGAATACCCCCTTTTTCATTCAGCATATCGACGAAGAGTTGTGCCCCCTGACGAAGTGATTTACCGATTTCCTGCTGCTGGCCCGACAAAGGCGCCACCACGGCGATGCGGCTCCGTTGAGCCGGGTCCTCGGCCAGCAAGGTATGGCGGACCACGAAGGACAACACCGCACCAAGCGCTAGCAAAATAGAAATAATGATAAGAAATTTCTGGCCTTTTCCTGCGGCCTGCCAAAGAAACAAAGACTTTGGGCGCCTCTCCACAGATTTCGTCAGCATTGGCTCATCCATATCTGAGCAGTCGCAACGCGATAAAATTCGGAACCAACTCCCGTCAACACGAACGCTGACGACACAACACTAAAAGGGGCAATATTTGGGATAACTTGTAAGGATACCCATTCCGATTCTGTTGGTCCGCCGCCATCAAGACTGAGAACACAAAGCAACGCCATTGATAAAGACTCGATGCGATAACCCCATTTCAATTATTCTAGTGCCATTATAGAATGTCAGTCAATCTATGATTTGTAACAATTTATTGCACAACAGTATAGGCTACGAATAATGGATCTAATTATTATAAACAATAACAATAAATCGCATTTTTATTTAATTATGTATAAATACATTATATAAACATTGCAATGAAGCTGTCTTTATATTACGCTTTTGTTTCTATATTTTTTTCTACTTTAATTTGGCTAGACTCTTTGCCTGGATGGAGACGATGCTTGCAATGACTGCCCATTTATTATTGGCGTCCCAGCCAAGACACCTTGCGCTCAAGCATTCAGACAAAGAAACGAGACCGATAGGCGGACCAACCTGTAACGCCAAGCACCAATTTCTAAGGCAATCGGCCGCCCGTTTAGGCCTGTCTTTGCTACTCGCTCTGGCAAGCAATCACTTGGCCCATGCCGATGGACCGACTGACTCTGAGATGGGGGAGACCCGTTTGAAGTTGGGAGGTGAACTTCGGTCGCGCCTCGACCTTAGTTTTCATGACACGAACAACTCGGGCCGACGCGAAACATTGTCCCGGCTTTCCTTTGACACGTTGGTCATTACGGAAAACCTGACATCCGACCAAATAACGAGCAGCGCTCAATATCAATTTTTTGGATATTACTACCCTTACGACACAAAAGATTACCGCAGGGTATTTGGTGAGGTGAGTTTTTTAAAATTTGCCTGGCTAGGGTGGACAGAAGAAAATAATACAAAAATTATTTTTGGCATTCATCAAATACCATTTGGACTTCAGCCCCTACTGTCTTCTACATATAATGGTACTATTGGATATTATATTGGATTAGAAGATGTCTATGATTTTGGTTTATCATATAATTATATCGGTGATGATATAATTTTTAGGTTTGGATTCTTCCCTCGTGATGGCGGGAACTATTTCGGCGCAAGCCGAGATTCAACGCGCTATTCGGTTAACCTTGTTAAACAAGACACACCCGGCGGCGGAGGGACAGATTCATCCGAGAACAATGTCGGCGTTATCAATGTCGCCTATGCTTGGACGGACAACGACAACTCGACAACCCTGGGCGTCTCATCAATGGCATCCCAGATACATAATTTCGACACCGCCAAGACTGGCTCACGTTGGGCGGCGGCTATATATTACTCTGGCACCTACGGCGATCTTGGCGTCAGCGCTCAGGTAGCCCGCCAAGATATCAATCCAGCGAGCCAACAGGACAACCGTGTGGTCACAGTCGGCAGCTTTGATGGTTCTTACAACATAGCGACCAAAGGGACTTTATACACATTAGATATCAGACATTCTATTGATGATATCCCGAATATTGCAAAGGCTATTACTCCATATATAAGCTATTCATTGTTTAATAAGGATGCTAGCTTTTCAGACTCACAAAGAATCATTGTAGGAATAACCGGATCTGTTGCAGATTATGTTAATCTATACTTAGAATACCGCATCGCCATGAATGACAACTTTACCGGTAGCTCTAATTATTTGAATGGCCTAGCCGGCGGCGGCACCAACAAATGGGGTTCTATGATTTATGCAAATGCTGCGCTTCCGTTTTAGCCTGTCGTCGTCATAACCGGTGGTCTCCCCCGCTCCTTGAGAGTGCCGATCATCTGTTCTTCCCTGAAATGATTGCGCTTCCCCCCGTCCGTCCTTTTTGAAGGGCCCGAACGTTCTTCACGAAGAAGCCGATTGACCCACTGTCATGCAAAACAAGGGCACCGTGGTGGTCGTCCATGTCGCAATGCCACTCCCGAAGAAATCTGCATCTGGCAATGCGTTGGAATGCGATCAAGAACGGATGAAGAAGAAACGCCGGTCTGTCTTCCCTGAGACCATCATCCTCCGGATCAACGGCGCCCCATATACCGACGAAGGATTTGAAACCGTCTGGCAGCGGGAAAAGATGGTCGGGGCGAGAGGATTCGAACCTCCGGCTTCTAGCTCCCAAAGCTAGCGCTCTACCAGGCTGAGCTACACCCCGAGGCGGAGAGTTCTAGGCGTTTTGCGCTTTTTTCGCAAGCGGGCAGAACGGAACGAAATGGCAATTTCCGGCGTATTTGGGCGCAAGAGTCCCGAAATATTCCCAAAGTGATGTTCTTGTAAGGTTTTCTGAGCGACCAAACCGAGAAAATATCCCGAGTGAGCGCCTGCCCCGATCACCATGCGCGGCGCCCCGGCGATGTGTCAGCCCGTGGAGGTGTCTTCCGACACCGGGCTGCTGAACATGGCTTGCGAAATGGCCAAATCAGCGTCGATGATGACGCCGGGAAGCTCATCCCGTTGCTGGAACCGATCTCCGCCATCTGAGGGAGATCAGACATCTCGATTTAAATCGCACCTTGCCACAGACCAGAACGCCACTCAAAAGGCATTGCTTTCCACTTCTTCATCACCGCAGACCACGGATCGTCGAACCGCCGCAACCTCGACCGTAATTATCCTCTTCCCTGAACCCGTCATGCTGTCCTCTTGGTCGACGGTTATACATCAGGGCTCTCCACTTTTCCCGGGCAAGTCCAGTTGCGCCATCAGGCGCCAAGGGCTTTCTTTGCCGCTTCTTCGGCAATATCCGGGTAGGCCTCAATTACCCTCAGTAAAATTCGGGCGCTCCGTTCCGGCTGACGCCGCCCCTGCTCCCACTGTTGCACGGCGGACCGGTCCAGGCCAAAACGCGTGGCAAACTGCCCCTGGCTGAGCCGGAGGCTCTTTCGGATTCCGGCAACATCGACAGACTCAACGACATGGGCAACACCGCGACTCGTGTCACCACGGGCATAAGCGAGGGCATCGTCCATGCCGGCAATCAGCTTCTCGAAGTTTTTCTTGTTCATCTGTCAGACTCCGTAGGTTTCCGTCATGCGCTTTGCAAAAGAAGCCAGAACCGCCGTTTGTTCAGCAGAAATATCGGTCCGCATGTTTTTCGCGTAGACCATCAACAGAAAGGCGGGGAATACCTCGCTATGAAAATAGTAGATAACCCGTACCCCTCCGCTTTTGCCCTTGTTACCAATGGCGAAACGGACTTTGCGAACACCGCCACCACCCTGGATGATTTCTCCACAGGCCGGATTGGCCGCGATCATATCGACCACCGAGGCCCGCTCGTCATCGGTCAAAAGCTTTTTGGCATCGGCCAAATAAGCTGCTGTTTCGACGACGGTAAGCCGAGGCATTGTCATACCCCTATATACGTCAATGACGCATAGGTGTCCAGGGGATTATGCGTCACTGACGGATAATTCGGAGGCGCCAATCTTGCCTCAAATGGTTACCCGTTCGATCCCCTTAAGGCATTAAACCGACAGATCATGACCCCGTGGCCGGCGAGACGCACGACTGACACCGGTTAGCCATGTTTGGCGTGCGCGTCAATTGCCTCCGGACACGCTAAAATCACTTCGTCAATGGTATTAACCCGGAGCGCCGAAAGTGGCGGAACTGGTATCTCATGTTTCAATCGGAATAACAGAACAGGCTCTGCCAGGCTGAGCTACACCCCGAGGCGGAGAGTTCTAGGGGGGGTGGGCCGCTTTATTCTGATTTCTCGGCTTGGCTGCACCGTTCCCCCCGATCACACCTTCTTTATGATCTTCTCTGTGCCGTCGACGGACAGGACAAAACTGAATTGATCCGTCGCACCAAATTTATTCCCACCTCCTCATTTGAGGGCTACGGCCAGCCGGAATTTTCGTTACTGCACGGCCTTATGCTTAGCACCCCCAGCGTTTTAGCAAGGGTTGCGCTATCTATGTCAAGGTCAGGACGAAACGATGCCTTTGTTACAATGGAGCCCTCGATTTAGCGTTTGGATCCAAGACCTGGACGAAGAACATCGGGACCTGTTTTCTCATATCAATGATCTTTGGGTCTGCATCGAACAGAACTTCGAAAAGCAGAAACTTGCCGAAGCGATTGAACGAACCACTGCCGCCATGAAGGCCCATTTCAGCCACGAGGAATCCCTTCTTCAGCAATGGGGCTATCCACAGGCCGCACAGCATGCGCAAGAACATCAGCAATTGCTTGTTCGACTGAAATCACTTTCCTCGATGGTGGAACGCACCGATCCTGCCGCGATAAATTCCGATTCGATCGATTTTATCGGTGAGTGGTTGTGCAACCACATTCTCAAAAGCGATTTCCGCTATGCCTCTTTCAAGCTCGGCAATGGCCTGTCCAAGGCTGGCGGCTTTGGACTGCCCTTTGCCAGCTTCAATCTTTTTGCGACGCGAATAAGACGATCGACGATCGTGGGCAGTGCGCTGGTAATCATCGTCCTGGCCGTCAATCTGTTCATGGTCGGATTATTGAGCTACGCGCTGGGAGAAACAAAAGTTCAGCGGGAAAGCGAAGCCCGTTCCACCGTCGAAAATACCGCACTGCTTATTGATCGCTCGATTAGCGAATGGAGCAAGAGAATTGACCTGTCGTTGCGCGAGATTGCCGATCGACTGGCAGACGATCTCCGACGGACCGGAACGCTTGATCGTGCCAGGGTAAACGCGCTTCTGGCACAAAGAAAGTCCTGGGCGCCAGACATGGCAACCTTCCGCCTGGCCGACGCGTCGGGCGTTCTCCAATATGGGCCGGACGTCGACCCGGAAAAGAATATCTCCATCAGTGATCGCAGCTATTTTATTTTCCACCGCGAAAACAGTAGCAGCGAACTGATCGTCAGTGCCCCGTTTTTCGGACGGGTTACCCGGACCTGGGTGATTTCCTTCAGCCGTCGCTATGAAAGACCGGATGGCAGCTTTGCAGGGGTCATTTCCGCGACCGTACCCGTCAGCCAGTTCACCTCGCTTCTTTCCGGTCTCGAGCTTGGACCAAATGCGATAGCCTTGCTAAGTGACCAAAATGCCAACCTTATTTCATCCTATCCGGCCAACTCATCTTTGGGTTTTGGTTCTCCTAGCCTTTCCAAGGCTTTTGCGGATTGCATCAAGGCCGACGCAATGGCCCAATCCTTTCTTGGCGCATTAAGCGAAGACGGTATCGAGCGCCTCAATGCCTATCGTCGCTTGACGGCTGTCCCTTTCCATCTGTTTGTTGGCATCGACCGTGAGGGCTGGCTGCTGGCCTGGCAGGCTGACGTCAAAAAGGCCGGCGCATTCGCGATCCTGTTTTTCGCCCTTTCCGTTACCGCTGGATTAGTGATCTGGCGATCTTTCGTCATTGCCGAGCGGGCCAATAATTCGATTGCTCTTATGCGGGAAATAGCCCGCACGAAACAACAGCTCAGTGAAGCGCAACGGATCGCTGGGCTGGGCTTCATCGAAGTGGATCCGGTGTCCGGTCTTTGGCATGTCGGCGACGGGACACAGGAGATGCTGGGCCTTGAGCCGACGCTCGCCGCCGCACCCGCTGAGATAATTTTAGCAAAGGTTGAGCAAACAGACCGGGACCAACTATTGGAACGCATCGCCAAGCTGAACGAGGGCAGCTTCCATCGGGAACTTCATCTCGGCACCACAATACTTCAGGCGGTCGGCGAGCAAATTGGCACGGCTGTCACACCGTCGCAGATCGTGATTACTCTCCAGGACATCACCCAGCGCCATGCCGCAGAAAAAGAGCGCGCCGCCATGATGGCGCGGATATCGGAAGCCAATCGCCTGGAATCCCTGGGGACTCTGGCTGGTGGGGTCGCCCACGAGATCAATACACCAGCCCAATATATCGGCGACAATCTGGCTTTTATCGCAGATTGGATACCGGTCCTGTTGGATTTGGCTAAAGAAGCCCGTGAAGCCGTCGCCTCAGGCGATTACACATCGCTCAACAAAAAAGCCGAAGCCCTCCGCTACGCATTTCTATCCAACGAATTGCCGGCTGCGACCGCTCAGGCTTTGACGGGCATTGAACGAATTTCTTCAATTGTCGATGCGATAAAGGCCTTTGCCTATCCAAGCACCAAGGAACCACAACCCTTTGACCTTAACAAAGCGGTTGAACTGGCCGCCGTCATCACCCGCAACCAATGGAAATATGTTGCCGAGCTCAAATTGGACCTTACGCCAAATCTGCCAAGGCTTACCGGCCTCGAAGGAGAGATTAGTCAAGTTCTCGTCAATCTGATTGTCAATGCCGCGCAAGCCATTGCCGAGAAGCACAAAGGCGAACTCGGCCAAATCCTGGTCCAGACCCGGCTGGACGAGGACGTCATTGAGATTGCCGTGCAAGACAATGGTGGCGGCATTCCTGAAGAAAACCTGTCCCGACTGTTCGATCTGTTTTTTACGACCAAGCCGCCTGGACAGGGAACCGGGCAAGGTCTGGCCATTACCAACTCAATCGTCATCCGTCATGGGGGAAAAATGGCCGTAGAGTCGGACTTTGGCGATGGTGCCTGCTTCCGAATCCAACTGCCGATATCCGCCAAAGGCGCCGCTGTCAGCGCCGACCTAAAGTCAGGCTGAACATGATACACGCCCCTTCTCAAATAAGGATAGGCGCCGGGAGAATATCAGATGCATTTAGATATTAGGCTAACTTTCATAAGAATATTAAAATTAATATTTTAATACAATTAATAGATAGTGTGGATTAATGATCATGGCACCTGAAAAAGAGAAACGTAACATTCGCCTGATGCTTGTTGATGACGAGCCAAATATCCTTAAAGGCCTCTCCCGCCAACTCCTTTCGGATATGGAAGAGAATTGGGACCTGGTGCTGGCCAATAATGGCGACGAGGCTCTTGCGAAAATGGAGGCGCACCCCGCCGATGTCGTCGTCACCGACATCGCCATGCCGGGCATGAATGGTGAGGAATTGCTGGATCACCTTATGGAGCACTTTCCCCAGGCGGGGTTGGTGATTCTTTCGGGCCACCTCAGTCAGTCAACCGCGTTCAAACGGGTCGGACCCGACGTCCGTTTTCTTACCAAGCCCGTTAGCAAAGAACTGTTGGTTTGGACGATTATTGATGCGTTTGATGCCAAGCTAAATAAGAATGAAAGCATTAACGAACAAATAAAGAAATTTATTAATTCTCATGTCCTCAGTGGCGATATATCAGACCGCGAAAGCAGAATCCATTTTATAAATATAGGCCATGTAAAGGCTGCGCTGTCCGCGCGTTGGCCAACAATTGGAAAAAAAGTTATCTCAATAGCTGACGTCTTTATTAGATCGCATATAAATAAAGGCGAGGCATACCGTTATTTTGATGAAAATATTTTTGCAATAATTTACCCAACACTCTCAAATTCCGAAGGCAAAATCCGCTTGAGGGCTTTGGTAGAGCAGCTTTGCCGCAAATTATTTGGCGATGAATTCGACAGCGGTCGTTATGGAGCTGATATTGTTGACAAAATGATGACCTTCGAGCACAGCTCTAATAATAAAGCGCCACAGAAGCCTCCATCAAAAATTGATTCCTCGTCAGTCAAAGACAAACTGCTGTCATCTGTATTCATCGAATACAAGCCAATCTGGTGCCCAGAAACACGAAATGTGGTAGCCTATAGAACATCTTTTCGTCGAGAATATTTGGGACGACAAATATTTGGCCATAGCATATTACAGGGTGGTAATGTCGATCCCCTTTGGCCGGCACTCTATGAACAGCTGTTTATTGACATCGTCAAACATCACACTGTCGAAAGTGCTTCGAGCCCTTATTATGTTGTCCAGGTTCCGTTAGAGCTTTTGTTGTCGAAAGAATTTTTGGCCATCATAAAAGCTCATCTGGTGGCCCCCGGCTTACGCAAGCGCTTACGCATTGAAATTGTCGGAATCGAAGAAGACATCAAGCTAAGCCTGCTCAGCGCGGTCATTACGATGTTGAGCAAACATTGCGACGTCGTTATGGCCCGGATCTCGCCCGACAGCCTGACCGTCCATGAACTTAAACTGTTCGGCGTCCATTGGATTGGCATGAATTTTTACAATCTGGCCAAATGCGGATTGGGACAAAGAGGAGCCTATGTCGTTGCGTCGCATTTTTCCAAAAAAGCCAATTTGCTTGGCCTGGAAACCTATGCTTGGGGGATTAATTCTGTCCCCGATTTCCAGGTCTTATCTTCGCTAAAATTTCGCACCTTAAGTGGGACTGTTTTTAGCGCACCGAACCATAAGCCACATACAACTTATCCGCTGAGCCCATCTCTTATTATTAACGGATCAATATGAAAATTATCCAGACTTAGAGCGTCGTCCTACAGAGCTCGACCCAATTCGCAGTGCCATAAGGTGCTTCAGTAGTAATGTTAGAACACCTCCTCATTTGAGGGGTTTTTCTTATCTAAAAACCCACTAAACCAAGATTTACGCCCTATTGGTTTAGGTGAGTTTCATGATTTCCGCATTTGACCAGGCAACCAGCCCAGGCGTTCTGTTCGTCGACGACGAACCTAATCTACTTGAGGCCATTCAACGCATTCTTAGCCTGCATGATGTTGACTGGAGGATTGACTTCGCCCAAAGCGGAAGCGAAGCACTGGCCAAAATGGAAAGAGATCCAGCCTGGGTTGTGGTCAGCGACATGGCAATGCCGGGGATGGATGGCCAGGAATTGATCGCCCTGCTGGCTGAACGCTTCCCCCATACCGTTCCGATTATTCTTTCGGGCCACTGGAGCGAATTGATGGCTTTTGCGCAATTCGGCCCTCGGCTGCGCTATTTGTCCAAGCCGGTTTCCGGTGATTTACTGGTCTGGACGGTAAGACAGGCTATCGCTGAAATCCATTTAAGTTATAAGCTAAAGGAACCGAGAGAACTGAACGTTGCTATCGGACATCCTGTCATTGATTCACAGCATCGTGAAATTAACGCTTTTAGCCGGCGCTTACGGACATTATTCGACCAAGGCTTATCGGCTGGCAGCCTAGTCGAAGCAATGTCTGAATATTATAAGCTGCTCAGCAACCATTATTCACTAGAAGAAGCATTAATGGAAAGATTGCCTCGTGAAAAATATGCCAGCCACATTGCCGTTCACAGCAAACATCACAAAGAGAATATTGACTTTGTTAATGACTGCATTAACGACATTTCAAATGAGCAAGATTTGAACGAAATAATATCCGTTATAAAATTAGTATTTGAAAATATGACCGAAAACATGAACATGGATGATATTGATCTTTTTGAAATTATAAAAAATGAGAAGCTACTCACTTGAATATCATATCCAATATTTTAGACATTTGGATTAATCCAATGAGTCCATCAAATATAACAACAGAATATTTTGGAAGACGCTCTCGCATCTTGTTCGTCGACGACGAGCCCAGTGTTTTGCAGGGGGTCGCCCGCGCCCTATCAACCCACAGCGATGATGAATGGGACATCCTGTTTGCTGGCAACGGGTTAGAAGCGCTGGCAAAAATGGAACAAAACCAAGTGGATGTGTTGGTCACCGACATTGCCATGCCACTGATGGACGGCAAGGAACTACTTGAAAAGACGCGAGACCGCTTTCCGGGAACCGTCATGGTCGTTCTTTCCGGCCATTGGAATCAAGCCTCGGCCTTGGCCTATTTAGGAAGCGACGTTCGGTTTCTGGCCAAGCCTGTCAGCAACGAGTTGCTGGCCTGGACGCTACGTCAGGCGATTGACCAGGCTGACGCCACCCGTCGCCTTCGGCTCCGCGGCGAACGCGCTGCCGACTTCTCCGAAGCGATCACCCCAGAGGGCTTTGATCTGCGAAATTTGATTGGCGAAGAATTTTCTCTTCTGGATCCAACCGCCAAAGGCAAGCGCGTTGGACTCTATAGCGAGATTTCACCGGATGTTCCGGCCCTGCTTTCCGGTCAGCCCTCCCTTATCCGCAAATGCCTGAAGAAGACATTAAGTAACGCCATCAGCTCGACAAATCATGGATCGGTCACTTTGCGGGTAACGCAGGTGTGGCCCAGCAACAGCGATATCCCGCTGCATTTTGAAATTGAAGACACCGGGACGGGGCTGGCTTTCGACGCCAGAGCGCGCCTTATGGACGCGTTCAAGCAGGCCAGCCAGCCGGGTGGCGAACTGGGACTGGCCGAGACACGCCGTCTGGCCCTTATGATGGGCGGAGAAGCTGGGTTCGACAGCCGTCAAGGAGAAGGCAGTATCTTCTGGTTCGTCGCCATGGCTCACAAACGATAGGGTTCCATGGGCACCACATCCGCCGGAGAACATTGTCAACGAAATGCGAATATGGCCATCGCTGTGTTCGTACAGGCGCTTGAACAGCAGGCCACCGACGGAAAGGTTTCAGTCCAAGCCATTCGTCGTCTTGCACTGGTCCTGACCCAGGGACCAGGCCCCCTTGCTGAACGCTTTATGTCCTCGGAGGCGGCTTGCCGAAAGTTATTTGCCCCTCCTAGCAAAGACGAATTGCCGTCAGAAGACGCGGGCCGAACGGAACCGGCTGACAGACCCCCCTCACCCAAAAGCGACACGACCCCGACCGAGCTCAGCAAAAAACCCGCCTTGCCAACCGCTCGACAGCACAAGCGGCGCCTGGGTCTTTCTGGACTGGCGCTTCTGGGAATGCTTGCGCTTGGCATTGGGCTTGCGTTCACCTTTGGGGGAACAACCTGGCAGGATTTGCATTCCGGATCGGAGATAAATTCCCAGGACTCCGCCAAATTTGCCAATCAAATCATCAATGCTGCCAATGGGGCGGACGATGCCGGCATAGCCTTTGGCATCAAGATCAGCAAAGGCGATCACGGCGCCGTGATCGCAGAGGGCGTCCCGGCAAAGCTTTGCGCCGCATCCGGTTGGGCTCTTGTCCGCAAGGGCGTCCTGACGATCAATGGCATCACACCAAGACGAATATCTTGGGCTATTATCAACAATCTATGCAATAAAGCAGATCCAGCAAGCTTAAGCTGGACACAAAAGACGGACACATCAATACAAAAAGAATAATAAATATATATAGTTATTAAACAGACATGCTTTCCATTATCAAAATAATGTTTAACTCCATATCATCTACGCGCATATCCCTGGTCATTTTCTTAAGCATATAATGCGTCGTATTAAGCGCATCCTCAGCGTCATCACTATTGGATAGGTTGTTAATCGCATCCAGAATGAATTGCAGATTGTCCATATGGTGCTTCTTATGTATTAAGACATGACCACTGTTTTTATTGTCTGCGATTTTCGCCATTAGCGAGTCTTCCAGAGGACACAATTTATTTAGCAGCTTATAATATTCATTAAGAGACAATATAATTTTTTCTTTTTGGCTTTTTTCAACAAACAAAGTATCGATAAATTCTATTAACGTTTCTATTTCTTGGCGCCCAGCGTCAATTTGGGGTTGACCGCATTCGACAGGCTGGATCCCTTCGTCTAAGACGGGGCCAGATTTTGCCAACTTCGCCTCGATAAGCGCCTGACGCACCGTCCAAATCAGAAATTCAGCGGTAACGGGTTTGGCCAAGAAGCGCAGGCCCGCGCCAAAACTGGTAAAGGCTGTCAAATGACGCCAATGCCCTGACAGAATAACCGGAACCGTAAAGGGATATTTCTCGGTTATCCGTTGAATCAGTTCCTTCCCGTCCATACCCGGCATCGCGATATCGGTGACCACCACATCCGCTGGGTTTGCTGCCATACGCGCCAAGGCTTCCTGGCCACCTTCGGCAAATTCGACCGTCCACTCCGCCTGAACAAGACTTAACTGACGACGGATCCCTGACAGAACCAAAGGGTCATCATCAACGAAAAGGATCCGTGCGCTCTGATCAGGGATGGACGATGGCAGCATAATAATAATCCTAGCTCAGTCACATATTCGTTGCCGGGGCGCACCAGTCCGTTCCGACAAACAGAATTTTACGGTTGCGCCAGCCTATCAACGGCCTGGCCCAACTGTCAGCATTGAATGCGACCGACAAGACCAACAGCAAACGGTTCCCCCTCGCCTACCTCTCTTCGCTCAGTTCAGGGCGTAGCTTGATGGAAGGTGTTGAGCCGACGCCAACGACCGCAAGGCCCCAATCGCGACGCCAGATTGATCGATCAGGGACTTGGTGGAAATGGCGATGGCTTGAACAAGCTCTACATCATAATTCATCATATTAAAGGAAATTGTTTCCATAATATAATTCATAAGAAGCTTGATTTTATTAATAGACACCCCGCGGCGCAGGTAGGTAATTGAATGATCTATTAGAAGTAAGGTAATTTTATGTTCTTTTTTGTGGCCAATAACATTAATGGAGCCGGCGCAGCTCTTCATCAAATCGTTTTCGGCTAAGAAATTTTCTGACACTGCCGAACGAAACTCCTTAAACAGGGACAGTAGACTGTCCGCGCTTAGTCCGCCGTTAAAACCAGCCAGAATTTCATCTGCCAGACCCAGCATTTTTTCGTGCTGCTGATCGATTTCGGCATGACCTAGGTTCATATGGGTAAGGGATGGATGGGACGTCATGACCGACCACTCCGAAATTCCTGGCAGGAAAATTCCCAGCAGAATCACAGAATGGGCCGGGCCAAAGGACGGCAACATCCTCATTTAAGGAGGTGTTTGGTGTTTATATTTTTGGGCTTTTGTGATGACGGAACAAAAAGCAGCCGATCTCCGTCAGGTTTGGACTTGATAGCGCAATAAGGGAATCACACCGAAAGCCATGCTGCCGATAGCGATTATCAATGTGGTCCGATCAAAATCGAGCATAGTCATCCCACCGGCCCACCAAAACAACAGGCCCGACAAAGCCGGCCAGATCACTTTGCCGACCGCCCCCGCAAAGGATTTTTGTAAATTGCTACGAAAATGCCAGGAACAGGCGAACCCCGCCAAGCCATAATAATAGGCCGCCTGGACACCGATGACATTAATGGACTGAGCCATGACCTCGGCGACGCTTTTGGAAGAAAGCGATGCCAGCAAGAGAAAAGCCCCCAAAGCAGCGATAAGAAAAGTCGCCATATGCGGCGTTTTCCAGTCGTCATGTAAACTCGACCAGCGGGCATGCAATGTGCCATCCCGAGACTGAGCAAACATCGTACGGGAAAATTGTAGCATTTGCGTTTCCAACGTTCCAATCGTGGACAACATCAAGGCCAGGACGGCCAAGTAACTCCAGGGCGCAGGAACAATTTTATTGGCAACAGCAAAAAGAATATTAGTTCCAGATTGACTGATTTCATCATCAGCCAAGGACAAAAGGGCAATGGCGGAAAAACCGGCAAACGCCGCCATTACTAAAAAAATTGCACCCACCGCCCCCAGGCCGGGAACTTTTGCCGAATTCTGGGTTTCCTCGGTCAAATTAAGCGATACATCCCAGCCCCAGAAAAAAAACAACGCGATTACAGCGCCATTGGCAAAGGAACTCGGGGTAAACGCCGTTGGCAAAAAATCCCGCAAAGAAAGCGCATGAATGGCCTGCGGACCTGCCTTTATCAGAGCCGTAACCGACAGCCCCAGAAGGATGCAAATCTCGCAGCAGGTCATAAATGACTGCACTTTGCCGGTTAAGCCAATGCCTTTAACCACCACAAAAGTGACCAACATCAACCAAAGCACGGCGCAGGCCGTCACGGCAAATTGCGATTCGACCAAATCCGGAGCCACCAACATCAAGGTAGCCGAACCGGCGGGCAGCGTGGCCGACACCATGAAGATCACCGAGGCCGCCAACAATGCCCAACCGGCAAAAAAACCGGGGGTCTTGCCAATAATTGCCCGCACCCAGGCGTAGGAAGCGCCTGCATTGGGATCATAGGCATTCAAATTGACATAAGCAAAAACGATCCCAAGCATCAATATGCCACAATAAAACAGGCTGGCCGGTGCTAAAACACCAACAGCACCAATAAGCGTCGCCATAGTAGCTGAAATACTAAAAGAAGGTGCCGATCCAGCGACGCCCATTGCTATAGACTGCATCAACCCTAAGCTATCTTTATTTAATTCTTTCGTCACGACAGAGATCTCGCAGTAATTATATTAACAAGTATGGCGAGGCTGGACGAGCCCCGGTGATCATCCAACGGCCAGCCCCTTCACATCGGCGGCTTCAGCCCATTGCTCTCCGCTGCGATGCTATCGGCTGTCAGTTTGCCATCCGCATGTTTAAGCGCAAAGACCACCACCACCGCACCAGGCTTTAGCAGACTGGCATCGCCCGTTCCATAGGTCATGACCGGTGTATCCGGCCCCACCACATATTCGGACTCACCGCCTTTGAAAACGACTTTCAGCGTGGTGCCGGTTGATGCCTTGGAGGTGCCAACCACTGTGGCGTTGGTCATGGTGCTTTCGGGCAAAAGGTCCCAGGCGAATTGTCCTTCGGCCCGGCCGCGCAAAGCCTCGGGGAAAATACGAACTTCCAAAGCGTGTAATTTTCCATCGACACCCCGAACGCCGGCCGAGGCCACATAATCCCCTTCCTTGATGTCCGAAAGCTGACGCTTTTCCAAACTGCGCACCACAAAATTGGGCATAAGTTCAAGGGTCACCCTGTCCCCTTCCCGGGACAATACCGTCAGAGCCTGACCATCGAGGGCAGCAACCGTGCCGCGAATACGCGTGGGCGTCGCCTGAGGCGTTTGAGCAAAGCTCGACATGGAAAGAGTGCAAAACATTAGGCCGATGAAAATTGAAGATAAACGCATCATTCGCCTCCATATTTTGACCAGCATTCACATGATGACAGCCTTAGCCGTACTTGGCTATTGTTGCTGCAAGCCGCAAGGATCGAACTTTTATGAACCCGCCAGGAAACCGTCGCATCCATAAAATTCGCATCGGCGATACGCATGTCACGGTTTTTGGTCATCGCCAAAGCCGTTTGTTTGACCCCTACCATCTGGTTCTCACGTTAACCTGGCCGCAGTTTTTTGGAAGCCTGGTTCTAATCTTTATCTTAGTGAACCTCGCTTTTGGAGCCCTCTTCTGGCTGATTCCCGGCAGTGTCACCAATGTCCATGAAGGGATGTTTCTCGACTATTTTTTCTTCAGTATCCAGACGCTGGCGACTGTCGGCTATGGCGTTATGGCACCGGCCAGTCTTGGTGGCCATATTGTCGCCTCGATCGAGATTCTGACGGGAATGGTCGGCATCGCTTTAATAACGGGAATGGTTTTTGCGCGTTTTTCCAAACCCACGGCGCGCATCCTGTTCAGTGACAATGGCGTCATCCGAGACTTTGACGGGCAGCGCGTTTTAATGTTCCGTATCGCCAATCAACGTCACAACCGCATTGTCGAAGCCAGTGCATCCCTGTCTTTAATTCGCTCTGAAATCGACCGCTATGGCGAGACCTTTGTCCGTATTCACGACTTACGGTTAATCCGCAAGAGGAGCCCGGTATTTGCCCTGACCTGGAGCATTATTCATCCTATTGATGAAAAAAGCCCCTTGTTTGGCCTTGATAAAGAACAACTGCTGGCCAGCCGCTCGCGCATTGCTGTTTCTGTGACCGGGCATGATGAAACCATGGCCGCCAAGGTCTATGCCTTTCAGGACTATGAGGCGGACGACATCGTCTTTGATCGCCGTTTCGTCGATATTTTATGCTTGGCACCATCCGGCGAGCGTGTGGTGGATTTGACCCGTTTTCATGGACTCGAACCCCTGCCGGAGACGCGGGACAGCCCCTGCAAAGACATCATTTCATGACCGATGGTCAGACAGTCACCATCTCCTGTCTGTTCCTGGATCAATCAGCCCTGAAAATTCCACAATCCTGGTGGAACTGCCTCGGCAGAGCCGAACAAGAACGTGCCGACCGCCTTCGCGTAGCTGCGGAACGCCGGCATTTTATTGCCGCGCATGCTTTGCTTCGCCACAGATTGGGCCAGATGACGGATACGGCGCCGGATCGGGTGCGTATCAACGCATTACCCGGGGCCAAGCCCGAACTGGTCGAGAAGACGGATCTTTCCTTCAGCCTTAGCCATACCAAGGGTCTCGTCGCAGTGGCTGTCAGTCGGGCGGGAGCGGTTGGGATTGATGCGGAGGCAAAGGATCTTGCCGCCTCACCTTTGCAGATTGCCGGTGCCTGCTTTGCCCCTGCCGAAATCAGAGCCTTGCAACAAACGCCAGAACCTCAACGGCTGACCCAGTTTTTTCAGATCTGGACTTTGAAGGAAGCCTACCTGAAGGCCTGTGGCTGCGGGTTGAGCCGGGATCTGGCTTCCTTCACCATAAGCCTAAACCCACCCGAACTGGCTGAGGGCGATGAACCGGCGTCCTGGCAATTTTTCCAGCAGCAATGGGACGACAGCCATTATTTGGCGATTGCCCTGAAGCGACCCCGCCAGACCCCAGCAAAGTTCAGCCTGGAGCAGCTTAACGAAAACTGGCTATAGCCGAAAACGGACACTCGTGCATTGGTGCAAACAATCACCCAGTAGGGCCGGCGTCCCTGCCGGCCTCAGCCGACAAGATACTGAAATCATTGACGTTTTATGCCGGCCTTACACCGGCGGGGACGCCGGTGCTACTGTGCTTTTTGAATGAATCAGGACACTAGGTCACCGACTCATTAAACCGCATCCAAATTCGTGATGCAGCAAGCTTAACTAACGCAAGGTAATTGGCGTCGTGCTTTTCGAATCTCGTAGCTACTGCCCTGAAAT
>Ga0208872_1001050_pt1 | contig 17940 bp, 14 predicted proteins | sample CryBogCBH12Aug08_FD_185508 | JGI IMG/M metagenome (GOLD analysis project Ga0208872, IMG submission 185508) | Freshwater microbial communities from Crystal Bog, Wisconsin, USA - CBH12Aug08 (SPAdes) | ecosystem: Environmental > Aquatic > Freshwater > Lake | place: Crystal Bog, Wisconsin, USA...
TATTTAGAAAGATTTGGTAACACAAAAGGATGTGGATCCAGAAATTTTGAGTCTGATTGGGCTTTTATTAAAAAAACACTGGAAGAAAATGAATTAACGCTAACAAAATGGAAAAATGATAAAGGGTGGTGTTATAGATATAGCGATCTGGATTTTACCATATCAGATATTTCACTGACCAAAAAAGAATTAAACAAATTAGCTGATGCTGTAAAATTCTTACAACAAATTAAAGGAATTGATTTAAATAATGAACTCACCGAAATATTACAAAAATTGGATGCACAAGTAAAATATCATACATCCAGTAAGAATGATATTATTAGTCTTCAATATGCAGAACCTGCCAGTGGCTATGGATGGATCGACAGTTTGTATGAAGCCATAATTGAACTAAATGTTCTAAAAATAAGATACCATCCTTTTAATAAAGAAAAGATAGAAACAATTATACACCCATACCATTTAAGGCAATATAATAACAGGTGGTTTTTATTTGGATGGGATGAAAGTAGAAATGCCATATCCAATTTAGCTTTAGATAGAATTGAAAAAGTTACCGTAGCTGGAAATAAAACTTATAAATTACCTATAGAGGTATTTAATGCTAAAGAACATTTTAAGAATATTATTGGAGTTACGAATTTTACCCATTTAACCGTAGAAGATATTATTCTGTTATTTTCCAAAGAAAGGGCACCCTATATCATTTCCAAAAAAATACACGATACCCAGGAAATACTGGAAAAAAAAGAAGATGGCAGTATACTCATTAAATTACAGGTTAAACAGAATTTTGAATTAAAAAGCTTCCTCTTAAGCCAGGGCAGCCATGTAACTGTATTGGCCCCCCAATCTTTAGCCCAGGAAATTGCAAATGAACTCAAACAAACATTAGCCAGATATTCCGGCAGTACATCTTAAATATTATCCAGCTTTACTAAAGAAACCAATACCCTGCCTTTCGGTTTTATATTCATAGTCATCCTGGCTAATATTAAACAATTCAGCTAAAGTCATCGGTTTATTTACCAGGTAATTGGTAATCCCGTTTTTCTCCAGCAAATTTTTAGACTTTTCAATAGTCAATGGTTTAAACTCATATAAACTGTTTAATCTGCCTTTTCGTAATAAAGCCTTATCAATATTCTGGATATGTGTATTAAAAGTGGCAATAAACTGAATACCCAGGCTATCCCCCAATAAACCATCAGTAAGGTTCAGCAGCATAGAAATACTTGAATTCTTTTCCTTTTCCCGGGAAACCAGCAATTTCTCCGCATCTTCAATTACAAATACCGTATTCGGGTTTTCAATTAACAACCTGGTCACTTCCGGAGAATCCAAATTAGAAGCCATGGAGGGAGACATGAATATTACATCCTTTCTGATATAATGAATCAGGTAGCGGATATAGGTAGATTTACCAGTTCCGGGTTCTCCGTAGAACAATATCAGGCCAGCTTTATCTTTTTTATTCAAAGTATGCAGCATTTGTTTATGCTTCGGCAATAAATCGTCATTATAATAATCCTGCACTCTCATTTTAGGCTTAGACAGCTTAATGGTAGAAATATCCATCCTACCGGAACAACTGATCACCATTTTAATTTCATGTGCATTTTTCTTCCTGATTTTAAATTGCTTAGCAAGATCAATAAAAGTCTGAGCTGCTTCTTTTTGTGGAGTAGTAAAAGCTAATGCAACTACATCATCATCCAGATCAACCATTATTTCATTTTCCATTAAATAGATGTAATTAATCATCTCCATTTTCTTATCCTCCCAATGCCATCTTTCTTTACAGAATGAGGTTTTAATGTTATATTCTACCTGATTTTCAAGCCATACTTTAAACTTATCTATATCTATCTTCTTAATAATTTTCAGGCTGGGTATTTTTTTATGGAGCGCAAAATAAATACGCATAATTTGGATATAACAGCTGCTTTCATCAAAAACTGCGAATGAGGGTACTTGGAGATTATTCTCAAATGACAGATTTGAAGTTAATTGTTCCATTTTATTTGTTTGCATGACTTATTTTAATTGACTATGCAAAGAAATAATAGTGGATTGCAGGATAATTGCAAAGTTCATTCAGCGAAGCATTTATTTTACTTAGCATTGAAAAGTAAACAGAACTATCTTCTAGCTCAAATATTAATTTATATTTTATACTATACTAAGTATCTTTATATTCATTATAAGTTTTAAATGAAATGAATGCAAAAGAATTAAAGGCGAAACTAAAAAAGGTACGCCCAACACTTTCTGAAGAACATGCTGTAAGATTACACCGTTCCATAAGCTGGTTAAATTGTGCAGAAAAATACAAAGCGAATACAGATTTAAAATTTATCAGTTTATGGATTGCTTTTAATGCTTGTTATGCTATTAATACCAGTAAAGAAAATCAACTTACTGAAAGAACTCAGTTTACAAAATTTATTTCCAGATTAATAGAATATGACTATGAAAAAAGGATTTTTAATTTGTTATGGCTTCAATTTTCCGGGCCTGTAAAATTACTTATCGAAAACCAATATGTGTTTAAACCATTTTGGGATTATCAGCGTGGGGAAATAACTGACTGGAAACATTCACACGAAAAGTCTATTGAAAATGCTATGAAATTTTTATCAGAACAACAAGTTGCTGAATTATTGGAAGTAGTATTAGATCGATTATATATTTTACGAAACCAGATATTACATGGGGGCGCTACTTACGAAAGCAAAGTAAACCGCGCTCAAGTTAAGGATGGTGGTAATATGCTTCAATTGATTATACCAATTATTATTGAGATTATGATGGAACATAATGAAGAAAATTGGGGTAAAATTTATTATCCGGTAGTGGATTAAAATTGAATATTTACAACTTAACAGAGTATTACCTTTATAAATGGAAATATAAGTTTACTTTTTGTAAGGTATTGATTAAAATATTAATGGTTTTTTCTACTATAAAATTCTAATCTAAAGCCTAAATCATTTAGGAAATAATATTAATCAAATCCTTAATTAATTCTTGAAAAGAAAATTTATTATCCCAAATAAAATTTTGCTTTATCTTTATATAACAAGTTGGATCTTCCAAAGATAATATTATATCCCCTTCATTATTTTTAATTTTTTTAACATTAGCATATTGCACTAACGCATCATTAAATGGTCTACTTAAATTTTTTAAATATTTTATATTTTTTATTAAATATTCATTAGTTTGATCATTGGGATTTTGGGGTCTTTCTAAAATGCATAAAGCAAAGTTTTTTTCAAATTTATTAGCTAAAACAGCTTGAGAAGTTGATAACTTAATTGGATCATTTCTATGGTCAACACTATATGATTTCACCTCAATAAAAAATTCCTTTTTATTGATTAAATTGACAATACATAAGTCATGTGAACCAGAACCTCTACGTTTAATTTCAAAATTTATATTTTTACTTCTTAAAGTTTCCTCTAAAAGATGTTCAATTTTCTGTCCAATTTTTAGTTGGAAACGAAATATATCTTTTTCGATTTTCTTTTTATCGCAAAAATCTAATACTTCATCAATATCATCAGAGTTAAATTTTGCAATTTTTTCAAGATTATTATCAGTTATATTTTTAATAAAATTTGAAGAGACTAGTTTCTTAATTTTATTAACATCAATGTTATTTGATTCTATCATTTCATTAAGAGCAACTAAATCTGAAATCTTTTCGGGTTTTTCTAACAAAATAAAAAAATCATCTTTATATGCTGAATTATTAATAGTTAAATTAAACGTAATCATGTTAAGTATGTCATCATACTCCTGAAAAAATAAATTTTTGAAAACTATGTTTTTAGGATCATAATACCATCTAATAAATGTCAATAATGGGATTCTGAAATTACCGAAATCAAAATTTTCAATGCTTTTTATGAATTTTTTAATTGATTCTGTAAGTGATTTAAATTCAAAAGTCCTCGGAAGTTTTAAGTTAATCCCTTGTAAAATTAATTTAGGGTATAAGTTTTCATTTGGATTTAGTGATTTTAAAATATTCAATAGTTCATCATCTAAAGGAAAATCATTTGTACCATTATTATATAATTCTCCAAAAGCACAAAATTTATATTCTCTATTAGGGACAATACTAATATTATTGTATTCTAATAAATAAGAATATTCCTTAGAACTTTCAATGAAACATAAATATTTATTAATAAATGTTATAGTATCGTCAGTATCCTTTTGTAAATATTCTGATAAATTTGTCAATTTTTTAAATTCTGCAATCTTATTGTTGATATATCTAATCATTAATCTTATTGCTTTATCAAATGAAAAACCATCAAGATTAGATACTTTCAAATAATTTTTTTTTAATTTTAAAAATGTTACAGCATATTCATAAAGATTGTTTTTAAATGAATAATTATTTTCATTATTAATTCTTAGACTCAAAATGTTAATTAATACAAATTCACAATCTCTTGTTTCAAGAAAATCATTAGTCACATGCCCTCTTTCATTTTTCTTTTCATAACAAAGTTTTTCATTAATTAAAGAAGATGCCTCCAATAAACCTTTTTCTCTTTTAGAAATTGTTTCAATATTTATTTTCCTGTGAATGATTAATTTTCTCCAATCATCATTTAACTTTTTAATTATATCAAGAATAATATCTGGTATTTGTTTTTCTTTATTTTCCCAAAATAAATTTCTTAAATAATCAAATTCATTATTTAGATTAGGAATGATTGGACTAGTATTAAGCAGATCAAAACAATTGTTTCTTACTAAATACATGTAAAATTCATTTAAAAAAGTTATTTTTATATCCGTTGATGCAGTTAAATTAGAGCCTAATTCTAAATCATCTAACTTTTCGAATTGACTAATATAGGATATAAGAGAATCTTCTTTGAATATCAAATCTGGGGCATTCCATGTATGAATTTCACTTTTGAAACCTAAAGATTCTAACCAATATATATAAATATTTCTTTTGGGAAGACATTCATTTCCAATAAAAGTATTTACTAAATCATAAAAATGAAGATTATTTTCATTTGTGTCTTTATACTTTGAACGAGGGAATTTACATTCAGCTATTTTTTTAAGTCCATTATTTTCAGTCTCAACCAATTTTAAATTGCAAAGAATGGTTCTCCATTTACATTGAAATTCCTGAAACCATAATTTTGTTTCGTGACTAGTCTCATTAGTTTGAATTGTAATTATTTCAGGTTTATTTGTATTTGCTAAAACAAATAAATTTTTTGCATTATTTTCTATTAACCATCCAGTGAAATTTATAGCTTCCTCTCTTATAACTTCAAGAATTTTTCTATTACATTTTTGTTTTTTGTCTTCTCCTTTAATAAAAATCCCATCTCTTTGCTCAGTTGGAAAAAAGTTTAATCCATTTACATAAAAAGGCAAATAAAATTTCTCAGTTCCAACTAATGGAAAATCTTTATATAATACTGGTCTATCCCATTTTGGAATGACAATTTCCATTTCATAGAAATTATTTACTTCAATTAACAACTTTGTTTCCGGATTCTTTTTCCATAAAATGAAATAATGAATTTTATCATTTATTGTCACTTTAAAATATTCATATTCTTCTTTTGATAGATAAATTTGACATTCTATGGAAAAAATCTTTTCGTAAATTTCAATAGTTACTTTTTTAATTTTATGCAAAAAAACCATTGTAGTTGGAAGTGTATAAAGAAATTCATCCAATCCCATTTTTGCGGCATTCTTACTTTTCTCATTATCGAGAGGATAAGTAAATACAGTATCATAATTTAATTCTTTCCTTTCATTTTGATATGAAGGGCATAGTTTAAAGTCAATATCATTATCTAAATTTCTAATTTTCTCAATTGCTTCCGAAATAAGATTTACCAGAACCCTTGAGTTTTCAGCACGTCTATCCAAAATTAATTTAAAGGATTGATACGTATCATCATCTCGATGTATATAGCCTTTAATATTAATTAATTCAGAAAGTAAATGAGTACTAATAAATCCTGTTCCAAAAAATCCAGTAATATCCTCTTCATCATCATTAATGTGCTTTGAGCTTACTTGCTGAATAAGACTAATTAAATTAGTTTCAGAAAAAGGATCTCCATTATGTTTAAATTCAAATATCTCATTACCTAATTTAATTTCAATACTAACTCTTTCATATTTGTTCTTAACATCCTTAGCATTCTGCAGTAATTCCCAAATCCATCTTCTTGAATTTTTTTCTCTCTCTTCTCTAACCTTATCTAGTATTTGAATAATTTTATCAGCAGACTGTTTGTAAAAACCAGCTAATATTTTATCATCAATAGAATTTGCCATGATTTTAAATATTATAACATCACTCTTATATAAAGGTATAAATTATAATCCCCAAAAAAAATTATATATCAAGTTGAAAATGAATTTATAAACTATAAATCTCCAACTTCTTTTTACTTCTTTGCTAGTACTTACTTTTTAAAAATATCATTCAATGGTTTTGCTGAAAAAGTCAATGTTGATATTCAATGGCTTTAGGAAACAGTTTTATTAAGTTTTTATACCCTTAATGCTATTAGAATAATCAAAGTAGTTTAAAATTCAGTCCTTTTGTGTTGTATTACTATTAAATGCAATTGCCACAATAGCCGTACATATAGCTCCAAATACCACACAACTTATAATTATCAGTTTTAGGAGTATATTTAAAGTAACACGTAACCAGGGTATGCTTATTCGTTTAGTAATAGCATTGATACTGATAGATAAATCGTTCACCAGTACTAAAGCACTACCACCAAGAAAGATGATTACAATAAAAAGATAGATCATAATTCAGTATTTTAAATACCAAAACTATATGGAGTGTTTGCAACCTATTTGCAAAATGAAATCCAAATTAGGCTATGAAATAAATGAAATGTGGTTAACTATCGTTTAGTTTATCACAATAAGAATAAAATCCTTGTTTGCAATTAGGCTGCATTTATCTAACATTTCTTTACAAAAATGGATGAAATGCAAAATCATAAAGGCTGGAAATCCTAGTTGCAAAAATGAGAGACCTGGATAAAATACCAATTGCAACTAAAGAGCAAACAGAATATGTTGAAAATAAATTGTTTAAATTATGCAGTATCTATATGAACCAAATCGAAACCTTATCCGAAAAACGCTTTGGAGCCTTAATTCAAAGAGCTATACATTTTGATATTGAAAGAGGTTTAGGACCAGGACAAATACCTCATAAAAGGTATATTCATTCTGAATGGTTTAATAAATGGGAAGATGAACTCTGGAATCGTATAAATGCACGATTAGATTCCGTAAGCGATGATTTCTTTAAAATTTTATAACCAACCACAAAATAAAAATTATGAGTAATGTTAAACAATGGGAGGTAAAAGTTCAGTTAGAAGGTGGAATTACCCAAACCACCTATGTTTTCGCTGAATCTAATTATCAGGCTACTCAAATGGCAAAAGCTCAATTTGGTGATAAACTTAGAAGTATTCATTATGTACATGAAGTGAAATAATAAGTTTTTATTCTTCAGAATCCATTTATTTCTATAAGCATTAACTTATATTCACTAGATGCCTTGTTCTCAAAAGACTTTAATACCCACCTTCCCCCCACTCCCTTCGGAGTCTGTTCGGACCAAGTCCGTCAATTGACGGACTTGGTCCGAACAAAGTCAGAACAAGCCCCGAAACTGGTAGTGCTAAAAGCTATCAATGCTTATCAAAAGTCTCCTTCCCGCATTGCAGCCATTGTAAATAGGTTTTGGCACTTGGGGTATAGCCTACAGGCAAATTTACAAGTTGTTCCTGGTTATTCAGGATGGCATACAGTGGCTGGGTTACCTGGTTAAAGTTTTCGGCCTGGAAGGTGGCCCATTTATCGCCAATGGTTACAATATCCTTGCTGTTGCCGTCTTTGGTGGTAAAGCTGAACCGCTGGTTGGCCGGTAATTTTTCCTTATCATCCACATACAAGGAAACCAGGATATAATTCTCGCGGATATATTGATACACTTCGGGCTGGGTCCATACATTTTCTTCCATCTTCCGGCAGTTGACACAGGCCCATCCGGTAAAATCGATTAATAAGGGTTTATGCTGCTCTTTGGCCAGGGCTAATGCTTTGGCATAATCATTTACCACATTGGCTTCTAATCCCTTGCCGGCTACATTGCTTTTACCATACACACTATAATGAAGGGGTGGCGGAAATCCGCTTAATAAACTTAAATTGGCATATTTGGTGCTGCTTAATCCGGGTAGTAAATAGAGGGTGAACAATAGTGCGACTACCCCTAGTAATTTTCTGCCTAACCCTATCTTCATGCCTTTATAATCGTGTGGTAAGCGTAAAATGCCAAATAAATACAGGGTTAACCCCAGGCCGGTAAGGGCCCAGATGGCGAAAAATACTTCGCGCTTGATAATGCCCCAATGCATTACTAAATCGGCATTGGATAAGAATTTGAATGCCAATGCTACTTCTACAAATGCCAGCACTTTTTTTACCGTATCCAGCCATCCGCCGGATTTGGGCAGTGAATGTAACCAGTTGGGGAAAATGGCAAACAGGGCAAAGGGCAGGGCTAGTGCTAACCCAAAACCGGATAAGCCTGCGGTTAACTGCCAGGCTCCACCACTTAAAGAACCTACGAGTAAACTGCCTAAAATGGGACCGGTACAGGAAAAACTTACAATGGCTAAAGTGAGTGCCATGAAAAAGATGCCGCCAATACTGCCTAACCCGCTTTTGGCATCGGCCTTGCTGGCTACATTGCCGGGCAGGCTGATTTCAAAATACCCGAAAAAGGACAGGGCAAATACGATGAATACCACAAAGAAGGCGATATTGAGCCAGGCATTGGTGCTGATATTATTAAATATCTCGGGCTGTACATTGCCTAATAAATGAAACGGCAGACTGGCGAATGAATATATTAAAAAGATGAATAACCCATATAAAAAGCCATTCCGGATGGCTAAGGTTCTGTTGGGTGCCCGCTTGGTAAAAAAGGATACGGTTACAGGTATCATGGGAAATACACAGGGGGTGAGCAAAGCGATCAATCCACCTAAAAAACCTAATAAAAACACGGCTAAAAATCCATTGCTTTTTGCTGTTCCGGTGGCGCCACAGGTATTAATGGGCTGGGCTATATTAATGCTGGCTATTTTAATGGCGCCGGCATTGGCATGGTCTACCCCGCCTTCCATAGCTATTTCAAATGCCTGCTCTTTTTGTATAAACTCCCCTTCCCTGCCCAGATTGGCATTGAGTACTCCTTTTAGTTTGGCGGGTACTGCTCCCTTGATGGTAAACTGCTGACTGGCTACCACTGTTCCGGTATAGACATTTGCATTGGTACTGAATATGGGGTCTTTAATCTGCACCGGGGCATGGTCAAAACTGATGCTGCCTTCCAATTGTACAGCTTCATCGGTAAAGCTGAATTGAAGGGGGTCTAATCCCTCTACTGCTTTATTAATGCCATACAAATGCCAGCCATCTTTAATAACGGCTTTGGCTGTTACAGCATATACATGGTCTTTTACTTTTGTAGACAGTATGGTAAACTGTACCAGGCTATCCGCCTGTGCTGTTGCAGAAAGGCAGGCCATCCCGGCCAGGACTAATACCAGTATTCGCTTCATGTATTTTTTTTACTGAACTGTGATCTCGAAATTTACTTTTTTTGGGGGTAAACATTGCTCATCGTTGCAAACCATATATTCTACCGATCCTGCAATATTGGTCTTTACTTTGGCTTTTAACCTGATACGCTGTACAAACTGTACGCTGCCGCTGTAAAATAAAACTTCTGATTTAAAATTGGGATCATACACTTTTTCCTGCTTGCCTTCTTCTTTTATTTTGCCTACTACTGTTACCAGTGGATTGGGTTTGAAGACGATGGCGGTGGGTATGGGGCCCTTGCCGGTATTCTGGCTATAAATATGCCAGGGCTTTTCTACTGTACTCGTGATTACCAGGTCATAACTCCCGTCTGCCTGCTTTTTGGCTTCATATTTCCAGCTTACAGGGTCTTTTGGCTGTGCCTGTACAGACAAGGTAAGGCATACTGCTGCCAGGATAAAGAATAATTTTTTCATGCTTTGGTAATTTAATTAAGCCCTAAAATTTCAAATATTTTTCTGCCGTCTATATTGGACAATGCTTCGGAGGTAGCCCTTTCCGGATGGGGCATCATGCCAAATACATTCCCAGCTTTATTACGTATGCCGGCAATATTCCTTACAGCGCCATTGGGATTATCTGCACTATTAACATTTCCTGCTGCATCGCAATAACGGAATAATACCTGCCCATTGGCTTCCAACTCGTCCAGTAAACTGTCATCAGCATAAAACCGGCCATCGCCATGGGCAATGGGTATCTGTAAGGGCTCCCCGGTTGCTGTTTTAATAAATACATTTTTGCAGGCAAACTGCTGGTGGCCATTCTGTAACAATACCCCGGGTAATAAATGGCTCTCGCACAGTATCTGAAATCCATTGCATACACCCAGCACTTTTCCGCCTCTGTTGGCAAACTCTATCACACTCTGCATCATGGGGCTGAATCTGGCAATGGCACCGCAACGGAGGTAGTCCCCATAGGAAAATCCGCCCGGTAATACAATGCAGTCGTCTGTAGTAAACATACTCAGGTCTTTGTCCTTATGCCAGAGCATAATCACTTCCTTGCCTAAGTCTTTTTCTAAAGCATCCTGCATGTCTCTGTCGCAATTGGAACCGGGAAATACTACTACTCCGAATTTCATATTCTTTGAAATTATATGGTAAATGTAATGTTGATAGGCCGTAAAGATAAAATGCCTATCTGTTAATTGCCCTATAAAATTTTCAGGAATATCCAGTTATTGTGGATAATCAATGCCATGGCCATCCAGAAGATGAGGTTGGGAAACCATAGTTTTTTTGAATTCTGAAAGAAATTACTGATAAAGGCGGCCAGGGGTACCATCCATAAAAAGCTGGCTTCTACCCCAGCATTGAGGAATATAAAGGGGATGACGGTTTCTATCAGTAACATCACCATCATTACGCCCCAGTATTTGCGGATCTGGATCACAAACCGGCGGTTGGAGGGCGACCAGTACAGTAATCCCAGTATGAGCAGTAAGGCCATTAAGCCCAGATCTATCCAAAACCAGAGATCCGGATGCAGGATGGGAAGGTTGAGTGCCATATCCGGTATAAAATGGTACAATAAATGCCATTGGTTGGTTAAAAAAAGGATGGATAAAAGGAAATAATAAGGGGTGATAATGCCAATGATCAGCACCATCCATTCGGCCAGCCGGAAGGGCCGCACTACCGTAAGGGCAAACAATACCACTATAATTAATATGGCCGTGGGGTGATAGGATAAAATGGTTAACCCTACAATCAGCCCTGCATTGAACAATAAGGTTTTGGGGTTCTGGTTATTATAGAGCTTGATGAGCTTGATAAAGATCCAGATGACCAGGCTATTGGATACCATGGCAGGGGTTAAACTGCACCACTGCGGTAAAAAGGCGGATAATAAAATATAACACATGGCCGGGGTATAGCCCGGATTATGAAACATTTTGGCATCATTTAATACATAGTTGAGCCGGATGCTCTGTATAATTAACAGTACGATGTACAGGATAAAAATATAGGTACTGTCAATCGGACTGATATATTTCCGTAATAAATAGCTCAGAAATCCGTCATCATCACTGATCACCACCCTGGGGATGGAGAAAAAGAAATGAAGATGCGTGAGCAATGCCAGTATAATGAGAAATATAACGGCACTGACAGACTTTTTACGGAAAACTTTTACCACAGCTTTTGTATTAAATTCAGGTTATGCCCGCAAATATAACAAGGCTAGGGCAGTTCCACCCTGGCAAAACAAATATTATTGCGCACTAAACAGGGTATAATACATACATGGGAACCTACCTGCTTGCTCTGGCGGGGGATAAACTGATAGCCCTTGTCCAGGTTATGGAAAGTGGGGCTCTGGTTTAACTGCCCGTCTGCAGTAATACTATGGTCCGAAAACATGGGCTGCTTTCTCTCCTGCGAAGTAAAAAGAAAATGAATCAGGTCTCCGGTATTCACCATGGCATATCCCAGCATCTGATCGCTCAGGTCATCGTATTGCGATTTCTTTACCACATTGGTCCATTCCAGCTTACTGTCTGCACTTACGGATAAGATAGCAATATCATCTGCATAATAGCGGTTGGTATTGACATAGTTATTGCCATACCGGTTAAAGGGCGAATACATGGAATAAGGCGATCCGTACCCGAATGCACTGTACGGCGAATAATAGGAGGATCCGTATGGATAACCATAGCGGTTCATATAATTGCCATTGGTACTGGTATATTCCGATTCTGCAGTAACGATAAAGCCACCATCCTGCCGGATAATGATATTCTTAAATGCATAATTATTAAAGGCGGTTTTGATGGTGCTTTCGCCCTTGGCAACCTGGCGGAACTCTTCGTTGAATACCATGGCGGCTGAATTGAGTTCCTTATCGGTATCCTTATCCCAAATTATTACATATAAGCCATCTATATTGCCTCTTTTCTGTTTGGCATAAAAAGAGCCGATTAAAAAATGTTTGTTGTAGTTATCTACTTTTACGCGGATATCATTCAAATCCAGATTGCGGAGGTTGAGGTTATGGTAGACGGCGCTGTCCGACTGTCCGGGTTTGATATACAAACCCACCGAAACAATACTTTCATTCTGGTTGGTGCCGGCCGCTTTTAAAAATGCCAGGTCACCATCATTATCCACTTCAAACTCGGTTAAGAAACTCTGCTTATCCGTCATGGGTACCGGCAGTCTGCTCTTATGCTGTACATTCAGGTATTTATCAATCAATACCGTGCTTACATAATTAAGCCTTTCGTTTTTATTGTTGATTTTAAACAGCAATATCTTTTGCTTGTCCTCACTGTTGATGACGGTATATATTTTGGAATTGCTGCGGTAATGGATCTGGGTGGTATCCAATAATACAGGGTCCAGCAATTTGGTACCATTGCCATCCATTTTAATGCCCTTGCAATAAAACACATCATCCTGCTGGTACTGGTAAATCATGTAGAAAAAGTCGGGATACTGTATAAAATCTGCGCGCAATACATTGGCAGGAAAATTATCCAGCTTTACTTTATTAATCATTTTCATCTCTGCATCATACATACAGAAAAAATGAATATCCCGGCTGTGTTTATACACTACAATATTGCCGCTTACCTTACCAATGATCTGGTATTCCACGCCACGGGGGTCTTCTTTTTCAGGGTCTGAATAGAATATTTTCTGCGCAGAAGCAGGAACAGAAAAAAACAGTCCCATCAAACACCATAATACAGCTTGCTTTAACATCTTATACATTTTTACAGTTCAAAAGTACAGCTAATGCCGTGCCGTAATTTTTTAAATAAAGTTTAAAATTGCGTGATTTCCTTTAAAAGCACTTTTTTGGGGGTTATAGTAAGCTGATGATGCATACCCAGTTTTACGGCATAGTTTTCTGTACCGTGACTAACCGGGAAATCAAAGCATACCGGATAATCATATTCCGCTACATGCTGTTGTATAATGCTGTATACTTCCTGTTCGAATGGAATGGTGGTGTCTTTCATTTCTGTAAATCCGCCTACTACCAATCCGGCCAGTCCGGCTAATAATCCGGCTCTTTTGAGCTGTATCAGCATCCGGTCTACATTATAAGTGTACTCACCCACATCTTCTATGACCAGTATGTTTTTTTGGGTAAGCAGACTGGATGCACTGCCTACCAGATGTGCCAGTATGGCCAGGTTACCGCCTACCAGTTTACCACTGGCAATGCCTGCACGGTTAAAGGGATGGGGGTTGGCACTGTATTGCAGGGCCCTGCCGCTCAGGGCTTTTTTAAGGGATTGCACATAGGGGCCCGCTGCCCCGCCATCATTAAAGGCCGATACCATGGGGGAATGCAGGGTGGCGATCTGCAACTGCCGCTGTATATGGGCATGGAGTACGGTTATATCGCTGAACCCGATGATCCACTTGGGATTTCTTTTAAATTTCTTAAAGTCCACCGCATCTATAATCCTGCTTAATCCGTACCCGCCACGGGCACAGAGTATGGCTTTGATATTTGTATCGTCCAGCATCTGCTGCAAATCTTCCAGCCGTTCTGCATCGGTTCCTGAAAAATAGTGGTACTGGTTACCCAAGGTTTTACCGGTTTGTACCCGGTAACCCCATTTTTCAAGGGTTTGGATACAGGTGGCTGCTTTGGCTGCGGGCATAAATCCTGAGGTACAGATAATGCCAATGGTATCGCCTTTTTTTAGATAAGGAGGGACTTTAATCATAATTCAAAATTACTGATAAGTAGTTTACCGTTTTTCGTAACAATAAATTGAAGCTGTTTCTGATATATTTGCCGCAAAACTGAAACATGTATAATTTTTTATTTGCAGCCCATAACATTGTCCGTTACCTTTTATTAGTAGCCCTGGTATTGTCTTTTGTCAATGCTTTTGTAAAAGACTTTGGTAAAAAACCATTGGCTGCAGCGGATAATATTATTAACCGTATTGCCCTGAGTTTACTGCATGTGCAGTTTCTGATTGGGATTGTGCTCTATACCCAAAGCCCTAAAGTGAGTTTTGAAGCGGGTTTTATGAAAAACCCCATTTTCCGCTATTATACCATGGAACATATTACCATGATGCTGGTGGCTGTGATTCTCGTGACCATCGGTATTGCCCGCGTAAAAAGATTACCTGAAAATAAGAAACACCGCAGCGTTTGGGCTTTTGAACTGATTGCCCTGGTGCTGATTTCCGCTGCGCTGTTAACCCTGAAATAAGTTGATTCAATAGTGATGCTTTACACAGTAACCGGCTGCAATAGCCGGTTTTTTTATGCATTCCAGCTGCTATTTGCTTACTTTTGCGCTCCTCCCTGCTGACTTTCTATCAATAGACAGTACCGGCATCGGGGGAGGAATCAAAGAATTAAAAGCAGAAACAGATGAGTCTTCCAAAAAGGTATTTAATTACTTCGGCCCTGCCTTATGCCAATGGACTGAAACATATCGGTCACCTGGCAGGTGCCTATATTCCCGCTGATATTTATGTGCGCTACCTGAAAGCCCAGAAAAGGGATGTGGTATACGTTTGCGGCAGTGATGAACATGGTACGGCGATTCCGATTCAGGCGATGAAAGAAGGGACTACCGCACAGGCGATTATTGATAAATACCACCCGATTATTGAACAGAACTTTAAAGACCTGGAGATTGATTTTGATATTTACCACCGCACTTCTGCTCCCCTGCACCACGAAACTTCGCAGGAGTTTTTTAAAATGCTGAATGAAAAGGGGGATCTGGAGATTATTGAAACAGAACAGTATTATGATGAAGAGACGTCTACTTTTCTGGCAGATCGTTTTATCAAGGGTACCTGCCCTAATTGTGGGTATGAAAGTGCGTTTGGCGACCAGTGCGAAAGATGTGGCAGGAGCTTAAGCCCGGATGAACTGATTAACCCGGTGTCTACCCTGAGTGGTAAAGCACCGGTTAAAAAATCTACCAAACACTGGTACCTGCCCCTGAATAAACATGAGGATTTTTTAAGGGAATGGGTGCTGACGGAACATAAAGACGACTGGCGGTCAACCGTAGTGGGACAGTGCAAAAGCTGGATTGACGGGGGTTTGCAACCCAGGGCGGTGACCCGCGACCTGGACTGGGGTATTAAAGTACCCGCTACAGATGCAGAGGGTAAAGTGCTCTATGTATGGTTTGATGCGCCAATTGGTTATATCTCGGCTACCAAACAATGGGCCCTGAATAATGATAAGGACTGGAAGCCTTACTGGTACGATGCAGATACCAAACTGGTGCATTTTGTGGGTAAGGATAATATTGTATTCCATTGTATTATTTTCCCGGTAATGCTGAAACTGCATGGGAATATTTTACCGGTGAATGTGCCGGCCAATGAATTCATGAACCTGGAAGGGGATAAAATGAGCACCAGCCGGGGATGGAGCATTGAAATGGATGATTATATCAACGACTGGATTAAAAAGGACAATGGCGGTCCGGCCATGGCGGATGTGCTGCGCTATTACCTGACACAGATTGCCCCTGAAACCAAGGATAGTGAATTTACCTGGAAGGGTTTTCAGGATGCCAATAACAGTGAACTGGTGAGCATCTTCGGGAATTTTGTAAACCGGACCTTCGTGCTGATGCATAAATTATGCGGGGGTAAGGTTCCGTTCTTCCATAACGACCTGTTGGATGATAACGATAAGGACCTGATTGAAAGTATTAAAAAATCAAGTGCTACCGTGGAGCGCTTACTGGAAGAATATAAGTTCCGGGAAGCTTTGTTTGAAGTGATTGACCTGGCGCGTAAAGGCAACCAGTACCTGCAGAAAAAAGAGCCCTGGAAAAAAGTGCCGAATGTTAAAAATGCAGATGCGGTGCCTGATCCGGAAAAAGATGCCCTGAACCAGCAACTGGTGGATAACTGCCTGCACCTTTGCCTGCAGTTAACAGCTAACCTGACCATCTTAATCAACCCCTTCCTGCCTTTCACTGCAAAGAAACTGTTGCACATGATGAAAGTGGTGGACAAAATGCTGGAATGGGAAAATGCGGGTTCATTGAAACTATTAAAACCGGGCTATAGCCTGCGTGCACCGGAACTGCTGTTCCGTAAAATTGAAGAGGAAGAAATTACATACCAGCTGGATAAACTGAAAGCCAGGGCTGCAGCTGCTAAAACTGATACCACCGTGGAAACACCAGCAGAAAAAATAGAACTGACACCGGTAAAACCGGAAATCGTATTTGATGATTTTGCAAAGATAGACCTGCGCGTGGGTACCATTGTGAGTGCGGAGAAAGTGGAGAAAGCAGATAAATTATTGAAACTGTCCATTGACCTGGGCTTTGAAACCCGCACCATTGTTTCGGGTATTGCCCTGCATTTTAAACCGGAAGAGATTGTGGGCAAACAGGTGACTGTAGTGGTAAACCTGGCACCGCGTAAAATGCGTGGCATTGAAAGCAATGGCATGATACTGATGGCAGAAGACGAAAAGGGAAAACTGCATTTTATTAACCCGGAAACAACGATCAATCCGGGTAGTACGGTGAGTTAACAACAAAGCATTAAAATAACATACTATGAAAATCGGGTTTATCGGTTTAGGCAACCTGGGTTTCCCCATTGCTGAAAACCTGCTCTCTGTGCACAAAGAGATCTATCTATATAACAGAACCTTTTCCAAAGCCCATCCGCTGATTGAGAAAGGGGCCATCCTCTGTTCCTCGGTAAAAGAACTGGCACAGCACTGTGATATTGTGTTTACCATTGTAGCAGATGATGCGGCGATTAAAGAAATTACCCTGGGTGAAAACGGACTGGCCATGAACCTGAAAGACGGGGGGATCCATGCCAGTATCAGTACCATATTACCCGCTACTGCCAAACAGCTGGAAGCGGCACATACCCGCACCAATTCTCATTATGTGGGCATACCGGTAATGGGCCGCCCGGAAGCAGCCCGTGCTCGTAACCTGAACTTTATGCTGGCGGGTAACCCTGTTGCAACCGCCATCATTAAACCCTTATTAACCGATGCAGGTGCTGCCACTATCTGGGAATTTGGGGAAGACCCTGCTGCTGCCAATGTGGCCAAGATCTGTAATAATTTCCTGATTGTGGGTGCACTGGAAGCCATGGCTGAAGGGATGACAATGGCCCGTAAGAGTGGGATAGATGATGCTCAGTGGATGAAAATGCTGACTTCCACTTTTATGAACGCGCCGATCTATAATATTTATGGGAATATCATTTTAAATAAT
>Ga0208872_1001053_pt1 | contig 17923 bp, 14 predicted proteins | sample CryBogCBH12Aug08_FD_185508 | JGI IMG/M metagenome (GOLD analysis project Ga0208872, IMG submission 185508) | Freshwater microbial communities from Crystal Bog, Wisconsin, USA - CBH12Aug08 (SPAdes) | ecosystem: Environmental > Aquatic > Freshwater > Lake | place: Crystal Bog, Wisconsin, USA...
CACCGGAACTGAATTTTCCGCGCGGCCGTTCGGTGAGCGGCTGATTGTAACCGGTGGTGTCGCCGAGCAATTTGCCCGCGCCAAAAGTTTTGAAACAAACCGTGCCCACGCCGTTTTCCCGCGCCAACGGCAAAATTTCTTCGCGATAACGCCGATCCACAAACGGCCCGATTGGAAACATCACCACGTCGCACAAGCCGCTGGTCAGCGCGGCGCGCAGCACGTCGGGATGATGACTGGAAATACCGCGAAAGCGCACCTTGCCGGCGGCCTGGCAGCGCGCCAGTTCCGCCATGCCGGTGGTGGCGATGCGTTCCCAGTCGGACATTTTAGTCACGGCATGAAACGCAAACAAATCCACCGTCTCGAGGCCGAGTGCGCGCAGGCTGGCGTCCACTTGCGGTGCCACCGGCGCGGCCAAATCGTCAATCTTATCAATCACAAACATCCCGTCGCGCCGGCCTTTCAGCGCGGTGCCGACGATTTGTTCGCTGTAACCGGCTTCGTAGCCCGGCGCGGTGTCAATGAGGTTCAAGCCGTGATCCATCGCCCGGTGCAGCGTGGCGACGCATTGCACCAACGGCACCGACCGGTCGGCCAGATCGCCGATGCCGAGCACGGTGGCAGAGAAACCGGTGCGGCCCAGCGGACGTTGGGGAATCTTGGTCATGCGGAAAATTTTCGCGGCACCACCGGCAATCAGATTTGGAAATCCAGCGCGAAATTTTTGTCGGTCTTGTTCAGCACGCGCATATCAAGGCCGTCATAAATCACCAATGAATTCGGCTGCACGCTGTCCATGATGAACACGTTACCGCCGATGGTGCTGCCCGCGCCGATGATGGTCTCGCCACCGAGAATGGTCGCGCCCGGATAAACCGTCACGCGGTCTTCCAGCGTCGGATGCCGCTTCCGGCCGCGCAATTGCTCGACGTTCGCCGTGGATTTCGCGCCGAGCGTCACGCCGTGATACAGCTTCACATGGTTGCCGATGATGGCGGTTTCGCCCACCACCGTGCCGGTGCAATGATCTACAAAAAAATGCGTGCCGATTTTCGCGCCCGGATGCAAATCCATGCCGGTGCGCGCGTGCGCCCATTCGCTCATGATGCGCGGGATGAGCGCCACCTGCCGCAGATATAATTCATGCGCCAACCGCTGCACCGCGATGACTTCGACGAACGGATACGCCACGATGACTTCCTCCTGACTCATCGCCGCCGGGTCGCCGTTGTAAGCCGCCGCCATGTCCGTCTGCAAAATCTCGCGGAGCTGCGGCAGCCGGTTGAGAAATTCCATCGTCAACTGGTGCGCCGCCTTCGCCACGTCTTTCTTGGGGAGACCGGTGGGCGGATGATATTCTAGGCTCTTACGGATTTCGTCCTCCAGCGGGCCGACCAGCGCATCCAGCCGTTCCGCCGTGACCACCTTGATTTCAGACGAATGAATCGGCTTCTCGTCAAAAAAACCGGGGAACAGCAGCCGCAGCAAATCCTGGGTGATGGCCGTGATGGCGGTCTTGGACGGCAGGTTTTTCCCGTCCAAATGGTTGATGCCGCCGACGCGCGCATAGGACGCGACGAGGTCGTTGGTGAGTTTCGAGACCGTTTCCACAACGCTCAATTACCACAAAGAACCGCAGAAACCAAGATTTTGTCGGCGTTGAACCGAGCCGTTCATTCCTCCACCGGCACGACGAGGCTGTCCATGATGTAGTCCTTGCGCTCCGGCGTGTTCTTGCCCATGTAGAAATTGAAAATGGGGCCGGACTCGGCGCGCGGCGCGTATTCCACCTTGCTCGTCCGCATTTCCTTGCCAATGAATTGCTGAAATTCTTTCGGCGAAATTTCGCCGAGACCTTTGAACCGCGTGATTTCGGGCCTGCCGCCGAGCTTCACGGACGCAGCATCACGCTCGGCTTCGCTGTAGCAGTAAATGGTTTCCTGCTTGTTGCGGACGCGGAACAGCGGCGTTTCCAAAACATAAACGTGGCCGTCGTGGACGAGCTGCTCGAAGAACTTGAAGAAGTAAGTGATCATCAGGTTGCGGATGTGCAAGCCGTCCACGTCCGCGTCGGTGGCGAGAATCACCTTTTCGTAGCGCAGGCTGTCCGTCGTGTCCTCAATCTGCAACGCCTGCATGAGATTATACATCTCGTCGTTTTTATACATCACGTCGCGCTTGAGGTCCCAGACATTGAGCGGTTTGCCTTTCAGCACGAACACCGCCTGGTTGTTCACATCGCGGCAACTGGTGATGGAACCGGCAGCGGACTGACCTTCGCAGATGAAAACCATCGTGCCTTTGCCCTTTTCCTTCTTCCGGTCGTAATGATTTTTGCAATCCTTCAATTGCGGGATGCGCAGCGTGATAGCCTTGGCGCGTTCGCGCGCGAGCTTCTTGACGTTCTGCAATTCCTTCCGCAACTGCTGCGTGTCCGCCACCTTCGCCATGATGGTCTCGGCGATGGTTTTGTTACGCTGGAAAAAGTGCAGCAGCTCTTCGCGCACGTTGTTGACGAGCTCGGTGCGGATTTCGGTGTTGCCCAATTTATTTTTCGTCTGCGATTCGAACACCGGGTCTTTCAACCGGATGGCCACCGCGCCGACCATGCATTCGCGCACGTCGTCGCCTTCGTATTTGGTGTTGCCGTATTCGTTGACCGCTTTGAGCAGACCCTCGCGGAAGGCGCTCAAGTGCGTGCCGCCGTCGCTGGTGTATTGGCCGTTGACGAATGAATAAAACGTCTCGCCGTAGCGGGAATTGCTGTGCGTGAAGCAAAATTCCAGCGTCTTGCCGGCGTAATGCAGCGGCGCATAAATCGGCTCGCTGCCGTCGCTGGCGAGGTCTTCCATCACCAAATCCATCAGGCCGTGGCGCGACTGGAACGTCTTCGGTTCCGCGCCGGGCGTGTTAAGGATGAGCTTCAGACCGGTGTTGAGATAGCTGTAATGCCGCAGCCGGCGCTCGACATATTCCATCCGGAATTCGCTGTCCTTGAAAATCTCCTCGTCCGGCTCAAACTCGATGAGCGTGCCGTTGGGTTCCTTCGTCTTGCCGGAATCTTCCTTTTTCAGTTTGCCGATTTTGAAACCCGCCTCGGCAAATTCGCCATCCCGGTGGCTGCGCACGAAAAAGTTTTTCGACAGCGCATTGACCGCCTTCGTGCCGACGCCGTTGAGTCCGACGCTGAATTGAAACACCTCGTCGTTGTATTTGGCACCGGTGTTGATCTTGGAAACGCAGTCCACGATTTTGCCCAGCGGGATGCCGCGCCCGTAATCGCGCACGGAAACTTTATTGCCGGCGAGGTTGATCTGGACTTCCTTGCCGTGGCCCATGATGTATTCATCAATGGCGTTGTCCACGACCTCCTTGAGCAGGACGTAGCAGCCGTCGTCGGGATGCGCGCCGGTGCCGATGCGCCCGATATACATGCCGGTGCGCAACCGGATGTGCTCCAGCGAACTCAACGTCTTGATCTTGCTCTCGTCGTAAACCGGTGTCGTTTTTTCAGCCATAGAAAATTGTGCGGCGGAGAAGATGCGGCAAACGGCAAAAGATTTCAACGCAAAGCGGTTGGCGTTTTCGGCGGATTGAAATATCGTGGCGGCGTCTTGAAACCTGACGCCACCAGTCAATCGCTCATCGCCGCCGCGCGCGCGTTGGCCGCGCACGCCGGCCGACTACGTTTCGCCGCACCGGTCACGCACGTTTACCATCCGCTGGCTTATGCCTGGCCGGCGCATGAGCAATATCTGCAAAAATTCGGCGGTGGCCGGAAGCGTGTGGTTTTTCTGGGCATGAATCCCGGCCCGTTCGGCATGGCGCAAACCGGCGTGCCCTTCGGCGAAATCGCGGCGGTGCGCGACTGGCTGGGAATTTCCGCGACCATCGGCCAGCCGGTGGTGGAACATCCCCGGCGGCCGGTGCTGGGCTTTGCCTGTCCGCGTTCGGAAGTGAGCGGACGGCGGTTGTGGGGACTTTTTGCCAGCCGGTTCGCCACACCGGAGAAATTTTTCGCGGAGCATTTCGTGGTAAATTATTGCCCGCTGGCATTTCTCTCCGCCAGCGGCAGCAACGTGACGCCGGATAAACTGTCCACCGCTGAGCGCCACCGGTTGGCGGTGGTTTGCGATGCGCACTTGCGCCGCGTGTTGGAAATTCTCGCGCCGGAATGGCTCGTCGGCATCGGCGCGTTCGCGCGCGTGCGCGCGGAGCTGGCGACCGCCGGCACGGATGTGCGCGTCGTTCAGATTTTGCATCCCAGCCCGGCCAGCCCGAAAGCGAACCGTCAGGATTGGGCGAAATCGGCGACGCAAGAACTCCAAGCGCTCGGCGTTTGGAAATGATTTAAGTTGCGAAAATAAAAAAGCGGGTTACATAGAACGCATGAGCGAACCCATCATTGCCCAAAAAGCCCCTTACGTCCTGAAGATGAAGCCCGGCAGCTTCTACTGGTGCACCTGCGGAAAATCCCACGGCCAGCCGTTCTGCGATGGCGCGCACAAAGGTTCCGGCTTCGCGCCGAAGAAAGTGGACATCACCGAGGAAAAAACCGTGGCGTGGTGCGGCTGCAAACATTCCAAGACCGGCGTGTTCTGCGACGGCAGCCACAGCCAGCTGGCCTGAAGCCGGTGGCAACCACGCAACGGCCGGCGCAGCTAATTTTTCGGGAGTTCCAGCGGCGCGGTCGCTTGAAATGGCCGCGCGCGTTCAGTGCTTCACTTCGACCGCCTTGCCCAACGGCTGGCCGATTTCCTTGAGCAGTTGACCGAACCACTTGGTTTTAATGTTGAACGGCTTGCCGCCTTTGATGCGCTCGAACTCGATGGCGCGCAGCACGTCACCGCGTTCCTCGTCTTCGCCCACCACGCCGCCCTGACCGGCGAACGCGCATTGCACGGCCTTGACGGCGCAGCGTTTGATGAGTTTGCGGTCGGCGGCGTTCGCGGCGGCGGCGCGGCTGTAGTAACCGCTCTTTTGCACGAGCGTTTTTTCCGCGCCGAGCAATTCGGCAAATTGTTTGGAGAACCACGCGCCGACATTCACTTTGTCGAGCCGCACGTGACCGAACGCGTCGCGCGGCACTTCTTCGCCCCGGCTTTCAATTTCCTTGACGATGTCCGCCACGCACGCGCCTTCGGAGATGAAAAGGTTCACGCAATCATGCTGGTCGATGATTTTGCGCAGCCGCGCGGCCTCGGCCTTGATGTCGAGCGCCATCTCGGGAATGTAAATGCCGTGAACTTCGCGGCGCTGGTGGCTGAGGCCGAGTTCCGGCACAAAATTCATTTCCGCGATCAGCTTGTGATATTCCACGGCGGTGGCGGCGGTGAGCCAACCGCAGTTGCGGCCCATGACTTCGTGGATGATCAACATGCGCGGATTCGCGTTGTGCTCGGAAACGACGTTCGCAAAATAATGCGCGCCTTCCTCGGCCGCCGTCCACGCGCCGAGACTCTGGCGGATGGGAATCACGTCGTTGTCAATCGTCTTGGGCATGCCGACGACGGTGAGATTGTAGCCGTTCGTCTTGAGAAATTTCGCGAGGTCGGCGGCGGCGGTGTTCGTGTCGTCACCGCCGATGGTGTGCAGCACGTCCACCCCGTCCTTGATGAGCTGATCGGCGGCGACCTTTTGCGGGTCCTGACCTTCCTTCACCAGCCCGCGCTTCACGCAATCCTTCACGTTGGTGAGCTTCACGCGGCTGTTGCCGATGGGGCTGCCACCGTGCTCGACAAACGCCTTCCAGTTCTTGCGCGCCTGCGCCGTCACCTTGAGGCTCTTGCCTTGGAGCAGGCCCATGTAACCGTTGACGTAGCAGATGATTTCCACCTTGGGCGCTTGGCGCGTGTAGGTTTCGATGAGATAACCGATGGAGGCGCTCAAACACGGAGCCAAACCACCGGCAGTGAGAATTCCGACTTTTTTAATTGTTTTGCTCATAAAATATTTTCGGGATGAACCCCCGAACGGGAATGATGCGACAAATGCGCGTGAAGCTCAATTTCAAACCTCGATTTAACAACCACAACGCGGTTGCAGATTTTAGCCCGGTGGTGACGTGCCGGTGGCCTTGCGCCAGCACCAAACGCCTTCAGCGTTGATGAATTGGTGGGAACGGTTTCCCAGGGTAGGCGCTCCTTGCCTGCCGGCGCGGATGCCAACCCTGGGCTGATGGATTTGAATCCCGTTGGGATTCGCGGACGGAGCGCCCTTGCACAAATAATGGAAACCGCTATTCTGCTGACCCTATGGAAAACACGGCTGCCAAGATTCGCGTTTCACTTCGGGAGGGCCTTTTGGAAATCGAAGGCTCTGAAGATTTCGTCTCGAAGCAAATTGAGAACTTAAAAGATCTCATCACCAAACTACCTGCAGCTCCGCTGCCACCAGCGACTCCTGCGCCTCCAGCAAACGGTCAAAAACCTCCCGCTTCAGCAGCAACCTTGAGCGAAGACGCAGCAAAGTATGTGAACATAATCGCAGTAGAAGGCGCCGCGGTAAAAATTTTGAAGGACTTGCCCGGTTCGGATAAGGCCAAGAAAACTGTCAACGCAGCCTTGCTGTATTTGCTCGGCAAAAACTTTTCTGGAACTGAAGAAGCTCCGTTCAAAGAACTCCGCAAAGTTTGCAAAGACCACGGCTGTCTCGATGAATCAAATTTTGCCGGAACAATCAAAGACCAAAAAGAATGGTTGATTGTGCTTGGCAGCGGCAAGAGTCAAACGGCCAAGCTGACAGTCCCGGGTAAAAAGGCTGCAATCGCCTTGGCGGACTCATTGAACGTAGCGGCATGAACGCCTTTGACGTTCTCAAGTCAGCTTACGGTGATGACATCGCGACGCACGTTTGCGATTCCTACAAGGAAATAGAAACACACCATGCTCTAGGCCGTTGGAAGACGTCCGAGTTAGATGCCGGACATTTTGTTGAAGCGGTGCGAAGACTCTTGGATTTCCAATTCACTGGCTCTTTTACGCCTTTCAAAACTGCTCTGCCCAAATTTACAGACCAAGTTCTAAAGCAATATGAGAACCATGCCGGGCATGAGTCTTACCGGATGCTGATTCCTCAAGCCTTGAAAGCGATTTACAGCGTTAGAAACAAACGCGGCGTCGGTCATGTTGGAGAAGTAAGCCCAAACCGGATGGACAGCACGTATCTACTCCAAACTGCGAAGTGGGTGTTGGGCGAGATCGTTCGATTGAATTCCAAGGCTGCAATTGATGAAACTGAAAAGCTCGTAACTGCAATAACCGAACGCCGAATTGATGGACTTTGGAAAGAGGCAGGCACGAAGCGCGTCCTGAACATCAAATTGGAAACGTCAGAACAAGTGCTGGTGTTGCTATACGATGAGAGTCCGTGTTCCGCTGAAAAACTTCAGGAATACGCTGACTACAAGAACCAAACAAACTTCAAAAAGATTCTGAAGCGGCTTGATGACAAACGGCTCATCAATATACGGCCTGATGGAAATTGTTACCTGCTTCCACCGGGCGTGAAGCAAGCAGAGGCCATTCTTCTCGCAGCAAGCTGATAGCGCAAACCGCAGTTAGTTCTTCGCCCCCGCCAGCTCTTCCTCAAAATCCACAATCTCTTTGATCTGCACCAAGAACCAGCGGTCAATTTTCGTGAGGTTGAAAATCTCCTCGATGGTGAAGCCGGCGCGGAGGGCGTGGCGGTCAGCGCTTCTTGGCTTTCGTCTTATCGTCGTCATATTTCACATGGAACCCAATTTCCCGTTTCGGTTTGGCTGGCGGTGACATTAACTGCCGGATGGCATCAAAGACAACCTTGAATTGCACGTCGTATTTCTTTTCCATGGCCGCCAGTTTGCGGGCCAGCTCGGCGTTGGAGGCCAGCAGCTGCCGCAGCTTCACGAACGCGCGCACCACCTGCACGCTGGTCTGCGCCGCCCGCTCGCTGTTCAGCACGTTCGCCAGCATCAGCGCGCCATGCTCGGTGAAAGCGTAGGGTAAATAGCGGCGTCCGCCGCGCCCCTCGTTTGAGATCACAATTTGTGATCTCAAAGATTCCTCCTCGGCGACGGTGAGTTGAAACATGAAGTCCACAGGAAAACGGTTGATATTGCGTCTGACGGCCTGATTCAAGATGCGCGTCTCCACGCCATAAATTTCAGCCAGCTCGCTATCGAGCATGACCTTTTCACCACGCACCACGATGATGGCACGTTCGATGCGCTCCATCGGAACCAAAGTGATTTGTCCGTCCATAACTTTGCCTTTTCAATGAGGTGGTCACAATTTGTGACAACCTTTAAGGTCGCGATTTGCGACCTTAAACGACAAACAAAATCTTGAGGTCACAATTTGTGACTTCAAGTTTGCTAATTCTTCGCCGTCGCCAACTCTTCCTCGAAATCCACAATCTCTTTGATCTGCACCAGAAACCAGCGGTCAATTTTCGTCAGATTGAAAATCTCTTCGATGGTGAAACCGGCGCGCAGGGCGTGGCGGATGAAGAAGATGCGTTCGGCGTTGGGCACGCTCAGTTTGCGGCTGATGACGTCGCGCGGGAGGATGTCGCGGTCGCCATAGACTTCCGTGCCGATGCGCCAGGGTTTGCCGTCGCCGCCCAGACCGCTGCGGCCAATCTCCAGCGAGCGCAGGCATTTTTGCAGGCTTTCCTTGAACGTGCGGCCAATGGCCATGGCTTCGCCGACGCTTTTCATCTGCGTGGTGAGCGTGGGGTCGGCCTGCGGGAATTTCTCGAAGGCAAAGCGCGGAATCTTGGTGACGACGTAATCAATGCTCGGCTCGAAGCTCGCGGGGGTTTCGCGCGTGATGTCGTTTTTGAGTTCGTCGAGCAGGTAGCCGACGGCGAATTCACTTTGATGCCAACCGCTTTTCATATTTCTTCTTCAACTGCGAATGGAAACTGCCGAGCGGGAATTCATCAGGTAAAGCCTGTGCGATCCAATCCTTCTTGGCATCTTCATGTAGATCGACAGATTCGGCCTTATGCCATTTCGATCCAATTGCGGGGTCAAGATACTTTGCAATCAGTTTATGCCCTTCTCGAAACCTGCGGACTTCTGATTGTCGAGCTCCGCGTTTGTAAATGTCATCAAGTTCCGACGAAAGATCTACAATCGCGTCAAAGACCTTATCCCACAAAACAGTCAGGCGATTGTCTTCCCATGCAATTGCCGCCTTTTCTTGGAGGGCGGCGAAAAGAAGTTGACCACCTAACCCGTCGTAGTTCTTGACTCGCGAGCCGGTAATTGCAAAGCGGAAAATCCGGTCAAACAAAACTCCGTATGCAATCGCCTTTCCAAATGGGAAGCCTTCTTTGGCCATTTTGATTCCCGCCTTGACGCTGCATAGATCAACGCGGAGTTCCTCCAACCCATACATCCAATATGGCGCTACCTGACGAATCATGAACGGGTCAAACGGCAACGGCCCGCTCGAATGGCTTGTGTCATGCACCAAATCCCAAGCTGCAAACATGTCGGAAACCAAATCCAATGATTTCAAAAGGCACGCCAAGTCAGGCGGGACATTCAAATGGACAATCTCCGCGCTGATTTGGACACACTTTTGGTAACGTTTCGCCTCCCGGTCACAAAAGATCACGCCAAAATTATTTGGCGCAGATTTGGGATCGTGGACCGAAACTGTTTCTGGAAAAAGAACTGCGCATTCGCTGTCATACCCTTTTGTGTAGTCAACCAAATGCCCCGGAACAAACTTTTCATTCTTAAATTGGCGGCGCTCCATCTCTGCAAGCCAGTCATACCACGGCACGCGAATAATCAACGCCTCAAAAAATACGTCGAGTGAACTGTTTGGTGTATAAAGGGGAAACACCACCAAGTGCTCAATGTTTTCTCGGCGAGAGGCCTGCGGGTTAAAAGCGTTCAGTGATTTCAAAAAATTTGGCCGCTGAAAGCCGTCTTTTTCCCAAAGCTCAAAATCTTCAATCAGGGCGTCGTGATATTCCCGATTGTGGGGAAAGTGTTCTGTTAAAGCTGCAATGGACTTTTTGATGTCAGACACCAACGCTTTAATTTGTTCCGGGCTACGCGTTTCAACAACATACTTATTGTCTGGCTGGCGTTTTTGGCAGTGAAATTGCCGCAGCGCGTCCATGTTGCCCTTTAGGTGCAACCATTCTGCATTCTTCTCGTTAGCGCCTTGGTCAATAGCTGCCTTTTGCTGTGCGCCAAAAGCTGGCTCTGACATCCAGTAAAAGAGGTTTAACCAAAGCTGGAGATGATCAAATGTGTGGATGTATTCATCACCAAAGAGGTCGGAATCATTTACCACCACAACACGTCCTTGGCCATATTCGCAAACAGCAATCAGGCCAGCTTGCTTTGGTTTGGCGCTGGCTGACGCGGCGACCAAAATTTTGGCGTTGCCCTTCACCTTGCAAGCGCCAGTGCGATAAAAGCACGCTTTGCTTACGCCAATCAAAGTGTTGTCTTGGTTGTTGTTGAGATCAGCCAGAACGTGCGTCTTCTCTTCGTTGGTAGACGCGGTGCGATCTGTGACCGTAGTGAAAGTGTCAATTGTAATCCCAAACTCGGTTGCGATTTCATTCAGGTTGTTGCCATATTTTTGGTTTTCATATTCCGCAACCAAGAACAAACCTCCCCCCTTCTTCACAAAATCATGCACGGCCTTGATTTCATTTGCAGACAGTTTCGGAGTATTCTTTGAAGTTGTGCATTCGATTTCAGGATCGCACGGATGGAGAAAAACAAGGGCATCTTTACCACGGAGCAATTCCTCGGTGATTTCCTGACTCGTATTTCGTTCAACGATAAACTCTCGAGCCGAAAGCTCTGACGCCGCGCCGCAATACGATGAATTCTCCGGCCTGTCCGGTTGCATTTCGGCGGCTTTGTCTCGCGACACAGACCAGCTTTCGCTGTGAAACTCATCAAAGAGGACTGTCGCGATTTTTCGTGGATTTAGGTTTGGGAGCTTCATGGCTTGGCCTCATGGTTTAAGACTTTATGCTGATCTGAAGTCCAGATTGACCTGCAACTTCTGTAATCCAATCGCGTGCGTATGCGCTGAAATGCTCAAATTCTTTTTCTGCCGGCGTATCCAAGCTTTTGAACCGCTCGAAAATGACACGGCGGCAATGCGTCTTTCCGTCTCCCATTGTGGCAAGAAATTCGATGACTCCCAAGCCGTGTTCATGATGCGCGCCAAGCGGGTTTGGCGGCAGGTCACGACCAATGGAAATGAAATCAAGCCTGGCAGCCAGCGCGTTGATGTTTGGCTTCTCTTTCGCCAGCCATTGTTCAAAGGCTTCCTGTTCCATGCCGGTTTCCTCCCAGAACTTGAGCTTGTCCACTGGAAGTTCCGAGCAGCGGCGCACCACGAAATCGCGGTCGAGGAAGGAAAGAAAATTGCCAGCCTTTGGGCCATTGTCGCGATCAAACAAGACGCGGTAAATGGCCTTGAATGCGCTGGGTTGGTCAATAGGTGTGAGTCGCGTTGCGTTAAAGACGGTGACTTGCAGCGAATCTCCTTCCCATTTTGACTTTGGCAGAAGTGCAGCAAGCGTGTGAAGAAACGCACGTTGTTTGGCGCTGAGTTCCTCTGATCGCGCCGGCAGCGTGTCTTGCAACCGAGTTTTTTCCTCCTCCGTCGCGTAATTCGCCAGCCAGTAGTTCGCCGCACGAATGCGGAGGTCGAGATGTTTTCGCTCCAGCTCAGTGAAGGGCGAGCCTTTCCGGTTCTCCAACTCCCTGACGGCATCCAGATGCGGCAACTGGATGAGTGCGGTGACAAGCTGAAAATCAGCCACCCAATAGTCTGCTGGCGTGATGCAAGACAATTCATAGATGCGCTTGTCGTCCGCCGTTACTTTCGGGTCATGGAAATAGCGATGATGAAAGCGGTCAAACTCGTTGAAAACTTTGATGATATGAACTTCCGTCGGCTCAAAGTTGACATGCTGCCGTGGCGGCGTGCGGATCATCAGGAAGCGCAGTATCTCGGGCGGCAGAAAATCCGCCATGCCCCGCGAGGAAACACCCAGCCCCTTGCTCGAACTCATCTTCGCGCCCCCAACGAGGAAGAAATCGTAAGGACAATTCAGCGGCGGCTCTTGCCCAAAGATCGCACGCAGACATGCCATCGCCACATCGCGCGAACCGCCTTTCGTGCTGTGATCCTGTCCCGCGCCTTCGATTGTGACGGGGAAAGTTTTCCACTTGGCACACCATTCGAGTTTCCACGGCAATTTTCCATTGCCGTCGAACGGCGACATCTTGCCGCGATGACCGCAGCCCCGCGCCCACTTCACCAGATCGGGCCTGCACTCGTAAGTGACTTCTTTGCCGTCGTAAGCCGTGACTTCCGTTGTGCCAATGCGCCCGCACTTCTCACAGATGACCTGAAACGGATGCCAAGTGTCTTGGCGCTCCGCTCCGCTGACCTCCTTGTAGATGCGGCGAACGACATCGGCCCTGCGAAGAATCGTGTCAATCGCCTCGTTGAACTTACCGGCGCGGTAAATGTCGCGCATCCGGTAAAATTCCGGCTTGACGCCCAATTCTGCGAATACGCTGAAAAATTCCGAAATAAAATGTTCCGCCATGTCGGTGGCGATTGAACCGGGCGGCGGCGGCGTATTGCAGAGCGGAGCGCCGAGATATTTTTCAAAATGCTCGGCCTGACCATATGGAATTTCGTCCACCGGGTCGTAGTCATCCACCCCGAAGATGTAACGCACAGGCACGCCTTTGGCTTTCAGCGTGCGGAAGATGGCATCGTGAATCAGCGGCCCGCGCAACGCTCCCACATGAGCGCGTCCCGAAGGCGTCTTCGAGTCGTTGATTGTTTGCGGCCCTTCGAGTTTTTCAACCAATTGGTCACACCAAAACATAATAGTCGGGAAAGACTGCCAGAACCCCGCAGCCAAAACAAGCCGCGCGGGATTTAAGCTGTAGCCAGTTCTTCCTCAAAATCCACAATCTCTTTAATCTGCACCAAGAACCAGCGGTCAATCTTGGTCAGGCCGAAGATTTCCTCAATCGTGAATCCCGCCCGCAGGGCGTGTCGGATGAAAAAGATTCGCTCGGCGTTCGGGACGGAGAGTTTGCGGGAAATCACGTCGCGGGGAAGAATGTCGCGGTCGCCATAGACTTCTGTTCCAATTCGCCACGGCTTGCCGTCGCCGCCGAGTCCGCTTCTCCCGATTTCGAGGGAGCGGAGACATTTCTGGAGGGATTCTTTGAAGGTTCGCCCGATGGCCATTGCTTCACCGACGGATTTCATCTGGGTCGTCAGGGTTGGATCGGCCTGGGGAAATTTTTCAAACGCGAACCGGGGAATTTTGGTGACGACGTAATCAATGCTCGGCTCGAAGCTCGCGGGGGTTTCGCGCGTGATGTCGTTCTTGAGTTCGTCGAGCAGGTAGCCGACGGCGAGCTTGGCGGCGATCTTCGCGATGGGAAAGCCGGTGGCCTTCGACGCGAGCGCGGAGCTGCGGCTGACGCGCGGGTTCATTTCGATGATGACCATGCGGCCGTTCTCCGGGCTGACGCCGAACTGGATGTTCGAGCCGCCGGTCTCCACGCCCACGGCGCGGATGACGGCAAAGCTCTGGTCGCGCATGATCTGAAATTCCTTGTCGGTGAGCGTCTGGATGGGCGCGACGGTGATGCTGTCGCCAGTGTGAACACCCATCGGGTCGAAGTTTTCGATGGAGCAAATGATGACGCAGTTGTCGGCCTTGTCGCGCATCACTTCCATCTCGTATTCCTTCCAGCCGAGGAGGGATTCTTCGATGAGGATTTCGTTCACGGGCGAGAGCTCAATGCCGTTCTTGGCGATGGCTTCAAACTCTTCCTGATTGTAGCCGATGCCGCCGCCCGTGCCACCGAGCGTGAACGCGGGGCGAATGATGAGCGGGAAGCGACCGATGGCCTTCGCGACCTCGCGAGCCTCTTCGAGCGAATGAGCCACGCCGGAAATGGGAACATCGAGTCCGATTTTCAGCATCAACTCTTTGAATGCGAACCGGTCTTCGCCGCGATGAATGGCGTCGGGCTTCGCGCCGATCATTTCGACGTCGTGCCGTTCGAGCGCGCCGTTTTTGTGCAGCGACATCGCGGTGTTCAAAGCGGTCTGACCGCCGAGCGTCGGGAGCAAAACGAGTTTGCCGGTGGCGCCGAGGCGTTTCATTTCCGCTTTCTCGCGCACGATGATTTTCTCCACGCATTCGGGCGTGATGGGTTCGATGTAGGTGCGGTCGGCGAACTCCGGATCGGTCATGATGGTGGCCGGATTGGAGTTGATGAGGACGACGCGGTAGCCTTCTTCTTTGAGGGCTTTGCACGCCTGCGTGCCGGAATAATCGAACTCGCACGCCTGGCCGATGATGATCGGGCCGGCGCCGATGATGAGAACGCTGTGAATGTCGGTGCGTTTGGGCATAAATCGAAACGGGAAGATGAAACACGAATTACCACCGGAATAAAAGACAAAATCCGGCGCGGTTTATCCGTTTGACCGTGCTTAAAACAATTTGGACTGATTGCCGGTGGCCGGTTTCAACCCAAGTTTTTTATAGCTCAACTCGGTGGCAATGCGGCCTTGCGGTGTGCGGTTGAGGTAGCCTTCCATGATGAGATACGGCTCGTAAACTTCCTCGATGGTGTCCGGTTCCTCGCCAACGGCGACGGCGAGCGAATTCACGCCCACCGGTCCGCCGCCGAATTTCACGATGATGGCTTCGAGAATGCGCTTGTCCATTTCATCGAGACCGTTCTCGTCAATTTCCAGCATCGCCAGTGCCTTGTCGGCGACATCCTTGGTGATGCGCCCGTCGTGCCGCACCTGCGCGTAATCGCGCACGCGGCGGAGCAGATTGTTCGCGATGCGCGGCGTGCCGCGGCTGCGCCGGGCGATTTCGTGGCCACCGGCAGGATCAATTTCCACATTCAACAAATTCGCGGAACGCAAAACGATTTTATCCAGATCGGCGGAACAATAATAATCCAGCCGCTCGCGCATCCCGAAGCGCGTGAGCAGCGGCGCGCTCAACAAACCGCTACGCGTCGTCGCGCCGATGAGCGTGAAGCGCGGCAGGTTCAGCCGCACGCTGCGGGCGTTCGGGCCTTGATCAATGATGATGTCCAACTTGAAATCTTCCATCGCCGGATAAAGATATTCCTCGATGGTTTTTTGCAGGCGGTGGATTTCGTCAATGAACAGCACATCGCCTTCCTCAAGATTGGTCAGCAAACCGGCGAGATCGGAAGCTTTCTCAATCGTCGGGCCGCTGGTGGCCTTGACGCTCGCGCCCATCGCCTTGGCGAGGATGTTGGCGATGGTGGTTTTGCCGAGACCGGGCGGACCGGAAAGCAGAATGTGGTCGAGCGCTTCCTTCCGGTGTTGGGCGGCGGCCACGGCGATTTCCAACCGTTCCTTCACCTTCGGTTGGCCGGTGAAATCGGAAAAGAGCGACGGCCGCAGTGTCACTTCGAGCGCAGCGTCGGGTTTGTTCAGCGTGGAGACGGGACGTTCAGCCATTGCCACAAAGTTTGCGGCAGACGGCACGCAGCGGCAAGCGCGATTCCACACCACCAACAAGCCTAGCTTATAATCTGCATAAAATTGCTAGAAAAATTTCGCGGGCTTCGCTAGGCTTGCGCCCTATGCCAAAGCGAAATTTTATATTGCCAGCGCTTTTGTTGCTGTGCGCCAACAGCACTTTTGCCGGCGATGCCGATATCCAACTGCCCTCGCTGGACCAGCTGAGTTTTTTCCACGGCGCGGTAACGGCACACGCAATCTTATTTTTGGGTCTGTTCGTCTGCGCCGTCGGCGCGGCGTTTGGCATTCTGGAATACGTCCGCACTCGGGCGCTGCCGGTGCACCGTTCGATGAGCGACGTTTCCCAGATCATCTGGGAGACGTGCAAAACGTATCTGTTTCAACAGGGAAAATTTCTCGCCGCGCTTTGGCTGCTCATCGCCGGGTGCATGATTTATTATTTCATCGGCCTGCAACACAAGCCGCTCAGCCAGGTGGTGGTGATTCTGGCGTGCTCCATTTTCGGCATCCTTGGCAGCTACGGCGTGGCGTGGTTCGGCATCCGCATCAACACTATCGCCAACTCCCGCGCGGCCTTCGCGTCGCTGCGCGGCAGTCCGCTGAAAACGCTGTTCATTCCGCTGCAAGCCGGCATGAGCATCGGCCTGCTGCTCATCTGCGTGGAACTGGCGTGCATGATCGCGATTCTGGCGTTCGTGCCCACGGAACTGGCCGGCCCGTGTTTCATCGGCTTCGCCATTGGTGAATCGCTCGGTGCGTCGGCGTTGCGCATCGGCGGCGGTATTTTTACCAAGATCGCCGACATCGGTTCCGACCTGATGAAAATTGTTTTCAACCTGCCGGAAGATGATCCGAAAAATCCCGGCGTCATCGCCGACTGCACCGGTGACAACGCCGGCGATTCCGTCGGGCCAACGGCGGACGGTTTTGAAACCTACGGCGTCACCGGCGTCGCGCTCATCGCCTTTCTCGCGCTGGCGCTGGCGCTCTCGCCGTTGCTGTGCGCGAAGCTCATCATCTGGATGTTTGCCATTCAGGCATTGATGGTCATTGCATCGCTCGGCTCATTTTATTTCAACATGGCGGTGGCAAAATTCCGTTACAGCGGTAATAAGGATTTCAACTGGGAAGCGCCGCTCACCGACCTCGTGTGGATCACCAGCATCGTTTCCATTCTCGTCTGCTTCGGCGCGAGCAAGCTGCTGCTCGGCGATTTCTCAACCACGGAAACCGTGGATGGCGTGACCAAAGCCGTCGCGCTGCCGAATCTCTGGTGGATTCTTTCCGCCATTATCGGCTGCGGCACGCTCGCTGGTGCGCTCATCATGGAATTCACCAAAATTTTTGTCAGCACCAAGTCCAAACACGTCCAGGAAGTCACCGACGCCTCTGACCACGGCGGCGCATCGCTGAACGTTCTGGCCGGACTGGTCGCCGGCAATTTCTCCGCGTTCTGGATGGGCCTCGTCATCCTCGGCCTGATGTTCGTCTCGTATCTGTTTTCACTGAACCACGATTTCATGGCGCTGATTCCGGTGAAGTTTGTTTTTGGCGCGCCGATTTTCGCGTTCGGCCTCGTGGCGTTTGGCTTCCTGGCGATGGCGCCGGTGACGATTGCCGTGGACAGCTTTGGTCCGGTGACGGACAACGCACAATCAGTTTTTGAATTGAGCCGCATTGAAAAAATTCCCGGCATCAGCGCGGAAATCGAAAAAGGCTTTGGTTTCAAGCCCAACTTTTCCGCCGCGAAACTGGAATTGGAAAAGGGCGACGGCGCAGGCAACACCTTCAAAGCCACCGCCAAACCGGTTTTGATCGGCACCGCCGTCGTCGGTTCCACCACAATGATTTTCGGTATCATCATGCTGCTTGAACACGTCTTCGGCGACGCCGTAGGCCGATTGAGCCTCGTGATGCCGCAGATTGTTTTTGGCCTGCTCATGGGCGGCGCAGTGATTTACTGGTTCACCGGTGCGAGCATTCAAGCCGTCGTTGCCGGTGCTTACAGCGCGGTGGTGTTCATCAAGAAAAACATCAAGCTCGATAAGGACAGCGCCTCTATCGAGGACAGCAAACGCGTGGTGGAAATCTGCACCCGCTACGCACAGAAAGGCATGATCAACATCTTCATCGTCGTGTTTTGTTTCGCGCTGGGACTGCCGTTTTTGAATCCGTATTTCTTCATCGGCTACCTCATCGCCATTGCGTTTTTCGGTTTGTTCCAGGCCATTTTCATGGCCAACGCCGGCGGCGCGTGGGACAACGCCAAGAAAATCGTCGAGGTGGATTTGAAGATGAAAAACACCCCGCTCCACGCCGCCACCGTGGTCGGCGACACCGTGGGCGATCCGTTCAAAGACACGAGT
>Ga0208872_1001054_pt1 | contig 17921 bp, 15 predicted proteins | sample CryBogCBH12Aug08_FD_185508 | JGI IMG/M metagenome (GOLD analysis project Ga0208872, IMG submission 185508) | Freshwater microbial communities from Crystal Bog, Wisconsin, USA - CBH12Aug08 (SPAdes) | ecosystem: Environmental > Aquatic > Freshwater > Lake | place: Crystal Bog, Wisconsin, USA...
TTGGCCGGGGCCTTCTTGACAGCCTTCTTTACAGCCTTCTTGGCCGGGGCCTTCTTGGCCGGGGCCTTCTTCGCGGCAGTAGCCACTTTCCCTCCTTGGGACTCAACGTTGAATCAATTCGGGACCTAGAAAACACCACCGTGATGCTTTCAGTACAGCGGTACCCATTGACGCATCATGAACTCGATCGTGAACGACCCAGCCACCCGGCTGTGTCACTTCCGAACGCAGTGCACGGCACGATCGAGTTTCGGCTCTCATTACATGACTCGCGAACGAAGACATCAATGAAAAGTGATCCGAACTTTCACGTACAACGAAAAGTTCACTCTCTTTTGGAACCAATGTCAAGCATTTCGATATTCGACGGTTGTGACGAAGTATGAACGACGACGACATTTACCTCGGAGCAACACGTCACGGTGTGGCGCGCGCATCATCACAACGATCTGTTCTCGCGCTCGGACCATCGCGTAGTGGCAAGACGTCATCGCTCATCATTCCCAATCTCTTGACGACGTCTCGTTCGGTGATTGCCACGTCGACGAAGGATGATGTCGTTCGCGCACTGGCGTCGTCGCGTCGCGATCGTGCCACATTGTTGTTTGACCCGAGCGGCGTTGTCGACACTCCTCCGGGCGTACGTCGTGTTGGATACTCGCCGATTGCCTCGTCGCGTACGTGGGATGGAGCGGTTCTCTCCGCGCGCAGCTTGGTCTCCTCTACTCGACGTGTCCTCGACGAAAGGGGCGACGACCACTGGACCGAACGAGCAAACGCACTGGTTGCTCCCCTCCTCCACGCCGCTGCGCTGGACGACCGATCAATTGGCGAGGTGGCTTCGGCGGTGGATCGCCGCGATGCCGCGCGGCCCCTCGCTCTCCTCAGCGAACGATACGGCGAGCAACATCCTGCAGTGTCGCTTCTCACCGGAATTCTCGCGACCGACGAGCGCGAGCGATCAGGAATTTGGTCCACGGCGTCAGGACTCTTCGCGGGCATGCGCACCGAAGGTGCGCGCCAGGCCAGTCGCGAAGCGCCACTCGACATTCCCGCGTTTCTTGAAGGCGGTCATCACTTACACATCGTCGCGCCCAGTCGACACCAAAACGTGACCGCACCCTTGGTCGTGGGTCTCATCGAAGAGATTGTGGAAACGACGTACCAGCGTCACGTGCGGGGGGCGCAGGTACTCCTCGCCCTTGATGAAGTAGCCAATGTGGCACCGTTGCCGCGGCTGGCGAGCATCGTGTCGGAAGGCGGCGGCCAAGGTGTCGTGACGTTGGCGTGTTTGCAAGACCTCTCGCAGGCGCGCACGAGATGGGGCGTTGCCGCCGATGGTTTTCTTTCCCTGTTCCCCACCACCGTCGTGTTTCCCGGTATCGCCGACCGACGAACACTGGAATCACTCGCCACCCTCGGTGGCGACGTCAACGTGCCGACCATCACCGACCAGCGCGATGCTCGCGGTCGACGTCAGGGGCTGTCGTCCTCGTGGCGAGAACAACCGAGAGCAACCGCCTCGGACATTGCCCGCGGCCGGCCGGGCTTTGCCATGGGTCTTGACGAAAACAAATCGTTGCGGTGGATTGCTCTCACCCCGGCCCACACGGACCCTCGCTTTCGTACCTACCAAGAACGTTCACGGACGGTGTCATCGCGCGACCGCGCGAATACCTCTCGTGACCGCTGATGATCAGGTCGCAGCGCACGAGGTCCGGATCGTTCCACGTCACGAATCGATCGAGCCCGCGCCAGTGAAATCCAATTGAGATCGCGTGGTCGATGTCCTCGCAGTTCTGGGTAATGGTGATCCAGCGACGCCTCGAGATCGGGCAACGTCGAACCGAACGTAGCGGCGTCCATCCACGCACGAACCAGATCGTGTCGATAGACACGGACCTGACCGTCGAGAGCGGACCGAAAGGCATGTTCGTGAAGGTGCTCATCCGAACGAACCGGCGGCAGCATCTGTGGCGCTTCCTCGTAGCGCTCGAGGTCACGCTGCCACTGGCCGCGAGCGTCTGCACGGGTCCACATCTTCTTGGGGTCACGATCAGCGTTATGCCCGCTCCAGAGCGCTCGGAGTCCCTCGTCAACCCCTTCGACGTACTCGACGCCCTGAAAGCTGCGCCACGATCGACGTCCCGTTTCCGCGCGGATACTCGCTCGCAGGACGCCGCGGTACACGGAATCTGCAGCGGCGACGTGGTCGTACAAGGTTCGCCCATCGATCGACCGGTCGTAGTCGCGAGCACGAGCAGCAAGGAGGACATGATCGTGGAGATGCGGGTCACCCAGACGATTGATGCCGTGCGTAAAGCTGGCGACGTTACCAACGGATGTTGGCAGCAACTCGGTGTCGCCGAGAATGGTTCGTCGAACCCGGGCCGCGGACGTTTCGAGATAGGTCAGCGTCGCGTCCACCGCGAGACGATGCGCGCGAACGACGCCCTGCTGCTCCTCGCGCGTTCCCACGGCCAACAAGCACGACACCGGTCGCGGAGCGGCGACAATCACGTCGTAGCCCAACAAGGTCCCGCGCGAGCTCCCACGAAGAATGTCCTCGACCCGACCTACGCCGCCCTCGGCGCGCCACCACCACATCGCCTCGCCGTCGCGGACACCTTCGATTTCTCGCGCGGGATCGTCCGTGAGATACGAAATATCGTTCGAACGACGGGGCAGAATTCGAATCATGCGCCCTCCATGAGGACGCAACGGTCGCTACAGGAGTTCCATCATTCTGCGAGCCAGGGATCGACCGGCCTTTTCGCGACCCGCGGACAATACGGCCGCTCCGGGTCCAGCCTCGACCATGAGCTGTTCTAAGAATCTGTCGTCGCGGACGCGAAAACGTACAACTTCGTCCGTACCGTTAAACGGAGCCCATTGAGAAGTGGGCAACGGCTCAAAGAGCCACCGGAGAGATGGGTCCAGGGAGACGGTCACGTCGTAACCCTCCTCCCAAGGCTGATCCGCCCAATCAATGACCGAATCGGCACTTCGCTCGTTGGTCACCGGCGACGCCGCGTGGATGACGACAATCCGGTCAACCCTGAATGTCAGCCACTGCTCGCGTGTTGCGCACCACGCGCGGAAATACCAACGCCCATTTCGCGACGCCATCGCTCGAGGCTCAACCCAGCGCGTCGTGGCCTCATCTCGGGCGGCTGACCAGTAATCGATCTTGACTTGTTCATGATGATCGATGGCATCTCGAATCTTCGACAAGAAGGCAGGCTCAACGTCGGCCACTCGCACATTGGCGTGAACGACATTCTCGATTTTGCCGACCAGCCCCTCGAGAACTCGACCGGGATATACCCGGGAGGCTTCCTTGAGCGCGACCAACAATTCGAATGTGTCACGCCAGGTCAGCGGCGACAACTGTTCACCGTCGTCGTAACTCGCCGATCGCACGTAAAGAGGATCGACGGGCTCGTCTTCATCGAGATCGTCACCGGGCTCGATGTGCACGAGGTAATCGGTCGTGTCCCTCAAGTACTGCAACGCCATCAACCGACTCATGATTGAACGAACGAGCGCGAGGTCAAGATCACACTTGGCGGCCAAGACGCTCGCGCGCACGGCCGTTGGTTCTTCGTACACCGCGGCGATGAGTTGGAGCGTTTGGGTCAAAATGTCCGCGCGCGCAGGAGTCAGTTCGACAAAGTCACTCGACACGTTGGGAGCCTTGCGCGTGCTGACACCTTTCAACCACGTAACGACGTCGTCGCGAAGAGATTTGGGCCGCAGCTCGCGCACATTCGGACCAAAAGACAACAGGGCCCGACGAGCCGCCGAAGAATCAACGAAGGAGATGCGGACTTCGGTGGTCGTGTCGTCGCGAGGTGTGATCTCCGCATCGAAGTCGGCTGACACCACGGTGGCGAATTCGCGACTCGTCAAGAATCGCGCTTCCACTTCGTCGCGTTCATGGACCGAGCGAGGTTCCCAGGTCCGTGCTTGTTCGCGTAAAGCATCGGTGACGTCGAAAACGTCACGAGTGACGACGGGTGTCGATTCGATTCGCGAAATTCGAAAACCCTTCATCGTTTCGGTCGCCAACTCGATTCCGACGACGTACGGGGCTCCGCGCCAGAGTGTGATGCCCAGCGCCGCGATCTCGCGGAGACGCACTTTGTCATTGTCCTTGCGGTACTGAAAACGCACGACACGTTGCGTGGCGATGGCGCGAGTCAAAGGTAGAAGGGCGGGCGAAAACACCACGCCACCGGTGGCTGGTCCGTCCACGAAAAGCCTCGCAACGCCTGACGTGCCGATGCCGAGCAACGACACCGCCCACGAGACGAGCGCTCGTTCGTCGTCGGTAAGGCCGAGGGGTGGGGCAAACACTGACGCGGGATCAATTTCGTACGCGTCCACGCCATCGAGAGTCTTCACCGTCGTGATGTCGAAGCCGAGATCACGAATGGCCGCCTTGTCTCGTTCAAATTTCTGGCGGGTGGCGTTGTCGTTGCCGTCGTACGCGCGCTTGCGCCGTGGGATCTTGCCCGTGGAGCTGAGGTCGTCGATCATGAGCCGAGCCACGATTTCGTCCTGCGTAATGGGCTGACCGCTCGTCTTGGCGTGCACCAGGGTCCAAAACAGCGCAATCTTTCTTTCGCGACTCTCCTCCGTTGCTGCCCTTAGGACCTGCGCCACTCACGACTCCTTATTTCGTCTGACAGACCCCTGCAGACTACGCTGGCGACAGTTGAGCCGTCGGAGTACCAGCACCCCGAAGGGAACACCCGTAATGACCAATCGAATTCTCTATCAGGACCGCACCGCGGCGCTGATGGACGATGCTCTAGTCCTTCGTGGCTTCACGAAGATTCTGGGACGTCCGCGTCGCTTGGCCTTGTCACAAATCGTGGCGTTTCGTGTCCGTGAGCGCAGCGACTTCCCGGATGAAGAACTTCCGAGTTGGGGGAAAGACGACCGCGGCGTGTGGTACACGAGAGACCCGCGCCGGTGGCGCCGGATGCAATCGATCGAGCTCATCTTGGACAATGGCGACCAGTTTGGTTTCTCACCCGCTCACCTCAATCGCTTTCGCGAATTGATGTCGCAGCTCAATATTCCGGAGCGCTGAGCTCCTCACGCCGCCAGGTACCTGAACGGCCACCGGACTTCTCCCACAGAGCGACGTTTTCAATGGTCATCGTCCGGTCCGACGACTTCACCATGTCGTAAATCGTTAGCGCCGCCACGGTCACGGCCGTGAGTGCTTCCATTTCGACTCCGGTGCGGTCCACGGTGTCCACGCTGGCTTCTACTTCGATGAACTCATCACCAATCGTGAAATTGATGTACACGTTTCCCACCAGAACTTGGTGGCTCATCGGGAGCATCAGCGCCGCGTTCTTTGCGGCCTGGAGACCGGCCACGCGCGCGGTGGCGAGGACATCTCCCTTATTAACGGTGTTCGCCGCCACCATGGCGGTTGTTTCGGGCTGCATATACACGCGGCCACGAGCGAGGGCGCGCCGGGGTCCGACTTCAGAGGCCCCGACGTCTCGAGGGAACGCACCCTCACGCGGGGTCAGTCGCATTTGGTGGAAGTCGTCCACGAACCTCATGCTACTGAACGTGGTGCCTGAGGGGGCAATGAACGCCGGTACACTGCCACCCGTAGAACCGACGGGAGTTGTCTAAATGCCGACCTACGAATACGAATGCACGCAGTGTGCGCACCGCTTTGACGTCGTCCAAAAATTCACCGACGCCGCTTTGACCACCTGCGACGCCTGTGGTGGCGAATTGCGCAAGGTGTACTCGGCCGTGGGCGTCGTATTCAAGGGCAGTGGCTTCTACAAGACCGACTCGCGAGGGGCTTCTTCCGCCTCGACGCCGTCGAGCACGAAGAGCAGTGACAGCACGTCAACATCGGATTCGTCGAGTTCAACTACTCCCGCGGCACCCGCGGCCACGCCCGCGGCCGCAGCGACGGATTCCTGATCTACGAACCCGAAAGGGCGATGTCTCCCACGGCGAGGGTCTGTCCCGCGGCAACGCCCGGAAGCCACTCCACATCATTTCCTACGTGCGTCACGTCCAGCAACATCCGTTGCAACGTGGACGCGACCGTCACTTCGCGAATGGGTTCTGCTAACTGGCCGTCGCGGATCATGAGGCCCGTGATGCCGACGGAAAAGTCACCGGAAATGGGATTCACGCCGGAGTGAACACCGGTCAATGATTCCACGAAGACGCCGTCTCCCACCTGGGCGAGGATGTCCGCTTGAGTGAACGCGCCGGGCGCGAGCTGCAATGCCCGACAACTCGCCGACGGCGATCCCGCGATTCCGCCGCGCGCAGCGCTGCCGGTGGACGAGGTTCCGGCGCGCCGGGCGGATTCGGTGTCATACACGAATCCCTGGAGGCGTCCGTGATCGATCAGTACGTTCCGACGACACGCCAAGCCTTCACCATCGAAGATCGACGCACCAAAGTGGCGAGGATCGGTGGGGTCATCGAGAAGAGAAAAGTCCTCGACCGCCACCTTTTCACCAATACGGTCCGCGAAAAATGACCGCCCGCGAACGACGGCGCTACCCGACAGAGCACCTCCAATGATGGCGAGCAGGGTCGCAGTGGTACGTGGGTCGAAAACCGCGACTCCCCGCATGGAGGCGGGCTTGATGGCGCCGAGCATGCGTGTTGCGCGTCGCACGGCGTCCGCCGCGGCCTTGTCGATGTCGAGTTCGTGCGGCGCGCGACCTGCGGAAAGTCCCCATCCTGTCTGGTCACCGGAACTGTCCGTCGCGATCGCCTCCACCGACACGTAGGCGCCGGAGCGCTCATACGTGGCGCGGATACCCATGGTCGACGCGATGGCCGCTTGCGCCACGTAGTCCGAATAGTTGGCCGAGTCGACCTGCCGAATTCGTGCGTCCGCCGTGCGAACGATCTTCTCTAGGTCAATCGCGAGAGCAATTTTGTCGTCGAGCGACGTCGTGGTAACACCCTCGTCCACCAAGGTCAGTGAAGCTGCAGCCACGCCATCGGGCGTCGCGAAGCCAATGAACTCGTCTTCGGTTGCGAAGGCGACATTGTCGCGCGCTTCGCGAAGAGCTTCGTCAATCGCTTCGGCGTCGAGCGAGCCCGCCCACGCTGTTCCGACGCGTGCTCCCTGAGGGCTGTCCACCAGCACGCGAATACCGATTCCCGCGCTCGTCGCGGTGGTGAGTTTTTCCACCTCACCTTGGTACGCCTGAACTTCCGTGTCGATGCCGCTCGAGACGTACACCTCTAGTTGTTCGTCGCCCACGGCGCGCTCGACCACGGATTCTGCGATCGTCAAGAGTTCGCTCATGCTGCGGTTCCTCCGATGGTAACGCTGGACAGACGCATGGTGGCCTGGCCGGTGCCGACGGGAACTTGCTGCCCGTCTTTGCCGCATGTCCCGGGCGTCATCGAAAAGTCCGACGCCACCGCGTCGACGCGTTGAAGAACCTCGGGGCCGTTACCAATCAAATTGCATTCTCGCAGCGGGGTCGTTATGACTCCTCCTTCGATGAGGTATGCCTCGGTCATGCCGAAAACGAAGTCACCGGTGGCCGTATTGACTTGGCCGCCACCCAATTGCGCGACGTAGACACCACGCGGGGTTTGGGCAATGATGTCCTCCGGCGTGTCGGGACCTTCCAGCAGATACGTGTTCGTCATGCGGACCATCGGTAGGTGCTGATAGCTCTGACGCCGCCCGTTACCGGACGACGCACGCCCTTGCCGCCGGGCGCTCAGGAAATCCCACATGTAGTCCGTGAGCACACCGTTTTCAATCAACACGTTCCGACCCGCGGCGCGACCTTCGTCGTCCATCGCGAGATAACCCCATTCGCCTTCCACCGTGCCGTCATCGACCAATGTGACAAGGTCGCTGGCCACTTTTTGTCCCGCCTTGCCGGCGTAGACCGACGCTTCCTTCAAGATGGCGTCGGCCTCGAGACCATGCCCACACGCCTCGTGAAACAGGATCCCGCCTGATCCACCCGCCAGCACGACGGGAAGGTCGCCCGACGGAGCGGGTCGCGCGGCCAACTTCGTGATTGCCTGTCGGGCCGCGCCCGTGGCTGCTTCCGCCACTGCGTCGTCTGTCAGGATCTCGAATCCGCGTGTCGCGGCCACAGGGCGATATCCCGTCTGCATGCCGGTATCGCCCAGGGCAACGCACTGGACGTTGAAACGTGTGCGCACTTGGTGATCGGATCGAAATACACCGTCGGAATTCGCCACCAAAATACGTCGGGAAGATTCTCCGAGGCCGACCATGACCTGCGTGATCTCCCCTCCTGTCGAGCGCGCGATGTCATCGGCTCGCAGCAGCACTTCAATTTTGCGCGCCTTGTCCACGGTGCCGAGGGGCTGCTCGGCCTGGTTGACGTAGCTCATGTGCTCACCCAGTGACGTGGTGACCGTGCGACTAGATCCCGATCGCGCCACCGTGGCCGCGGCGTGCGCGGCGTCAATCAAACCCTGCTCTGACAAGTCGGCCGTATGCGCGAAGCCGGTGGTTTCACCGACGACGACACGAATTCCCGCTCCTCGGTCTCGGCCGGACGACAATTCCTCCACGCGTCGCTGATCGAGAGACGCCGACGACGTCCGTCGGTCTTCGACGAAGACTTCTGCGAATTCACCACCACGACTGAGAGCAGATGCGAGCACCCTCTCGATGACGTCGCGTTCCACCAGTTCCGATGTGTTCATGGGCGTAGCGTACCGTGGAGCACTATGCCCGCTACGCGCCCATTGTCCTTGCGGCCCGCAGCACTGGTCATTGCGGCCTTCTTGTTGCTCGGCGCGTTTTGGGGCTCCTGGAACATGTCGCTGCCCTCGATTCAGCGCTCGTTTCATCTGAGCGACACCGCGCTCGGCCTGCTGCTGGCACTCGCCGTGGGTACCGCCGGCTTCGCGGGTGCCATCGTGGGGCGTCTCGCTCGACGCTTTCGCTCCCTCTGGCTCCTGTCAGGAATTTTGGCCGTGTGGGGCATCCTCGCCGTCCCACCGGAGCTCACGCATTCCGCCGTCGTGTTTTCGGTCGCTTTCGCCGGCGCACAAATTGCTGCAGGCTGCGTGGATGCGGCCATGAACGCACCGGCTACCGTTGCCTATCGCGATGAGCCGAGCTCTCTCGTGCGCTTCCACGCACTCTTCAACGTGGGCGCCATTGCCGGTGCGCTCTTTGCGACGTCCATGCTCGCGAGTGGCGTGTCGTGGCGATGGTTATGGCCGATCACCGGGGTCGTGATCATTCTCACGTCCATCGTCGGCTTCTTGGGGTCCCCAGGGGTGGCGCTCGACGCGGATGATCGCCCGCACTCACCATCCCTCTCCGCCGTCGGCGAAAGCGCACCCAGCGAGCCACGCCTCGATCGATCTTTGCGCGACGACGGGCTCCTCGTCTTTCTCTTCGTGTTCGCTCTCGCCGAGATCACCGAAGGTGGCGCCTTTACGTGGGGCATTTTGTACCTCAGGCAGCATCTCAGTGCCGGCATTCTCGTCGGGACTGGCGCCTACGTGATTGGCCACGCGGTGGCCGCGCTCGCTCGTGGCTTCGGCGGACCTCTGCTCAAAACTGTTCCCGTGACCCGTGCGTTCGCCGTCGGGGCGGTGTTGTGCGCCGTCGGGTTGATCGTCGAGATTTCCGTATCGCAAGCCTGGGTCGCTGCGGCGGGGCTCACGTTGGCCACGGCCGGTACCAGTTTCTTTTGGCCTCTGGTCATGTCAACAGTGGCGCGCATTTCGTCCTCTCCGGCTCGAGCGGTAGGAAATTTCACGGCGGCGGGATACGCCGGTTGGGTGGCCGGAGCGCCCATTGTCGGGGCCATTTCTGACCACTGGGGGCCGAGCGCCGGATTGTTGTTCATGGCTCTCGTCTGCGTCGTGGTCGTGATCGCGGTATTCGCCGGCACGGTGCCAGCCGACCCTGAAACAATCCCGAATCGGCCGGTAGGCTGAGTCCGTGATTCTTCCGTCGATCGAAACTCCGGCCGACCTGCGACCACTTTCGTACGAGGAACTCGACGAACTGGCCGCCGAAATTCGAACATTCATCATTGAAGCGGTCAAGAAGACGGGTGGTCACCTGGGGAGCAATCTGGGGGCCGTCGAACTCACGTTGGCAATTCATCGTGTTTTCGAATCTCCGAACGACATCGTTTTGTTCGATACGGGTCACCAGACGTACGTGCACAAGTTGCTGACGGGTCGACGTTACGGCTTTCGACAACTGCGTCAACGAGGCGGCCTATCGGGCTACCCGAGCCGGTCGGAGTCGGACCATGACTGGATCGAGTCCTCACACGCGTCAACGGCCCTGTCGTACGCGCACGGCCTCTCCGTTGCCCTTCAGCACCGGAAGGAACTCGCCGGCTTCGGCGGCAATCGTCGCGTGATCGCCGTGGTCGGCGACGGATCTCTGACGGGTGGAATGGCTTACGAGGCACTGAATAATCTGGGCCACTCCGGTCAACGAGTTGTCATTGTGCTCAACGACAACGGTCGCAGTTACGCCCCGACAATTTCGAAATTGTCCGAATCCCTCACCTCGCTGCGCCTCCACCCGACGTACGTATCGACGCGGCAACGCATGCGCGAAAGCCTGAGCAAAGTGCCAGGCATCGGACGCTTGGCGTACCTCGGGGTTCACGGCGTGACGTCCGTGGTGCGAGAAATGGTGACGCCGCACACCTTCTTCGAAAATCTCGGAGTCCGGTACGTCGGCCCCATTGACGGCCACAACATCGCCGCGATCGAGTCAGCACTCCAGAACGCGGCCGACTGGCCGGGCCCAATTCTGGTTCACGCACTCACCGAAAAGGGTCGCGGCTATTTGCCCGCCGAGAATGACACCCTCAAACTGCACGATTTCAAACTCCCCGCGCGCACGGACGATGACGAAGTCGCCCCACTGAGCTTCACGGAGACCTTTTCTCGGTCGCTCATTACCCTCGCGGAGTCGGACGATCGCATTGTCGCCTTGACCGCAGCGATGGCGGGACCAACGGGCCTACTCGGGTTCCAACAGCGATTTCCCGACCGATTCTTCGACGTCGGTATCGCCGAGCAGCACGAGATGACGGCCGCCGCCGGTATGGCCATGGGAGGGCTGAAGCCCGTCGTGTGCGTGTACTCGACGTTTTTCTCGCGCGCCTTCGACCAGGCCAATCTCGACGTCGGGCTGCTCAATTTGCCGGTGCTGATGGTGTTTGATCGAGCCGGCATTACGGGCGACGACGGACCGAGTCACCACGGCATCTTGGACATGGCCCTGTGCCTCGCCATTCCCAACGTGACCATCTTCGCCCCCTCCACGGCTGAAGAAATTCCGGGCATGATGAAGACCGCACTGTCGCTTACGTCACCGACGGCGCTGCGTTTTCCCAAGACACTGCCACGTCCCATGGATGGCCTCGTGGGCGAAGGTCTGCACGCGCGACGCATCACAACCGGTGACGGATCGCTCTGTGTCTTGGCTGTCGGAAAAATGGCCGCCACGGCGTACCACGCACTCCAATTGCTCGGCGAGGACGCCGCCAAAGTCACCCTCTACGACGTTCGCGTGCTCCCGCCCGACCCGGCCATGATCGATCACGCTCTCGAACACGACCGCGTGATCACCGTCGAAGACGGCACGCGCCACGGTGGCGCGGGCGCTCTCATGGTCTCTGCCGTTCGCTCGCGAGCCCAGGAGTTGTCGCAGCCCTTCCCCACCACGCGCATTCTCGGGGTGCCTCGGGCATACTTGCAACAGCACAAGCCTGACGCACTGCTCGCCGAAATTGGACTTGACGACGAGGGCCTCGCGGCCGCCTTCACACGGGCCATGAAGGACGAACCCGAATATCCTCGCGTGCTTCCCGAGGCGCCGCGAGCGCACTACTACTGATCCGCTTCGCGGTCACTCCGATACTTTGTGTCCATGGGATTTGACGTGGACAAGACCGACGAAGAGTGGCGCAACGAGTTGTCACCCGAGCGATACGCCATCTTGCGTGAAGCGGCGACGGAAGCCCCGTTCACCGGCTCGCTCCTCAGCGTCGATGGTGTCGGCACCTTCTCGTGTGGCGGGTGCGGGCAAGTGCTCTTTCGGACCGAACAGAAATTTGAGTCACATTGTGGCTGGCCGTCGTTTGACGCCTGCGAGCCGGGCACCATCATTGAACGGGCCGATCACTCGCTCTCGCGCGAGCGGACCGAGATTCTCTGTTCGCGCTGCGGCGGTCACCTCGGACACGTCTTTGCCGACGGGCCGACGGACACTGGGTTGCGTTACTGCGTGAATTCTCTCGCGATCGAATACGACCGCGCCGACGGCTAGACGTCGAGGAAGCGTCGGATCGCAAACGCCGACCCGATCGAGCCGATCAGAACGCCCACCGCGACCACCACGATGCTCGTGCCCACAACGTCTTGTGTCGACAGATGGAATTCATTGCCCGAGAGCGGATACCAGGCGTGCAGCAGCACCAGGAGGGCGACGGCGACCAACGAGCCAAAGAGCCCCTGCATGAAACCTTCAGAAATAAATGGCATGCGAATGAACCAGTTCGTCGCGCCGACGAGCTTCATCACTGACACTTCACGCCGTCGCGCGAAAATGGCCAATCGAATGGTGTTCAGGATGAGAACGATCGCCGACACGAGCAGCGTCAGAGCGAGGGCGATGGCGACGTACTGCGCTACGCGAATCGCCTGTTGCATTTGGTGAATGGCCTTGGTGGGCGCCGTCACGCGATAAACGCCGGGCTGACCCGAGAACGTCGAAATCAAGATGGACGCGTCCGTCGGGACCACGGGTACGCACAAGAACGCACTGGGCATATCCTGAACGCGCAGGACCGACGACTCCGCTTCCGGCAACAAGATCAAAGCCTGCTGGTACGACTGTTCTTGAGTCTGGAAGACGCACGTGCCGTGAATGTACGGCGAAACCTTCAATTGCGATTCGATCGAACTCATTTCGGCTGGTTTCGCCGAGGCGCTCATCCACACGGTCACCTTGGTTTGCTGTTCCCACACAACCGACGCCTGTGACGCACTCTGCTTGAACATGAGTGCGGCTCCCACGAGCGTCAACGACACGGCAACGGTCAACACCGCGGCCAACGTCATGAGTCGATTTCGCCACAGATTGCTGAACGTCTCGCGAATGGCGTAACGAAGAAACACGCGCATCAGAAACCACCGGCCGGCTCATCAAGGCCGTAGACGCCGCGCAATTGGTCGCGCACGAGCTCGCCGCCATCCAACTCGATCACGCGCCGGCGCATCCGGTCGACGAGACCCTTGTCGTGGGTCGCCATCACCACAGTGGTTCCCGTCTTATTGATGCGTTCCAAAAGGGTCATGATTTGCTCGGAGTTCGTGGGGTCGAGGTTTCCCGTCGGCTCGTCCGCCAGCAGCACCAGAGGTCGATTCACGAATGCTCGTGCCACCGCCACACGCTGCTGCTCACCACCGGACAATTCGCTCGGAAGATTGTTGCGCTTGTCAGCCAGGCCCACCAACTCAAGGATCTGAGGCACCTGGGACTCCACCGTCGAACGTGGTCGACCGATCACTTCTTGAGCGAAGGCCACATTTTCGAAGACCGTCTTGGTTGGCAACAGGCGGAAGTCTTGAAAGACGCAACCGATATTGCGACGAAGATACGGAACGCGCCATTTCGGCATGGTGCCGATGTCACGACCGAGTTCGAGAATGCGACCAGCGTCCGGACTTTCTTCGCGGAGCAGCAAACGCAAACAGGTCGTCTTGCCGGAGCCCGATGAACCGACCAAGAAGACGAATTCACCCTTTTCAATATTGAGCGAGACGTCGCGGAGCGCCACGGTGCCGTTCTTGTACGTCTTCGAAACGTTTTCGAATCGAATCATGGCTCACCCCCTCGGGTCGGGTCCATCGGCCGAGCTCGAACGGCCGGCGAATGATCAATTACATCATTGTAGTTGCGACCCTGTGGCGGTTCGTGCCACGAGGAAAGTCTTACAATTCTTACGAACGAGAGCGCAGTCGGCGAAGCTCTGCTTCCATAAAACCGTCGAGGTCTCCGTCGAGGACGGCGTCGACGTTTCCGGTCTCAAAGTCCGTGCGGTGATCTTTGACCAATTGATACGGAGCTTGGACGTAGCTGCGAATTTGGGATCCCCACGCATTGTCGCCACGATCACCACTGAGAGCGTCCAACTGTGCCTGTCGTTCGAGACGTGCCCGATCGGCGAGCTTGGCCGCCAAGATTTGCATCGCTCGTGCTCGATTTTGATGCTGGCTACGTTCGTTCTGACAGCTCACGACAATTCCCGTGGGCAAGTGCGTCAATCGAATCGCGGAGTCCGTCTTGTTCACGTGTTGGCCTCCGGCCCCCGACGAGCGATACGTGTCCACGCGAAGATCTTTTTCGTCGATTTCGATCGCTGCGTCGTCCACGAGGAGTGGCGTAACTTCCAAGCTCGCGAAACTCGTCTGTCGACGGGCTTGCGAATCAAATGGGCTGATGCGCACCAGTCGGTGCACGCCTCGTTCGGCGCTGAGCCACCCGAAGGCGAATCGACCCTTCACAATCACGGTCGCCGAAAGAATCCCCGCCTCTTGCCCCTCGGTAATTTCGTCAATCTCGACGCCGAAGCCACGTCGCTCAGCCCATCGCACGTACATGCGCAGCATCATCTCCGCCCAGTCCTGCGCATCCGTCCCGCCAGCGCCCGCGTGAATTTCCGCAATCGCGTCGAGTTCGTCATACTCACCGCTCAGCAAACTCTGCAATTCGAGTGCTTCCAGGCTGCTGCCGAGTTCGCGCACGACCTCGGTGAGTTCTTCCAATAATCCCGCGTCCACGGTCCCCGAGGAGAGTGACTCGCGCACGAAATCAGCCAGCACCTCACCATCATCCAGCGAGGTGCGCAGCGCGTCGAACTCCTCGAGGTCATTGGTCAGCCGACCCAACTCTGTGGTGACCTCCCGGGCGTAGTCCTGGTTGTCCCACAAGTGGGGGTCTTCGGCGATCACGACGAGTTCCGCGTGCCGAGCGCGACGCGCATCGATCGAGAGGTACTCCGCGGCGGCTCGCCACCGACCCTCAAGTTCTTCCAGCTGCGTCGCGGCCTCGCGAAGTGCGTTTTCCGCCTTAAGGTCGGCCATGGCACTGCTTGTACTTACGACCAGAACCGCAGTAGCAGGGGTCGTTGCGACCAATTTTCTCACTCGGCGCCTTGGTGATCGTGCGCGGATCACTTTGACTAAGTGGAGTTGGTTTCTTGGTCGTGGCGCTGACGACGCCGTCGGCATTCTCGACGACTTGCTCGACGTTCGTTTCCGCCAGGCTCAAGTCCTGCTCGGGAATCTCCGCGGGCTGGAATTCCAACCGCACGTTCATAATGTGACGAACGTAGTACGCGTCAATGTTCTCCAGTAGTTGTTCAAACTTGGCAAAGCCGTCTCGTTGCCACGCCACCAGAGGATCTTGCTGCGCGTAGGAACGAAGGAAGATGCCGTCGTACAAGTGGTCCATTTCGGACAAATGCTCCTGCCACAACTGGTCAATCAACTGGAGCATCACGTCGCGCTCAATAATGCGCGCTTGCTCGTCGCCACCGGGGTACGCGCCGCACTTTTCGACGTACACCTCTCGTGCGTTGTCTTGCACCAACGCGACGAGGTCGTCGCGCTCTTCGGCGCTCGCTAGTTCCTCTTCGGTAATCGTCAAGGGGAAACTCGTCGTTAATTCCAGGTGCAATTTCTCCAGGTCCCACTCTTCAGAGAATTCACTCGGACAGAAGTTCTCCACGACCGAGGCAAGAACTGACTCGATGAGTTCGAGGGTCGCTTCGTACAAGTCATCCCCGCGCAATATGTCCTGACGGCGGGCGTAGATGACCTTGCGCTGTTCGTTGCGCACTTCGTCGTACTTCAAGACGTCTTTTCGAATTTCGGCGTTGCGCCCTTCGACGGTGGACTGAGCGCGCTCGATCGCCTTGCTCACCATCTTGGCCTCAATGGGCTCGCCCTCCGGCATCGCCCGATCCATCACCCAGCTGACGGCGCCCGTCGCGAACAAACGCATCAATTCGTCCTCGAGTGACAAGAAGAAGCGACTCTCACCCGGGTCACCCTGTCGACCCGCTCGTCCGCGCAACTGGTTGTCGATGCGACGGGAATCGTGTCGCTCGGTTCCCAGGACGTACAAACCTCCGAGCGCACGAACTTCATCACCCTCGGCCCGACAGATTGGCTCAAATCGGGCCAGCGCGGCGGCGTACGCGGCGGCGTACTCATCGCTGCCCACGGCAATTCCATGGGAGCGAACTTCACGTGCGGCCAATCCCTCAGGATTACCTCCGAGAATGATGTCGACGCCTCGACCAGCCATGTTCGTCGCCACGGTGATCGCCCCACGGCGACCCGCCTGGGTAACAATTTCGGCTTCTCGGAAGTGCTGCTTTGCGTTGAGGACTTCGTGCGGTAGGCCCGCCTTGGACAGAGCGCGCGACAGTTGTTCGGATTTCTCCACCGACGCAGTTCCCAAGAGCACTGGTTGTCCGCGATCAAAGCGTTCCCTGACGTCTTCGATAATGGCGGCGAACTTTTCCTCTTCCGTTTTGAAGATGAGATCCGCTTGGTCCAAGCGTTGACTCGGGCGATTCGTGGGAATCGGCACGACGGAGAGTCCGTAGGTACTTGAGAATTCCGCGGCCTCTGTTTCGGCCGTACCGGTCATACCCGCCAACTTCTCGTACATACGGAAGTAGTTCTGCAACGTCACTGTCGCCCACGTGTGATTCTCGTCTTTGATCTTGACGCGTTCTTTGGCCTCCACCGCCTGATGGAGTCCGTCCGCCCAGCGCCGCCCCGCGAGAGTGCGGCCGGTGAATTCGTCAATGATCTGCACTTCGCCGTCGGCCACGAGGTACTGCTTGTCACGGTGGTACAGCTCTTTGGCTTGGAGAGCCTGGTTCAGCTGTTGCACGTAGTTCGCCGCCACGAGGTCGTACAAGTTGACCACCCCGAGTGCACGCTCCACCTTGGCGATACCGGATTCGGTCGGAACGATCGTGCGCTTTTCTTCATCGACTTCGTAGTCGGTGTCGCGCACGAGCGCCCGTGCGATCGACGCGAATTGGTAGTACATCTGCGACGAATTGGCCGATGGACCAGAGATGATCAGTGGCGTGCGAGCCTCGTCGATGAGGATGGAGTCGACTTCGTCGACGATCGCAAAGACGTGGCCTCGCTGCACGAGACCTTCGACCGAACGAGCCATATTGTCGCGGAGGTAGTCGAAGCCAAACTCGTTGTTCGTTCCGTACGTGACGTCGCAGTTGTACGCCGCCTTTTTTAATTCGGGATCGTCAATGTCCGGTCCAACTCGGCCAACGGTGAGGCCAAGGAATGAGTGCAGTCGACCCATCCATTCGGCGTCGCGAGTAGCGAGGTAGTCGTTAGCGGTGACGACGTGGACGCCGCGCCCCTCGAGTGCGTTCAAGTACACCGGTAGGGTCGACACAAGGGTCTTTCCCTCACCTGTCTTCATTTCGGCAATCCATCCGAAGTGCAGAGCCATGCCACCCATGATCTGCACGTCGTAGTGACGCTGACCAAGAACGCGGGTGGAAGCCTCACGCACCACGGCGAAGGCCTCGATCGCCAAGTCGTCGAGTTCTTCGCCGTCTGCCAAGCGGGCGCGGAACTCCGCCGTCTTGGCGCGCAATTGCTCGTCGGTCAAACCGGCCATCTCGTCGCCGAGATCGTTGATGGGCTGGACAAGTTCGGCCAGTTGACGAACTCGCTTGCCTTCACCCGTGCGAAGAATCTTTCCAAAAACGCTCATGAGACCTTTACCCTACCGGTCGTTGCGACCAATCTTCGGGGCGGCGGGCGGCTGACCTGGTCTTTGACCCCACACTTGCCTG
>Ga0208872_1001056_pt1 | contig 17909 bp, 11 predicted proteins | sample CryBogCBH12Aug08_FD_185508 | JGI IMG/M metagenome (GOLD analysis project Ga0208872, IMG submission 185508) | Freshwater microbial communities from Crystal Bog, Wisconsin, USA - CBH12Aug08 (SPAdes) | ecosystem: Environmental > Aquatic > Freshwater > Lake | place: Crystal Bog, Wisconsin, USA...
ACATTGTCATAATTGTTGCGGATGACTTGGGCTATGCGGACGTCGGCTTCAACGGTTGCAAGGACATTCCCACACCGAACATTGATTCGCTGGCGATGCAGGGCGTCCGTTTTTCCAGCGGCTACGTATCGCATCCCTTCTGTAGCCCGAGCCGGGCGTCGCTGTTAACCGGTCGTTATCAACAGCGCTTTGGTCACGAAAACAACCCGGCTCTGGATGTCACAGACCCGGCTCTAGGTTTGCCCACCAATCAGGTCACTTTGGCTGATATGTTGAGACAGGCCGGATACCAGACGACCGCCGTGGGCAAGTGGCATCTTGGTGGCGCACCGTGTTTTCATCCTAACGTGCGTGGTTTTACGGACTATTTTGGTTTTCTGGCCGGCGATCATTTGTATTTTGCGGCGAAGCCTATTCCGCAGAACCCGAACGCCCTGATGCGGAACCATGAACCGGTGGCGGAAAAGGAATACCTGACCGACGCCTTCTCGCGTGAGGCGGCGAACTACATCGAGAAATCTAAGGCGCAGCCGTTCTTTCTCTACCTGGCTTACAACGCTGTCCACAAACCGCTGCAAGCCACCCAAAAATATCTAGATCGGTTTCCCGGCATTGCCGATGAGCGGCGACGCAGCTATGCCGCCATGACCAGCGCCATGGATGATGGTATTGGACAGGTGTTGCACACCCTCCGTAAAAACCATCTAGAGCGCAATACCCTGATTTTTTTCCTCAGCGACAACGGCGGGTGTCGCTATCAAATCTCCCCGGCGCACAACGAGCCATTGCGTGGTTACAAGGGAGATCTGTTCGAGGGTGGGATTCGTGTGCCGTTCGTGATGCATTGGCCCGGCCACTTGCCGGCGGGAAAAGTATATGACGCGCCGGTATGTGCGTTCGATATTTTCCCGACTGCAGCCGCGCTGGCCGGGGCAAAAGTGCCGTCAGATCGGAAGCTGGACGGCGTGAATCTTATGCCTTACCTCCTCGGTCACCAGGACGGCCCGCCGCACCAGCGGTTGCATTGGCGAACGGGCGGCGGCATCACCTGGGCGGTGCGCGAAGGCCGTTATAAATTGGTGCAGAATACTCCAGGGCCACCCGAGCTTTATGATTTGTCGATGGACATCGGTGAAACCACAAACATCGCCAGGGAGAATGGCGATGTTGTCCGCCGCTTGTTGCGGGCGCAGACTGATTGGAATGGGGAATTGATTCCGCCGTTGTGGCCGCAAGCCAGGGCCTCAAACAAAACGGTGGACACTTTCGGCCAGAATGTGCCACCGGACCGTTCCGGCAATCCAGTTCCCGTTGGCGTGGAAATTGTAGACTGAAGCTGGTTTCAAATTGCCATGAAAAGAAATCGCGTCGACGCAATCTCGCTCTTTAGCCTGCTGCTTTTGCCATCTTTGTTTGCCTTTGCCGCATCGCCCACCAAACCCAATGTCATTGTCATCGTCGCCGATGACCTGGGCTATGCGGATGTGGGCTTTAACGGCTGCAAAGATATTTCCACACCTAACATTGACTTGCTGGCACGACAGGGTGTCCGGTTCTCCAACGGCTACGTTTCGCATCCGGCCTGTAGTCCGACTCGCGCTGGGTTATTGACTGGACGTTATCAAGAGCGGTTCGGTCATGAGAATAACCCGCCTTATCTACCGCAATCGCCGATGAATAACACCTTCGGTTTGCCCACCAATCAAATTACGCTGGCGGATGTGCTAAAGAAAGCCGGTTACCAGACGATCGCAGTCGGCAAATGGCATCTCGGTGGAGCGTCCTGCTTCCATCCAAATGTTCGCGGCTTCACGGAATTTTTTGGCTTTCCCTTTGGCGATCATTCGTATCTGCCGACGCGCGATGGTGACAAAAGATTCTGGAATTCTCTGAACCGGAATGGTCAGCCAGTGCCTGAAACGGAATACTTGACCGATGCTTTTTCACGGGAAGCGGTGAACTACATCGAAAAATTCAAAGCCAAGCCGTTTTTTCTCTATCTGGCTTATAATGCCGTCCATCTTCCACTGGAGGCCACAAAAATATATCTGGATCGCTTCCCAGGCATCGCCGATGAAAAGCGCCGAACCTATGCAGCCATGACCAGTGCGATGGATGATGGCATTGGGCGGGTGTTAAACGCGCTGCACAAGAACAATCTGGATCGCGACACGTTGATCATTTTCCTAAGCGATAATGGCGGACCCCGTCGCGACTCGGTGCCAGCCCACAACGAACCATTGCGCGGCTATAAGGGAGATCTGTATGAAGGCGGCATCCGCGTGCCTTTTGTCATGCGCTGGCCTGGCCGCTTGCCGTCGGGAAAAGTTTATAACGATCCCGTCTGCTCGATTGATATTTACCCGACCGCTGCCGCGGTGGCTGGGGCAAAGGTGCCTTCGGACCGTAAGATGGATGGCGTGAATCTGATTCCATACCTTCTGGGTCAGCAACTTAGCGTGCCGCACCCGCAATTATTTTGGCGGGTAGGCGGCGGCACCGCATGGGCTGTTCGCGAGGGTGGTTACAAACTAGTCTGGAATGGGTCGGAATTACGACGGGATACTCCGGGCGAACTGGAACTTTACGATTTGCAGACCGACATCGGCGAAACCAGGAACCTCGCGCAGCACAATGGTGAGATCGTCCGGCGACTACGGCGGGCGCACTGCGAATGGAATGCGGAATTAGTTCCACCGTTGTTTGATGCTCCTTCGCCTGCGACCAATAAAACTCCCGCGAAAATCCAGGATTCAAGGATTTCGGAGACCCTGTAAAAGCGAAAAAATGCTCATTATGAAGAATCTCATCAAATTCTTTGCCGTTGGCATGACGGTCCTTTGCGCCGGTCTGGTTCAAGCCGTTCCCGTAAAACACCGGCCTAACATTTTATTTATCGTCTTCGATGATTGGAGTCGTGCGCATGCCGGAGCGTATGGCTGCGATTGGGTGAAGACGCCGAATTTCGACCGGCTTGCGCGCGAAGGCGTGCTATTCCAGAATGCATTCACCTCCAATCCCAAGTGCGCCCCCAGTCGTGCGAGCATGCTTACGGGGCGCAATTCCTGGCAGCTCAAGGAAGGCGTTTCGCATTGGGGCATTTTCCCGTCGGGCTTCGAGACTTATCCTGATCTGTTGGAGCGGGCAGGTTACGTTGTCGGATGCACCGGCAAGGGCTGGGCTCCGGGGGATTTCAAAGCCACCGGCCGCATCCGCAATCCTGCGGGTCCGGCTTTCGATGAAAGGAAGCAGGAGGTCATCGCCTCGGGCATTGACAAAAATGATTACCCGGTAAACTTTGGCGATTTTCTCAAGCAGCGTGACCAGCGCAAGCCGTTTTGCTTCTGGATGGGATTTCACGAGCCTCACCGGAAGTATGAACTCGGTTCCGGACTGCGCCTCGGCAAGAAACTGGAGGATGTGAAAGTGCCCGCGTTCCTGCCCGACAATAAATTCGTCCGCAGTGACCTGCTAGATTACGCCGTGGAAGTTGAGTGGGCCGACATGCAGGTGGGCCGGGCGGTGAAGATGCTGAAGGAGTCCGGGGAACTGGACCAAACACTGGTCGTTGTCACTTCTGACCAGGGCATGCCCTTTCCGTATGTGAAAGGGCAAGTCTATGAAGACGCCTTCCGCCTGCCGCTGGTAATGCGCTGGCCCGCCATCATCAAGCCGGGGCGGGTGGTGGATGATTTTGTCAACGTGCGGGATTTTGCACCGACATTTCTCGAACTCGCCGACCTTAAACCAGACTCACAGATGACGGGGAAGAGTCTGGTCAAGATTCTGCGGTCGGGAAAATCTGGCTGGATTGAGGGCCGGGATGTCATGCTCGTTGGCAAGGAGCGCCACGACCTCGGCCGCCCACACGATCAGGGTTATCCAGTGCGTGCGCTGCGCACGAAGGATTTTCTTTACGTCCACAACTTCCACCCCGAGCGCTGGCCAGTGGGCAATCCCGAGGCCAATTTTCCCAATTGCGACGACGGCCCCACGAAGGAAATCATCAAGGTGCTGGGCGGTTATTATTATGAACTTTGCTTTGGTAAACGCCTGCCCGACGAACTGTATGACATCCGGCACGATCCCGAATGCGTGAACAATCTCGCCAACGACCTGTTCTATTCAGGGAAGCTTGCGGAAATGCGCTGCGAAATGATGCGTCTTCTCAAGCAGGAAGAGGATCCGCGCGCGCTTGGCAAGGCCGAAGTCATCGAAACCTATCCCTACGTTGGCAGTCGCATCTTTAGTTATGATGAGTGGCTCAAGCGTCAGGAGCCAAGGTTGGAAGAGGCGATGAAGGCAAAAGAGGCAGCGAGCGTAAAACAATTAAATCAGAGAAAAAACCCCGAACCTGTGCGCTGACGAATAGAGTGCGCAAGATTCATTAAAAGTCATGAAATCAGCTAAAACAATCCCCACCCTCTTGACGATTTTCTCGATTCTGAATGGTGCGGCCTTCGCGGTTATACCACCAGAGCGTCCCAATATTATCCTCATCTATGCTGACGATCTGGGTTATGGCGATCTCGGGTCGTTTGGCTCCACAAAGAATCGCACGCCGAACCTCGACCGCATGGTGAGTGAAGGCATGAAGCTTACCAGCTTTTATGGCGCGCCAGTCTGCACGCCTTCTCGCGCCCAGGTTCTCACTGGTTGTTACGCCAAGCGCGTGTCATTGCCGGACGTCATCGGTCCGGTCGCGTCCGTGGGCCTCAGCACCAAAGAACATACTATCGCCAAGCTGCTCCGAACGCAGGGCTACGCCACCATGTGCATTGGCAAATGGCACCTAGGGGACGCGCCGGAATTCCTGCCCACGCGTCACGGGTTTGATCATTACTTCGGCTTGCCTTACTCGAATGACATGGGCGGCGAAGGTGCGCCCGCTATCGCCGGGAAAATAAATAGCCGACCGCCGCTCCCGCTGGTGCGCGACAATGAGGTTGTTGAAACGCTCAATCCCCGTGATCAGGATCGGCTCACTGCGCGCTATACCGATGAGGCTTTGCAATTCATTCGCCAGAACCAGATGCGGCCATTTTTTCTCTACTTCGCTCATACCGCCGTCCATGTGCCGATTCACCCCGGCGACCAATTTAAAGGCCGGTCAGCCAACGGCCAATACGGTGACTGGGTGGAAGAACTGGATTGGAGTGTGGGACGGGTATTGGATACGCTGCGCGAACTAAAGCTTGCAGAAAACACCCTTGTCATTTTCTCCAGCGACAACGGGCCCTGGCTCAAGCAAGGTCCCGACGGCGGCAGCGCCGGCCCCCTGCGTGGCGGCAAAGGCGACACCTACGAAGGCGGAGTGCGCGAACCGACCGTGGCGTGGTGGCCAGGCCAAGTGCCCGCCGGTTCGGTGTGCGATGCTGTGTCGGGCAATATTGATTTCCTGCCCACCTTCGTAAGGTTGGCCGGTGGCATGGTGCCCGCCGACCGCACTATTGACGGCCTAGATATTTCACCGCTGCTGTTGGGCCGAAGTGCGCAATCTCCTCATGAAGGCTGGTATTATTTCGCCGGCAACCACCTACAGGCCGTGCGCTCCGGCCCCTGGAAACTGGCCCTCGCGAATCAGGATAGATCCTTGTCGTCACCGGGCTTTAGAATATGCTGGGGAAGCTGTTTATTTTTGGCGGAAGTTGCCGCCGGGGCGTTGGTCGAGTCGTAACCGAAGATTTCAATTTCAGCGAGTTGGGCGCAATCCACCTTGGTTGTGGTGGCAGAACGTTCGATGAAGATACGCACATTGTCGCACAAAACCGGCGGAAATCTTATTTCCATTGCCAGATCATTCCGGCTCGGGGCAGCCTGGTTCTTGACCACCGCGATATCATTCACCGTGACGCCGCCGTCGTGGCTCACCTGAATGCGGTAATCGATGGGGTAATTCTTTGCGCTCGAACAATGCAGCACCACGCGATCAATGCGGCGTGGGCCGGCAAACTTGATCCAGGCCCAATGCGGGTGATGGCGATCCATGTCGGAAATCCACCGTTGGCCTCGGGCTACGCGCCACTCAGGCGCGTCGGTTGGATTTTCAATCCACTCATCACTCCAGCGCCGGTCGCGAACCACTCGCCAATCTTGAAAGTCGCCCGCCCGCTCAATCCATTGTCCGTCGTTAAGTCGGTCACCGGAGACCAACCCGTCGCCATTGCCGTAGTTGGGTTCGTTTCGCCCAAAGCCGGAAAACGAACTGACGGTTACGAAACCACGCTCGGTTGCCAGCGCCACATTTCTTTCCTTGGACGATAGGTCATTCTGAGGCAAGCCTGAAAACATCAACGCCCCCGATGGCGTGGTCGGCAGTGCTGACGAAAGGTTGCAATGCGTTACGAAAAGCAGAGCCAATGAAATACTTGGTGCCGTATGGAATCTCATGGTGATCAAAGCTTGAGTCGAGCCGATGACTGCGGCGTTTGATTCGTGCTAGTGGTGTTTTTCATACAAGGCAAATGTCAATCGCATGCAGAGAACGGTTCACGGTCAGAAGGATCGCCGTCGTCATTTTTCTGGTGGCTGCCAGGCCACCCTGCCTCCGCGCTGAATTTGTGTGCGCAACGCAAGGGACAGATCATTGAAAACCCCGCTTTCCCTCGTTGCCAGATTTGTGACTTCGAGCGGGTCAGTTCGCAGGTTGTAAAGTTCGAGCGGGGCAAATGGGCTGTCTTGTAGCAGCTTCCATTCACCGGAGCGGAAGGCTTCAATCGTCTTGCCGATGTAATTGGGGCCGCCTTCGCGCCGGACGAAATAGCATTGGCGTCCGCTTGGACCTGCGCTCTCGCCGAGCAGGGTCGGCAAGAAACTCACTCCGTCAATGTGCGGTGGCGGCGTCACGCCGGCGACGGCGCAAACTGTGGGAAAGATGTCCATCGTCATGGTGAGTCGTTCGGTGCGGCTACCAGATTGGATGTGTCCCGGCCAGCGTGCGGCCCCCGGCACCCGCAAACCGCCTTCATACACATGACCTTTTTCCCCGCGCCACGGACCATTATTGGCACCGACAGCGAGCACACCGCCGTTGTCCGAACTGAAAATGACGAGAGTGTTCGTTGCTAAACCGGTGCGATCGAGCGCGTCCAGCACTTTGCCGATGCCTGAATCAAGGTGTTCTATCAACGCGACGAGCTTGGCGCGCTTGTCGGATAGGCGGGGTTCCCGTAGCTTGACCTTTTGAAGCCAGTCTGACGGTGGTTGAATGGGCTGATGGGGCGCGTTGTATGCCAGATAAAGGAAGAAGGGGCCGCCGGCTTTCGCGCGTTCTTCGAGATACTCGCAAGCCCAGCCGGTAAAAATATCCGTTGCGTGCCCTTTGGGATCAATGACCGTTCCGTTTAGGCGCATATAATTGTGGCCGTTCCGCGTATGGGCCCAATAATCATCCATCATGTCCCCAAGAAAACCGTGGAAGAAATCAAAGCCGCGTTCGTTGGGGGTGTTCGGCGAAGCCGTGCCGAGATGCCATTTTCCAATGATTGCCGTATGATAGCCGGCTGATTTGAGCAGTTGTGGGAGCAATCGAACATTCGGATCAAGAAATCCCCAGGAGTCATCAGTGGTGTTTTCTTCTCGAATCACTCCTGGAACACCGACGCGATCCGGATAGCATCCGGTCAGTAACGCCGCTCGCGTCGGCGAACAAACACAACTATTCGCCAGAAAATTCTGGAAGGACATTCCCTCACGGAACATTCGGTCCATCTGCGGCGTCCTGATATCTCGGGTTCCAAAATCGCTGTAATCGCCTCGGCCTTGATCGTCGGTGAGGATGACAAGAATATTGGGCCGCTTTGCTGAACCAGCGGCACGCGCGCCCGCGCCCAAGGCAAACACCACGACCACGGGCAAGAGGCTGGCGCTTAAAAAGCGGGATGATCGGTTCATCGTTGTCTGTTCGCTGGTCAACAGCATCTTCAAGTCTAGTTAAAACTCAATGTCCCGGCGTTTGAAAAACGCAACTGTTATGAATCAAACGCGGGGCGCTTTCCGTTGCGATATATTATTTAGCACGAGGCTTGGATCAGTCTATCTTGGCCCTGGAAACAGCTGTAAGCTGAACGATTTTTAAGATTGGATAACCGACCCCTAGAAGATCAATATAGCGAGAGGAACAGACCATGCCCTATGGAAAAATAACCCGGCGGACCTTTGTGGTTCGCAGTTCAAAAGCCGCGCTTGCAGTCCTGACGGCGCCATTGCTCTGCCGTCCGTCTTTGTTTGGAGGCGAGCTGGCGGACAAAAGGCTCAATATCGCCTGCATTGGTTTAGGCAACCAGATGCAGGGGCTGATCACGGAAATCAAGACCGCCGGTCAAAATATTGTCGCGCTGTGTGATGTGGATGCGCAACGGATCTCGACCACCCAAAAATCGTTCGGCGACTTTTTGTCCGGGGCCAAGTTTTACAGGGATTATCGCGAACTTTTGAAACGGGAAAAGTCGCTGAACGCGGTGGTGGTTGCGACGCCGGATCACTGGCATGCCAGCATCTGCACCGCTGCCATCCAGGCGGAAAAGCATGTTTACTGTGAAAAACCACTCACGCATAGCGTGGCCGAAACCCGGCAGCTCCGTGCTTTGGCAAAAAAATCCAAGGTGGTGACGCAGACCGGGAATCAGGGTGCCGCTTCTCCAAATTTCCGCCGTAGCATGGAACTGATTCAGGCGGGGGCAATCGGCCCCGTCGGCGAGATTCATATCTGGCATCCACCTCATGGCTGGCCTTGTGGTGTGGATCGTCCGACTGGGGAGGATCCAATCCCCGAAGGCCTGGACTGGGACTTCTGGCTTGGTCCGGCACCACTCCGGCCTTACAAGAACGGCCAGTATCATCAGATCAATTGGCGCGGGTGGTATGATTTTGGCGGTGGTTCGCTTGCTGATTTTTGCTGTCATTCTTTTAGCCTGCCCGTGCGGGCTTTGAATCTGGATTATCCCAACGAGATCAAAGTCTCCGGCACTCCGCTAGGCAAGGAGAGCTTTCCGACCAACTGCAAGCTCCAGTTTAAGTTTCCAGCCCGGGCGGGCCGCGGGCATGTTTCCATCTACTTCTATACCGGGGGAGAAAAACCTCCCGCGAATGTTACGGCGGGAATGGAGGAGACTTTCGGCGAAGTTCCGCGCACCGGATGTATGCTGCAAGGCGGGTTGGGCACACTATCGGCAGGACTCTGGAACAACGAGTGTTATCTTAAGTTGAACGGCGAACAGAAGTTCCGGGATGGAACCAAGCACGAAGCAGGGAAAAATATTCCCAAATCTTTGCCGCGAGCACCGCAGGGGCGACATGTTTTGGAATGGATTGAGGCTTGTCAAGGAGGTCCCAAGACGTTTTCGCCATTCGAAATCGGCGGGCATGTCACTGAGATTGGAGCGGCAGGCATTGTCGCGCTTCGCCTCGGGCGTGATATTGAGTGGGATGGCAAGGCCATGCGGGTCAGCGGCGTGCCTGAAGCGGACGCTTTGGTGAAGCCGGTCTATCGGAAAGGCTGGGTTTGACCTAACTCTTGGTAACCCCGTGATCAAGATCATGCATGCGATTTCCCTTCTCCTCAGCCTCCCGCTTGCGCTTGTGGGACTTGGAATGGCCGAAAGTCTGACCCCCGCTGCCGAGCTGCCCGGATTTCATTCGGCTTGGATGGCGGTGGACTTCGCGGAATCAGCGCCGGCCTTCGCGTGTTTGTCCGTGGACTCGCTTGGGCAGAACAAGGTGGCAACGAACCCGGTTTTCAAGGCCAAATTACCGGTTGGCCCGCTGGAGTTGGTGTGGAAGGACGGCGACCACTGCGCTTACGTCATCCACACCGCCGCTGGGCTCTCCTCGGAACTCTGGGAAATGGAGCTAACCCAGCGGCGCATCCTCCTGCGCTCGCATCATGTGGCCGGCGCGCCCGCACTGCCTTTCACGCTGGTGGTGGATCAATCAAAGAATCACGCCACAATGCTCGGCGTGATGCCGTCAGGCGAGCAGCGCGTGGTCCTGCCCGCAGTGCTGCATTTTCCCGATCTGGGCAGCATCCGTATCTCTGCCAACGTGCCCGGGACGAAGCTTGATTATGACGCGCGCCGCCTCCGGCCGGAGAATTTCGTGCAGGTCGAGTTCCCTCCGGCTTCGTCGCAGCAGGTCCAAGTAGAATATATTCTTGAAGTTGCGGCGATTCACCCGGAACTGCCCAGTCTCGCGCAAGATGCCCGGTTCGACGGGTTTCGGCGCAACTGGCTGAACATTCTTCAATTGAACCCGCGCCTGCGGGTGCTGGCGAACCACTCTTCCAGCGACACCTGCGCCTTTTGTCTCTATGAATACGCCGACATCGCACGGCACACGCCCGCGCTCGCTCCCGGTCTCAGTGCGCTCGACGTGTTACGACAGACGCTCGATGGTTATTTGGGAGGCACCCTCGGTTACGGGATGCCAGGCTATGTGATGTTTGACGCGGGGCCTTCCAACCTGCCGGCCAAACCTCCCGCTTGTCTTGATACCTATCCGTCGTTGCTCATTGCGGCGGGTGATTTCTTCCGTGGCACGGGTGATGAGGTGTGGCTCAAGCATAATTACTCCGGCATCCGAAAATGGGCTGAAGCACTGCTGGCAATGGACCGGAATGGTAACGGGCTTTTCAAATATGGCCACAGCGGCAACTCCGGTTCTTGGTCCCAAGACAAGAACGAGCATCGTAGCCCGGCCAACTGGTGGGACACCATCGGCTTTGGCCACGAGGATGCCTATGCCAATGCGTTAGCGTTTCGGGCTCTCGGCGAGATGGAAAATCTGGCCCGGCGACTGAAACTGACGGATGACGCCGTGCGTTTTGGGGCCGCAGCGGAGCGACTGCGTGCCGCCTACTACCCAACCTTCTTCAATCCTGCGACCGGGGTGCTGGCTGGCTGGAAGAGCGCCGATGGTAAACTGCACGATTACTGGTTTACTTTCGTAAATGGAATCGCGATTGCCTATGGCTTGGTGCCGCCGGATCAGGCGAACCCCATCATGGACCGGGTGCTGGCAAAAATGCGGGCGGTAGGTTACACGAACTTCGTTCTTGGCCTGCCGGGGAATTTAGTGCCCATCGCGAAGGATGACTACACGAATCCCGAACACCGTTGGGGTGGTGGCCGGAAACCAGATGGCTCGGATGCTTTTCAGATCTATGAGAACGGCGGTGCCACCGCTTGCTTTTCCTATTTCACGCTGGCGGCACTATACCATCTCGGCCGCATTGAAGACGCCGACCGGATGCTGTTGCCGTTGCTCGAAGGTTTCGCCCGGGGAGGATTTCAGGGAGGCGGCACCAACGGCATGAGCAACGACTGGCGCGCTTGGGACGGCACGCCATGGGGCTACGAAGGCTTTTTGGTGGACAACTATTACGCATTGCTCTCTGTGCTGGACCGGCAGCAAGCCATCGCGGCGCGCAAGACCAACACGCCCGCCGGTGCGCAATGGCCGAAGCCGCCTAATCTTTTTCCGGACAAGGGCATGATGGGCTCTCCGCCGGAGGCTTTCCCCGAGTTCAAAATCGCCAATCGTGGTATGAGCAGCAACATCGCGACCGGAGGTGGGTCACCGCGTTCCAGATGATCGTCGAGCCGGACTGTCGCTGCTGGGAAAATAAGGCGTTGCAGCCGGCTTGATGTTCAAGAATTGCGTGTGGTCAAAATCAAACGACAGCCATAAATAAACAGGCAAACTGGTTGGATTAAATCCAACATTATCCGCACCAAAAAATATTTGCAGCGATGAATAAATTCTTACCTACCGCAACAGTGGTATTGCTAGCCCTGCTCAATTCAACCCTGCGCACCGTAGCCGAAGCACAAAAGCATGCACGGGTTGCCGATTTGCTCCACGATTCTGCGGCGTGGTCTAATGCCACGCCGGGCACTGCGGTTACGACAACAACGCAAGGTCTCCGCGTGGAGGTGGCCGAAGGACGGAAGGAGGCAATTGCTACGGCGTCGGGACTCGCACTGCCAACGGATCTGGCCCGGGTGCGCGTGCGTGTCGCAAAAGTTGGCGGTGGGGCGCGTTGGTTTATCCGCCTTTTCGGTGAATTGCGCCGCCCCGGCGAAAATAATACTGCCTATCTGGCCGCGGCTGAAACTGCGGGCGAGCGGATTTTCGACATTGACCCGCGCCTGTGGGCTTTGCGCGACCGTCCGGTGCAGCTGCAACTTGGGGTGGTCGACGCTCCCGGCGCGTTTGTCGTGTTTGAAGATGTGGAATTTCTGCCCGCGTTAAAGCATTCCAACCGCCAGCCACGGACAATTTTTCAGTCCGGCCAGAAAGATATTGCGGCGGTGGAACTCATGCCGAATCTGCCGGAACCTTACAAGTTAATTGATTGGCGTGAAAAGGCGCGGGCATACGACCAATTTGTTTTCAACTTTAAGGCCAGGGGAGAATATTTGCCCTTGGTGTGGCTGGATGAAACGCATCTTAACCTGGACCGACCCACCTTTGGCCTGCCCAGTTACGTGGCGACGCCGGATCAGGCGTGTGGCATCACCAATTCGCAGGAGGGCGTCACCTGCATGGGCGCGGTGTTGGGCGCGACGTTGGCGGGGGTCGATAAAAGCCGTCAGGAATATGATTATGTGGACATGTGCGAGGCTTGGTTCAATTCCAGGAACGGGTTGAATCTTGTTCTTAACCGGCAGATCGGGGGAACGGGCGGGACGTTTTGGTATGAGATGTTTACGCATATGGTGTTTTACGCACTAACTGACCGTTACCCCGACAAGACCCGTCTCGCCGAAATCATGCGAATCACTGCCGACCGCTGGCATGGGGCTTATCTTGACCTCTGCGATTCCAACGGCGTGCCGGACTTCAATCACACCTCATTTGACTTTCGCACGCGCAAGGGGGTGAGCAACCCCTATTGGCGTGAGCCGGATGCCGCCGGGGGCATGGCATGGATGCAATATGCTGCTTGGATGAAGTTTCATGACTCCAATTACCTCGCGGCGGCTGAAAATTGTTTGAACTACTTGCAGGGTCTGAAGGCTAATCCTTATTACGAGGTATTGCTGCCGTATGGAACACTGACCGCTGCGCGTCTGAACGCGGAACAAGGGCGGGACTACAATGTGGATCGACTGCTCGAGTGGTGTTTCGGCATCAGCGACTGCCGGGGTGGCTGGGGAATATTGCTCGGCAACTGGGGTGGCTATGATTGCGACGGCTTGCAGGGAAGCATTGATAATCGCGGCGGCTATGGGTTTGCGATGAACACCTTTGCTCAGGCCGGCGCGCTCATGCCGCTGCCGCGATATGAACCGAAATACGCCCGCGCCATTGGCAAATGGATGCTCAATCTGGTCAACTCGGCGCGACTTTTTTATCCCGGTGCGATGTCGGCAGATCATGAATCCGGGCCGCGGTGGAAAACTGATCCCCAACATGTCATTGCCTATGAAGCCCTGCGCTACGAGTGGCAGGGGAAAAGTCCCTGCGCAACCGGTGATCCGGTGGCAATGAAGTGGGGACCCAAGACCGATCTGGGACTGTATGGCTCCAGCTATGCGGGAATTCTCGGTGCGATTGTTCGCCCCACCAGCGACTCCCGCATCCTGCAACTCGACTGCCTGGCCACGGATTTTTTCCGCGCTCCGGCATATCCAACCTTTCTTTACTATAACCCTCATCTTAAAGATTGCCGCATCACGCTCGAACTAGGGGACAAAAACGTGACAATATATGACGTTGTTGGTAAAAAAATTCTCGCCAGTGATGTGAAGGGAAAAACCAAGATCATCGTCCCGGCAGACAGCGCCGTGATTGCGGTGTCGGTGCCCGCCGATGGTAAAGTCCGTCATGAAGGTCGCAAACTGTTGGTGAATGATATCGTTGTGGACTGGAGCTGGGAGCAAACTGAAAAATAGAGCGAGTTTCTTTCGCTATCCGCTGCCCGGATTGCCTCACATGAAAATGAAACATACTTGTAAATTAGTTTTGATCACCGTGTCACTGCTCGGCATTTATCCGTTGTTGTGGGCAGCTGCGACAAACCAGAATTATCCCGCCAATCGCGCGCCTCTGGGGCAGGCCAAATTTCTGGCACTACCGCTGGGAAGTGTGAAACCTGCCGGCTGGCTCAAAGATCAGCTGACTGTTCAAGCCAATGGTCTTACGGGGCATCTTGATGAGTTTTGGCCTGACTTGCTCAACTCCCGATGGAAAGGCAGCAATGGCCCGGCGGGTGATAGTTGGGAACGGACGCCTTATTACCTCGATGGCTTGGTGCCGTTGGCCTATCAGCTGGACGATGCTCGACTCAAGGCCAAGGTGCAGCCGTATATTGAATGGATCCTCGCCAGCGGACAAACAAACGGTTGGTTTGGCGCGAGCAACGACCGTTGGCCGCTGGCTGTGGCTATGAAAGTCCTGACCCAATATCAGGAGGCCACCGGCGATCCGCGCGTAATTCCCTTGTTAAAGAATTATTTTACATTTCTTAAGAATGCGCCGCCGGATTGGCCGTATAATGACTGGCGTGGCACGCGAGCGATGGAAAATGTCACCACCGCCTATTGGCTCTACAACCGAACAGGCGACCTTGACCTCCTGAGCGTAGCTGATTCCATTCATCGGAATAGCCCTGATTGGACTGGCTTCTTCTTGGATTTCCCCATCACGTCAGACGCCGTTCAAAAACGCTATAAGACTGATCACATGGACCATATAGTGAATGTGGCCATGGCCATCAAAGGCCCCGGTTTATGGTATCAGCAATCCCATGATGAACGTGACAGGCAGGCGGTGTTTCAAGGCATTCGCAGTCTGGATGACTTGCATGGTCAAGCAGGTGGCCGATTTTCCGGGGACGAACATTTATCCGGACGAAAACCCACGCAGGGGACGGAATTGTGCGCCGTGGTGGAGTATATGTTCTCGCTGGAAAAGTTGACCGCAGTGTTCGGCGATGTCGCGTTGGCGGACCGCTTGGAACTTCTGGCCTACAATGCCCAGCCCGGCACCTGGACGCCGGATTGTTGGGCGCATCAATATGATCAACAGGCTAATCAGGTGCTCTGCTCCAAGGCCCACCGCGAATGGCGAAATAACGATGATACTTCAAATCTTTACGGTTTGGAGCCCAACTACGGCTGCTGCACGGCTAATATGCACCAAGGCTGGCCCAAATTTGTCTCGTCTCTCTGGATGGCCACTCCTGATCAGGGATTGGCCGCCGTGGCCTACGGTCCTTGCACGGTGAAGGCCACCGTGGCGGACGGATTGGCGGTTGAGATTCAGGAAAAGACGGAATACCCCTTTGATGGCCGAATACAATTTGCGGTTAAGTTGCCGAAAGCCGCGGATTTTTCACTCCAATTTCGCATTCCTGCCTGGGCGGATGGCGCTGAGCTGAAGGTGCGAGGGAAGAAATATCCAACACAGCCCGGAACTTTTTCCAACATCCGGCGCGAGTGGCGCTCCGGTGATGTAGTGGAATTATCTCTGCCCATGAGGCTGCGGACGGAAACCCGCTACAATAATGCAGTGACAATCCTGCGTGGGCCGTTGGTGTTCTCTCTCAAAATCGGTGAGGAATACCGGAAACTAAAAGCTAACCATCCGACCTATCCCACCGCAGATTGGGAGATTTCTCCGACGACTCCATGGAATTATGGGTTGTTGATTGACCGCACTCACCCACAAGAATCGATTGCCGTGACGACGAGGAAGCCTGGCAAGATTCCATTTATGCAGGAAAGCGCACCAGTGGTGTTGAAGGTCAAAGGTCGTGCTATTCCTGGCTGGGTTCTCGTGAACAACTCAGCCGGTGAAACACCTTTGAGTCCGATGGTTTCCGGCCTGCCAGACACAGCGCTGGAACTTATTCCCTACGGTTGCACCCGCCTGCGCATCACTGAATTTCCTGTGATTGAAAAAGGGGCGGAGAAACCAAAACCGTAGTATCCCGGGCAAGAATTCTCGTGTGGATCATGTGCTCGGCCAACACTCCTTAAATAGTGTAAATAGTGCCGGATCGGGATTGATGCTCAAATTGAAAGCTTGATTCCGCAATGGGGGAATGATGATGGAAATCTAAGCCTTCGGGATGCGGCTACCAGAATCTAACAACACGCACATTGTTTAAGAAAATTTGTGAATGACGGCACCACCCCTGACACCGCCATCCCATCCCGAAAACCCAATTCGGGATTTATGACGGAACTCAGACCGTCACAAAAAATTTTCATTTGCTTACTGCGGGCGAGGAGCGGGGACAACCCACGTGGCGCTCCAATACTGGTTCCAAAGGTCTTCCAACCGGACAGCCTCGGTATGGCCGTCGGTGAACCCGATATTGATGCGACCGGACAGGGTGCTTCCAGCCGGAGCCGGGCGGTTTACTATGGGACCACCGTGACGGGCAATGCAAAACCTTCCAATATTAACACTGTCCAAGCCATAATATAGATTGCGGGCAGGCACATCCGTCGGAAAAGGAAATCCGTCCGGCCAAATGCAATCGGCAAAAAGTGGTGTCTGGGATGAATTCCTTACGGCAGTCTCTTTCTGAAAATAGCCCGGATTGGGGGAACCGGGTGCTGGTCCCGACCAAGTCCACCCATTCAATCCATAGGAACCTACAGCGCCGCTGGCATTCCACCGCCAAGCATAATCGGCAAGCCCCCAAAATCCGGTGGCTGGGGTCCAAGGCGATTTATTGACATAAGGGGTTGCGTCTGGAGCCATCGGGCACAACCGTGACGAAGTAGCGGCCGAATAGTTGATCTGAAGTCGGCTCATCCACAAGGAATTGGCCCCACTCGGGTCAACCCAACTCATAAACATGCCATTGGCATCATCTACATACATCTTCATCGCCAGGCCGATTTGTTTACAATTGTTGACGCACCCGATGTCCTTGGCCTTGGCCTTGGCCCGGGCCAAGGCGGGCAGGAGCATCGCCGCGAGGATGGCGATGATCGCGATGACGACCAGCAGTTCGATCAGGGTGAAGGCGGCAAAACCGCCGATGAAAGGTCGGCAAGGCTTTGGATTGGAAATTTTCAAACGACTTTTCATTGTGATCATGAACATTTTAGCGGAACACACCAATTGATGCGTTAAAAATAACACGAGTCATCTCCTGCTGGCGTTCGTTTTATTATATTCACGTTTTTCAAACACTAATCAATCATTGTCCCAGCCCAATTCGACATGACGACATGGACTTAATGCGCTACCGAGCGGCGCAGCGTATCGAGCGCTTTGACGGCACCGGGTTCACCCTTTTTGGCGGCGATATTGAGGCGGGAAAATAATTGGCATCGGGCATCTGTGACAGATTGGCATTGCTCCACGCTCAATTTGTCAGCCTGACTCAGGATCAACTGATAACCGTTAGCCGCAGTTACGAATTCATTGGCTAGATCTGCGGCCGTCGCCTTGGACCACGCGGCCTTGATTTCCGGCGAGGCCCCATCAAAAATATAGGCAACCCCACCTGTGCCCTTAGCGCAACCCGTCAGCAGACTGGCGGCCAGACAGCACACGACCAGACGGGAAAGGTGTTTGTTTAATGTTTTCATGTTCACAGTCAACGCGGCAAATCCAATCACTTTGAATCAGAAAAAAATCAATAGCCGTCAACCGCACTCGCTTGGGCGGCATTGTAGGACCAGGGGTTGGCTTTGTGGCCGTCATTATTCCAGCGAGGCGGCCAGATACCGTTATTCGGATTGATCACGTCCTTGCGCCAGGCCTTCTCGGCGTGTCCATCACAGAACATCAACACGGTGCGGCCGCCATGCCGACTGGAAGGCCATTGCGAAAATTCAGTTGGATCAATGTTCGCGTCTAGATATCCATCCGCTTTGCTGTCCGCTAGCATGATCATATCCGAGGGGTTTCGGACCTGGGTATCCTTGATCTCGGGGAATGCT
>Ga0208872_1001057_pt1 | contig 17887 bp, 18 predicted proteins | sample CryBogCBH12Aug08_FD_185508 | JGI IMG/M metagenome (GOLD analysis project Ga0208872, IMG submission 185508) | Freshwater microbial communities from Crystal Bog, Wisconsin, USA - CBH12Aug08 (SPAdes) | ecosystem: Environmental > Aquatic > Freshwater > Lake | place: Crystal Bog, Wisconsin, USA...
AGCCTTGACTTCAGGAGTAGCGGGGCTGACCAGTCCCCAGTTATCCGCACTGAACAGTCGCCAGTTTACGGCACTGAGCACGGCAGGTGTGGCTGCCCTGACTGCAGCTCAGATTGCTGCCCTGTCGACACTGCAGGTTACCGAATTGACTACTAAACAGATCGCCCAAGGCCTCACCACGGACCAATTGGCCGCGATGACCACAGCGCAGATCGTATCTTTTACAACGACCCAATTGGGCGTTATGACCGCAGCTCAAATTTCTGCATTGATGGCCCCCAAGGCGACGCATCAACTTCCTATAGGTTTGACTACGTCTAATGTGGCAGCTCTAACCACGGCTCAGATCGTTAGTATGACTACAGCCGATGTATCCGCGCTGTCCACGGCTGATCTGGCCATCATGACCACAAAACAGCTGGACGCACTGACAACGGTGCAAATTTCTCAGGGACTGACCACCGACCAGATAGCAGCGCTAACTACCGCACAAGTGGCTGCATTAACCACAACACAGATCGCCCAAGGGTTGACCACGGATCAGATTGCTGCTCTAACAACCACTGATATTGCTTCGCTGACTACCCGACAGATCACAGCACTTTCAACAACTCAGATTTCCCAAGGGCTGAACACTGACCAGATTGCAGCTTTGACGACTTCAGAGATAGCGGCTTTAATAACTAGCCAGATGGTGGCGCTTAACACCGATGAAGTAGTTGCGCTGACCACCTCCCAGGCTGCCGCGTTAACGACTGATCAGCTCATGGCACTCACAACCATCCAAATTCAGTCATTTACCACGACACAGGTATCTCATCTTGCAGGATTCAGCTCACCTCTCGTCCTTGATTTGAGTGGCAATGGCATCACCACGCAAAATATTTCTGGTGGAGCCCAATTCGACCTGAATGCAATCGGGCAAGCAGTTAATACCGGCTGGGTCACTTCGGGTGAAGGCATACTGGTATACGACCCAACCAATGGCCCGATTACCAGCGGCAGCCAGCTCTTCGGTACTGCTACCGTTCTTCCCAACGGACAAACGGCCGCCAACGGCTTTGCCGCACTGACCGCTTTGGACACAAACCATGACGGTATCATTACCAGCGCGGACGAGGGTTGGGCGAATCTGAAAGTCTGGGCGGGCGAGACAGCCTCGAATGGCGTCGTTCAGGGAGGACAACTGGAAACTCTCGATTCGCTGGGTATCATCCAGATTAACCTTTCCTATACCAGCGAGCCGACCATAAATAATGGAAATATCGTAGGTATGGTTTCCAGCTTCGTAACCGGCAACGGCCAGACGCATCAAATGGCAGACGTCTGGTTCCAGACCAGTCCAGTCCAATCGACTAATGCAGTTGCTCCGACCACTGCGGTGGCAACGAGTTTGGCCGCAACCCTTACCACATCTCAAGTGACCTCACTGAACACAGGTGGGCAGGTAGCTGCTCTGGCTACAGCCCAAATTGCCGGCCTGACCGTGGCACAGGTTGCTGTTCTGACGCCGCCGCAAGCATCCGCACTGGCTACGGCAGCAGGTATGCAAGCGCAGGTGGGCGGTTTGGTACAGGCTATGGGGTCGTTCAATCAGTCGCAATCAGTTGCCGTAAGTTCAATTGGGGTATCGCCACTTAATACTCAGCCGAATGTGAATTCTGGGACCAATATGTCAGGGATGGTAATCAATGTAAGCGGAATGGTGGGAGCTTTGCAGCAATTTGGCACAAATAGTACCCAGATTATTACAACCCCCATAGTTAATAGCACATCAAAGTCAACTATCCTGGAAGGGGGTGCAATCGCTTTGCCACCGCATTAAATATTCCGCTTTCTCGTAAAAACTTTAACCGGTTTGTCAACGTCGTTTTAACTGAAGCCGCTTTGAACTCCGCCCACCTTGACGTGACAAAAGGAACTGAAAATCCCTGTCAAACGAGACCCACTCCGCCGAGAATGGCACCAATAGCAAGCATCCAAAGAACATGGATTTTGGTTCGCCAAATTACCACAGTAGCGGTTGCCGTCAATAACCATAGCGGCCAGTCTCTTGCCGGATTGTTGTGCGCACACGCAAGAATCCATCCTGTAGCACATAGCAGCGAAATTACGATCGGCGCCATTCCTTGTTTGAAGGCGCGGACGGCTCTCAAGTCCCGATTCTTATGGCCCCAACTCGCTGCCAGGTACGACAAAATTGTGCTAGGCAATAGAAGGCCTGTCATCGTAATGAATACACCAAGCAATGCCGCAGCTACTCCTCCCGTATTAACCCCAAGGTTCCAGCCCAGCACGGCCACGAACAAAATATTGGGCCCCGGTGCCGCCTGGGCAATGGCAATCGAAGAACTAAACTGAGTGTCACTCAACCAGTGTTGCTGATTTACCAAATAGCGATACATTTCTGGTGCCGTAGTGACCGCCCCTCCGACCGCCATCAAAGAAAGCAATAGAAAATGGGTGAACAAACTGAGCCAATCAGAAAAACTCATCAGCAGCATGGGAGTGGTCATGGCTTCAAATTCCTGTACGCGACTATGCATGCCAGACTACCCAGACCAAGAAGCACAAAAACTAATGGCCAGCGCAGTAAAGCAACGCCGACGAAACTCACTCCTCCCAGAATAATACAGAGCGGAATCCCGAGTGGATTAGACTTCTGGCTGCTTGACAGTTTGAGTCCGGAAGCGATGATAAGCCCGGCGGCTACTGCCCCCATACCTCTCAACGCACCTATGACTGCAGGTTGATTGCTGAATTGTCCATATACGGCGGTCAAGAGCAATACAATAACCAGTGGAATCGAAATCATACCGGCAAGTGCTGCCATGGCGCCGGGAAATCCGAAATATCGACCACCGAGCATCAGTGCAAGATTGACAATATTGGGTCCCGGCATAATTTGCGCAACGGCCCATTCTTCGACGAACTCTTCATTCGTCATCCACTGCTTTCTTTCAACCAATTCATGCTGGGCAACTGCCAATACCCCTCCAAAACCTTGGAGTGATAGAACCGTAAAGGTAACAAAAAGGTCGGTCAGCGATTTGGGGTGCAGGTGATTACGGATAGTCATGGATAATTACAGTGTGTCAGGGGGCATCAACATCCAGCATTGACTGCTGATGGCTTAACTTTGTGTTGAGTTGCCTGAATTCAATAGCTTCATTATACATGCCCTCCAATTGCCGACTCAATGCTATCCATGCAACGACATCCCCTCACAGACTCAGCATATTTTTTGCATAAAAAAGGCAATATTTTCACAACATATACATGCTCTGCTATATGCTAACGAATTACCACCCTTTAAAGGATCGTACCATGCATTTCAGCCCACCAGTCTCACTGGCCCAGTCATTCAAGGATCGTGGCATTCGTGATATTGAATGCATCTTCCCTGATGTGTCGGGTTACCCGCGCGGCAAGCTGATGCCTTCCGGCAGCTTTGCATCCGGTGGCGAGTTGCGCATTGCCCAGGCGATTCCGATGCAAGCTGTCACCGGAGAATATTCGTATGATCCGATCTTTCCCGATCAGGATCCCGACATTATTCTGGTGCCGGATTATGACACCCTGAAGCCGGTTCCCTGGGCCAGCACCCCGCGCGACATGGCGATCCATGATTGCTACGAAGCGAGCGGTGAATTATGCCAGTTTGCACCACGCTCCATTCTTAAACAGGTTCTCGCACGCTATGATGCCAAAGGCCTGACTCCCGTGGCGGCACCCGAAATAGAGTTCTATCTGACTGCCGCCAATGTCAATCCCGATGAGGCGTTGAAACCACCCATGGGACGCGGTGGCCGCGCTGAAGTTGGTCAATCGGCATTCAGCATGAATCTACTGAATGAACTGGCACCGTTCTGGGATGAATTCCATGCTGCAGTCGACACGCTGGGTATCCGTGGGGACACCTGGATTCATGAGGTCGGCCTGACCCAATATGAAATCAACCTGATGCATGGTAACGCGGTTGAAGTGGCTGATCAGGCATTTCTATTCAAATATGCAGCCAAGGAAATTGCTCTCAAACACGGGCTTAATGCCGTATTCATGGCAAAACCCATTGCGGGGGAGGCAGGCAGCTCTATGCATTTGCACCAGAGTATTGTCGATGTCGGCGGCAACAACATTTTCAGTAATGCCGACGGAACCGAAAGCGAACGTTTCCATCACTTCATTGGTGGCTTGCAGACCTACCTGCCTGACCTGATGCTGGTATTTGCCCCATTTGTGAATTCATACCGTCGCTTTATCAAGGGCAGTCTGGCGCCAGTCAATCTGCTGTGGGGGCACGACAATCGCACCACAGGCCTGCGCATTCCGCGTAGCGGCCCGGCTGCGCGCCGCGTGGAAACCCGTGTGGCCGGCGCTGATGCCAATCCTTATCTGGTACTGGCTGCCACTCTTGCAGCCGGACTTGCGGGTATGGAAGAGCAACTAATTCCAACGAAAGCCCTGGAAGGCAGCGCTTACGATCATTCACATGATCTGGCCCGAACTTTTTTGGTCGCGCACGAGCAGTTTGAATCCAGTACAAGCGCGAGCCGCTTGCTGGGCGATCGTTTTGTAACAGCTTATGCCTCAATCAAAGAAATCGAATACCAAAACTATCTGAGTGAAATTGGTGCATGGGAGCGCCGGTTTCTGTTGCCGCAGGTTTGATGTTATCTGATTAAAACTATATTCCTCAATTCAAGCCACAGAGACCGTAGGGTGGATAAGCAAAGCGCATCCACCGATTTCCGATCATGGTGGATGAGCTTTGCTTATCTACCCTACTAATAAATGGAGATGCTTATCAATATGCTGATAGGCTAATAATAAAATCCGCGATTCCGCCAATATCTTCCAATCCGAAATGTGGCAATTGAGGATAGGTCTCATCGCTATCTGTCACAATGGCGATCAGCCCATCTTCCACGGCACAGCGTGGCGGCCTTCCACATTCCCGGCGTAGCACTTCAATTTTTGGAGTCGTACCTGACGAAAATCCTTCGGCCAGCACCACATCCGCTTCCCCCATAAACCGTGTGACCAATTGCTCCGGTTCACGGCGCTCAGTTGCTTCAGCAACCAACTGCAACTCATTCGGGGTGACCAACATGCTCATCACCGCACCTGCCTCTTTGAAGCGGTAACTGTCCTTCCCTAGGGTATCCAGCACGACTTTGTGATGGGTATGCTTGATCGTGGCGGTACGCAATCCTCTACCACTTAACTCTCGAATCAACTTTTCCACCAGTGTGGTCTTACCTGAACCTGAATGACCCACGATGCTGATCACCGCCGGTTTTCTGGAGGCGATATCATTCATGGATGAGGCACTACCCAACTGTCACCCTGTGGCGTTATTTCTTTTTTCCAAATTGGTACGCGCTGTTTCAGTTCATCGATCATCCAGCGGCAGGCTTCCAGCGCAGCGACACGGTGTTCCGCACCGGCCGCAATAAACACAATATTGTCGCCCCCTTTTACGGTCCCAATCCGATGCACAATACGGGCATCCAGCAGATCAAATTTCTCAATGGCGTCGCGTCGCAATTTGTTCATTTCGGAAAGCGCCATGCTGCCGTAGGCATCAAAGCTGATCTCAGATACTTCGCGCCCTTCTGAAAAGTCGCGCGCGCACCCCAGAAACGTCCCGATGCCGCCCATACGCTTTGACCCGGATTTGAGTGCATTAATTTCCTCGTCCTGGGAAAAATCTTCATGTTGAATTCTGACGGATGCTTGCATTTTATCCTCCGGAAAACTTGGACATAAACACCACTTCGCTGTTGTCTGCCAGCGGGAGCGCCATATCCCGCACATGCTCGCCATTGACGGCCATCAGACTTACGAGTTCGAATGCCTTGGAATAACGAGCAGCCAGTTCATCGCGCAAATCTTTCAGAAGCATCCCGCTTCGATATTCCACCTGCACTGTATGACAGCCTATGCGTTCGGCCACCGGGCCAAAAAACAGCACGCGTATCATTTCAATTCCTTTAAGGTCGGATCAGATCGTTTCCAAACACCCGATTTTCCTCCGCGCTTTTCTTCCAGCTGAACCGATTCGATACGCATCCCGCGATCAATCGCCTTGCACATATCGTATATGGTCAACAGGGCAATATTTGCCGCGCAAAGCGCTTCCATTTCGACACCGGTTTGACCCAGACAACTGGCAGTAGTCACCACTTTGATTCCCACGCAACCACTATCATCGGGTTCAACGATTTCGCTGAACACCACATCCACACCGGACAGTGCAATGGAATGACACATGGGGATGATATCTGGTGTGTGCTTGGCCGCCATTACGGCACCCACATCTGCCACGGTCAGCACGTCTCCCTTGGCAATCTGCCCGGCACGGATACGCTCCAGCGTGGCAAGTTGCATACGCAAAATACCACTGGCAATCGCGATACGTTGCGTGCTGGACTTTGCCGATACATCCACCATGCGGGCTCGTCCTTCTGCAGAAAAGTGTGTCAACTCTTTCATTAATTGATCCGATCCCAATTTGACAACGGATTAACCCCGATCTGGGAATACAACCGATCATTGGAGAGTTCCGCTTCCCTCTTTAAATCCAACCTTGGCAAATGATTTTCATGCTACCAGTTTTTTTCTCCATTGAACAATCAGCCCGTCAATGAATCACCCAGTACTATGGGTGTCAGCTACCCTCTGCTCCAGAGCTCCCCTATACCATGGCAACACAAATAGTCATCTGAATAAAGCCGGAAACGATTTCATTAACCACATAAGTTGTAGATAACTAAGACGCAACACTGCTGCGCCTCATTTTTGAAGCACGCTCATAGGAACTGTCTAGTCAATCTTCCAGTGTGCTGTCACACCTTGTGGTGAAACAGACCAATTCACTCCATGCTTATTGTTCCTGTGCGATTCCCACATAAAGTCACCAATCGCATAGCCTATCAACGATCCTGCCACGGTGTCAGAAAACCAGTGATTGCGTCCGGTAACGCGCCCAACGTTGGTCAAAGCAGCGACACCGTAAAGCCACGGTGCATCCCTGTCTTTCGCATAGGGAGTTATAGCAGCCCACATCACGGTAGTATGCATGGAAGGCCAGGAGGTGTTTCCATTATTCGCACTCACCGGGGTAAAGCTCGCGGCACCCTGTTCAGCACTGGGCCGCGCCCTACCCACCACATACTTTAACCCCAGCGCAGACAACGCCCCCACTGAACCAGCTGCCAGAGAGCTGTAACTGGTCACGCCCAGCCTGCTATCTGTATCATTCGCCAAATAGGCTATACCTGCATACCCCATTGCCAGAATAGGCAAATCGCTACCGAGTGTTGCCACCTTTTTCACACCGCTATTATTCACATGTTTGGCGACTCGATTATCCAAAGGCTTATCGACGACTGCAGAGGCAAGGCTGATCCCACCGATTACCGCCATGGATTGCCAGAAATCCCACGTAGTCGCAGCACGACCAAAATGAACCAAATCATTTTCAGCTTCATTGAACACAGAATAATGGGAGGTTTCTACAAAGGTATCCGGCACATCTCCAAACTGTGTTTTTCTCTCCTCGTTATAGGGGTTCCATTTCAGCAGATTTCCACTTTGCTTGTTGGTCAGATCTTTCAGGGTCACTTCGCGATTCAGTATCGCACCCCCATCCCGATTTAGCGGGTGATAACTAAATGTCCCTACACTATCGCTTGAACGGATCAAGAATGCATCGAAAGGAATTTTGACGTAAATACCTTTATCGAAACTACCTTCACCAAACTGAGCTGCCGACACATTGGTTTTGGTGGCAAAGGCACCCATCTTCACACCATTTTCAAATACCCGTGACAAATCGAGCGTCGCCCCTATATCTCCGGCCAAATAGCGGCCTACTCGAACGGTTGCATTGATGTCGTTGATTCCTTCCCAGTAAAGACTGGCATGGCCTGTCATAATTTTATATTGCGGGTTTAACCAGGAAAAGTCCTGCTTGAAATCTCGTTGCTTCACTTCATTGATATCCACTCCAAACGCCACTGTGCTCTGCCATGGCCGATACAGCCATTCCGCCCCGACTCCGCCATACATCATTTCCAGCATGCCACCGTAAACGCTGTAAAAATTCTCATTATCCAGTTTGCCCACATGAGTCATCTGGAATACCGGCATGGTCACACCGGGTGTACTGACATATTGCTCAATATAGGTTCGCACTCTGGGGAGAGAGTCATAAGCCGGAAGATATTGAAACTTGCTGTAATTGTTTATTACTTTATGGGCCAGAGACCCCGTCAGCCAGGTATCCGGCTGCACATACCAATTGGCCTTGGTCGCTATCCCCACATCATACAAAAAACCTTCAGGTCCACCGAGTCCCTGATCATAAGTCAGCCCTGTGTGATAATAAAACGTTTGCGGTGGCTTATCGACTAAAGTACTCGAAACGGGATATACAAAACCCTTTGATTCCGGTTGTTCAAAAACCGCACTTTGCCTATGTTGCAGGGCAATGTATCCCGTCTTGGAATCGACCCAGGCTTGCCGGTCAATCAGGTATTCGTGCAACCCCAGATTGTATTCCGCAGACTGAATTCGAAACACTGTCACCCCGTGGCCGGGCGCATAACGATGCAATACCGAAGCAATACGATCTATATAAGAATTCCAGTAAACGGCATCCGCACGTTCGAAACGGACCACCACTTCACTTCCGGCACGTTTAATTTGCAGCACCCGCCAGGAAGTTTTTTCTTCCAGAGTATTGGCAACGCTATTCCAGTCCGGCTCTTCCGTCGGATAAACGGTACTGACTTTTTCCGGCTGGGGATCATTAATTTTAGGAGTGGTCAGTTTGCTCAAATCACCATGAAAACTCACTCCCATATTGGGTGTAGTTCCCCTTTCCCACCCAAGCGAAAGATCAACAGCAGGTGCCCAACGATAAACCAGACCGGCATTGATTGGTGAAGTTTGTTTCAGGTTATCACCAAACGGTTCGTGCTGATAGTTATTGCCGTCCAGTTCAAGCTTGAGTATCAAGGGCTCCCATGGCGTTTGATATTGAACACCACCAAACAACGATGTCCGCCCCGTGAACATGGTTGAGATATTAAATTGCCCACTGGTTGGCGTCTGACTGCCCTTTTGGCGAGTACTGAATCTGGAGCCAAAAATAGACAGTGGATTGGGCAAGTTTCCGCGTGCGCCCGTATACCCCCAGCCCAGCCCCATCGACCAGTCAAAATTCCCAGTCCGCTTATTGGCTACCACATATTCACCTGACATTAATCCGGTTCCTAATAAGTCATTTGCACCCATAGCCAACTGGGGCAACAAGACGTTCTCATTTAACAGCTTGAATTTAACATCCAAAGATTTATCTTTATAGGACTGGGTATTGGTAGCCCCATAGGGATGGTTTGAAAAAGCAGAGTAGCCAAAAGCCACCTCAAACCAATCAAATGGTTGCAGTTCTGCATTTATGTCGGTGTACGGGGTCGTATGGTTAAAATTAAGCGAGGCATCTCCGGCGTTGCCCATACGTGCAGTTGGTGTTTGCAATAAATTACCATTTAAAAGCTGACTTCTAGGCCGAACCGGTACGCCGGTAAAGAGTTCATTCTTTATCGCAGGTTGAGGAAGAATGTTTGTTGGTTCTTTATCTGCCGCCACGCCTTGCGTAGCCAGCAAACGCGCCAATTGTTCCAGAATATTATTTGGCCAGGGAATGGTCGAGTCGTCAGTTACAATCCATGCTCCCGGTGCAGGGGGATCTTGATCAACTTCATTCCAGCTCGCCACGCCACGCCGCTGAACGATGCCATCAGGCTGAATAATCCAGGCAATCTGAGTGGAGTGTTTCAATTGACAAGCACGCACATAATCCATCGCGTACAAATTGACTGAATGGATCACCTGACAAATGTGACCATCTGCCCCCACCACCGAAACCGAGACGGGTCGAGCGGGAATTAAAATTTTTTGCCCCTTTTGTAACATAGGATCGTGAAGCGGATTGACTTCAAGCCACCGCGGATCGGTTCTCTCAAGCACCACTCTTCCTGTGACAGGCAACGATTCAACAAAATGAACAAGTGACATTGCATCCGTGCGAGAGACACCCGGCGCATTATTGCCGTCCTTGATGTGTTCCAGAAGTTGCGTCTTCATCCGTTGCTGTTCCTGTACTTTTTCAGGGACCATCCAGACCAGACCCTGCAAATAGGGTACAGACTGTTTGCCAGTTGGCGCTTGATCAACCGGTTTCTGCTGCATTCCCGGATTTGTGTTTAGCCATTGGCTTAAATGAATGGGTGATTCGATGAGTGTTGCAGAATCAGCCTTTGCATCCTGTGAATATCCTAATGTCAAAAACACGGAGCTGAACAACCAGACAACAACAAGCATTGATGTTTCCAGGATAGATGACAGTTTTACCCCCTCCCTGCCCTCCCCCGACGTCCGAAAAGCTTTTGGCCGGGCACCCGGGAGAGGGTTCTGTTCGGCTTCGCTCCCCTCGCTTCGCTCTCCCCATCGGGGAAGGGCTAGGGAGGGGGCTTGGGGCAACAGCCTGGAGCATTTTAGAAAACTCAACAACTTGATTCCCGCCAGCTTGGGCCTTTTAAATTTAGTGGATAATAAAAATTCAGGGCTCAATGTCCACTCTCTTTCTTCGGTGTCCATCGTTGCCAGGAAAAACAGAACTCTTTTGAAAGGCACTGCTCTGCATAAATAACCTGAGGCAGGGCAGCCATGCTCACTGCATACCGAGCAGCAGGCAAAGCATCCAGTTCTTCAGCAAATTCTTCAAACCAAGTCAGAGATGAGGGTTGGATCAATTGAAGTTGACTATCTTTAGGCTCCGGGATAGGGTGAATATGCATTTTTTCTTTGATGCCGTATTGATAACCCGGACTTGTGTCCCGATCGCGCTCAAAAACAGACTGAGAACCAATCTGCTCCCAACGGGGTAATTGTTTGAAAGACACCGACAGCCAATCCGTGCCCATATTCATCGTGGCGCCGATCAGACGGCCATCGCGCAAGCGAATGACTTCACCGAGAGCGCTGTACCACACTTCAACTGCCCCATCCTGATCTTTATCCACATAGCCCAAAACCATGAACACAGCACGTTTGCCAACCTGTACACGCAGGTAACTAAAGTTGGGATTTAAATTAGAACTTGAATGAGTGGTGTTCTCACCCCGATTGAGATGAAAGGCATCAATAAATACCTGAGATGCAGGATCAACAGAACACCCTGAGAGAAAACCAATCAGAACAAAAATTATAAATTGGGGAAAACGCATCCAAGTGATCCTGTGCATGATTAAAAGCGCCAAGGGCACGCCAAGTATTATTGGGCACAGCCAGTACAAATTATATCCGTTATATAGCGTAACCGTAGCCGAGTTAACTTTCTGTGTTGCAAAAAGTGGCTCAACGAGAAATCGGCACGCTCTGGAAATGTTTTTATCCACACTAGGAATTTTACCATTTGACGAATCTACAATTTGGCATTATGGCGAACTTCGTACCCACCTTGAAAGACGCGGTCAGCCTATCGGTACACTAGATACAATGATCGCAACTCACGTACTGGCAACCCATACTATATTGGTTACAAATAACACTCGTGAGTTTGAACGCGTATCTGGTCTGCGGCTGGAAAACTGGACGGAATAAGTAGGTATGGGCAGAGGAAGCCCTTCACAGGCTACGCGCCTGTGACCAAGGTCGCATGAAAACACTGTCAGCAGCAGAAGTCTTTGGCGACTTGTAATTCGGGTTCGTCTACCCCCCCTTTATTTCCTTTATTGCGAGATGCTTCACAAATCAAGCAATGCCTTCAGATCCTTAAGCATCAGAAACAAATGAAAGGAATCCGTAGGGCTAGGTTCAAATTCCCATGACACGTACCACTGACGAGCGGCCTCATCTTTCGCGTGAACCAACAAAGCACGAACACCTGCGATATCGGCTGCCTGCGCTGTACGTAACAATGCATCCTTGAGCAAGGCTTGCCCCAGCCCCTTACGTTGATGCGATTGGTCGACAGCCAGCCTGGCCAAAATCATAACCGGGACGGAATGCCGCGCCAATCCCTTCACAACTCGCGATGGAGCAGACTCAAAACCGACAATACCGACAGCCAAACTGTAAAAACCGACCACTTCGCCTTTTATACAGCAAACATAGGTCTGTGCACTGTTAGCCTTTTGATTAATCAGGGCATAGCATTGTAGATATTGATTCAGCGCCGAATGACCACAATCGAATGCATCAACGGCATCAGATATACCCAGCTTGCCTACCGTACCGAATACATCTCTACTCAACCCAAAACACCCGGCTCGGACAACAATTTTTTCAAGCGTGGCTTCGCTTGTACAGGACGATCAAGTGCCGTCTGGAAAGCATCCCACTGCTTGTCGTTAAGAACATAGTGGTGACGATCCGCCAGCGCTTGATTGGCCGCAGTAACGCCGGCATCCAGTAGAAACTCGCTGACATTTTTGTGGCAGGAACGTGCTGCCTCTTGAATCAATTGCTTTGCAGATGCGCTGGCACGAACATCAATCCGTTCGGTTTTAGTAACGCTAAAGGTCGACATTGCAGCTCCTTACTTAATAGACTGATCCATAACAACGTCCGGATAACGTCATGACAAGTAAAATATCCATATTATTATTGAGCTTTCCAAAATACATGAAACTATTGCCCCCAATCCCCTCCCCGGCCCCCGTTGATTCTGTTTCCTCTCCCACTGGGGTAACCAATAACTTGCTACGTTTTGTGCTGCTTTGTCAGGTGGATAGTTAGTTCATCAGAGTGCCGGAGAACGTGGGGAAAATGTCACCTATTGATCTTTTCAAAATACATTGTTGAATACTCAAATTAGAATAATTGTGTCGCTATACCGAGCCATCGTTGTATCGTGAGTAATCAGCCGCATAGGCTCAACAAGTGCCTGAGCAACTAAAAGTCGAAAAAGGATTGGTGATGTTTGGGAAGTTCCTCTACCGCGACTGCATGCTCGGGCTCAACGGAAAGGAACCAATAGCCTGCCAGACGAAAAATTGCAGCACATCCCTACCGGAAAAAGGCATATCACCGCGTCCCAAGCTATATTTGATGGAAATCTCCCATACTCTTACGGAGCTTATCCAGACTGTACTGCCTGCAGAACAATCGTCATAGGGGATTATGAAATAACAACGAGATGGTGAGGTAATGCGCGTCCAACGGCATCAAGCGGTACGCCACGATCCAAGGTAACAAAACACCCACCTTGCTGAATCGCAAGCGCAAGTAGATACGCGTCCGTTACCTGTCGCGAACTCAAAACTTTATCCCATATCAAACTGCCTTGTTGCAATATACTAATAGCGTCAGTCCAGAATTTATGTGACAAATGTTGAGTCGCTTCAGCCAATCGTTCTGCTACTTGTGCTGCTGGAACACAGTTGGGATAACTTGGCTGGGATAGTATACGAATACACCCATTTTGTGTGATTGGGCAAGATGCCCACCCCGCATCAATGTTGCGCTCAAGCCAATCTGTTACTTGGCGATGATGTATGTGACTGGCATCAAGCAAGGCGATGAGTACGTTGACATCCAGTAGTGCGCGCATTAAATGCTTTCCGCTTCGCGCAAACGGTTAACTTCTTCGTTCGTAATGATCGCGTTGCCCGAAGAAAAAGGACGGAATCCGGCAACAGTTTTAGGCTCTGTCTGTGCCGACAACACTGTGGCACCAGTCAGCACCTTGCGCAGAAGTTGGGATACCACTTGCCCCGCTGATAAATTTTTCATCCTGCCCAACTCCTTAGCTGCCGCTAGTACGTCTTCGTCTATATCCAGAGTGGTTCTCATTTTGTCCCCCTTAAATTAGCGCAATGATGATTTGATGCGGTGATTCTATAGCATCAATCTAAAATACACAATCGGCCAATCGTCTCTTGCGACAATGCATTCAAAATATTTCAATGAATGCGTTGAATGCATTTTTATGGGTGACGTTATGGCAACGCAGACAGTACGCAATCTGCCCGACGACATGCATCGTGCGTACGGGTATTCAGCCAGTCTTGATGGCATCACGCTTCAGGGTGATACCATACTGGAGGTCAAGGTGCCGTTCCGAGGTGCTATATCAGAACTATGGCAGACTGTGAAGTCTGGCGCTGTGCCTGAACACTATATGCTTCAGGTGCAGCATCAGCTCATGGTGTCAGGCGCAGCGCGAGCATACCTTTGGGTGTATGACGGCAACGTCGGAATCAATACTCTAATCGAACCTGATCAGACTACGTTCGATGCCATCAGAGCTGCGTGGGACGCATTCCAGCCCTATCTGGACAGCGACAACCCGCCACCGCTGACGGAACAGGATACGAGGGCTAGGAGCGACGCAGCGTGGCGCGAAGCGGCTGAGGCATACAAGGGTTGGAAATCGGTGGCGGATGACGCTGCGGCCAAGGCCGATACTGCAAAAGTGAAGTTGGTGGAACTGACTGCCCACAGCCGGGAGTCTGGGTTTGGCGTATCAGTGACCAGATATTGGAAGTCCGGGAACGTCGACTACAAGAAGATACCGGAACTAGTCGGCGTTGATCTGTATCAGTATAGAGGCAAAATGCGGGAGGAGGTGCGCGTTACATTGGAGAAGTGAGTAAAATCGGGGCTGCCGTGGCAACGGTGGCCCTAACTTCCTTAATTGGGCGACTATGGGAAGCGCAGATCAATGTTGTTCTTATTTTCTTACACAGACCTTACATGTAAAGCTTAAAATAAAATGACCTAGACAGTTATAATCTAAGTCATTGTTTATCTGGTGCCCCGAACACGAATCGAACGTGTGACCTACCCCTTAGGAGGGGGTTGCTCTATCCACTGAGCTACCGAGGCATATTGGTTATTCAACTTTTTCAGAGTGTATTGAATTTACCCCGTTTTTTTATTTTTTATCGCCTGAATATTTCTAAAATTATATCGTGTTATGCGGCAGACTGTCTCTATGCGTTTGCATTTAGCTTTCATATGATCGATTCTCCTTGCCGCCTCAAAGCACTCTGACGACGCTCTTCTTCCTGGTTCGCGTCATTCATGCATTGACGAACAAATTCAATATGGCTTAGCGCGGCACTTGCCGCCATTTCAGGACGACGTTCGCGGATAGCATGCCAGATTGCGTGATGTTGCGACCGTAACTGTTTCCATCGTTGCGGCCGCGCATGTAAATGTTCCAGATTGATTGAAACGTGGCCGTGGATCAGTTTCATCAGACTTGCTGTCATGTGTCCAATCAGAACATTATGTGCCGCCTCGGCAATTGCCTGATGAAAGGCAACATCTGCGTCGATACATGCCGTTATGTTGCCGGTTTCATAAACGGTATCCAAGGTAGCATACAGAGTATCCAACCGCTCAATATCAACATTGGTTGCCCTTTCAGCAGCGAGGGCCGCAGATTGGCTTTCGAGCATTTGACGAAATTCAAGCAAATCCCTGTGGAGCATAGGATGTCCACTCATCATTTCCTGCCAGGGGTTAACGAAATGCGCTTCCAGTCGGTCGGTGACAAAGGTACCTCCACCATGGCGGGTCGCGAGCAAGCCTTTCGAAATCAGCTTTTGAATCGCTTCCCGCAAGGTCGGGCGCGACACCCCCAGATCAACAGCAAAATCACGCTCTGACGGTAAACGATCTCCCGGTTTAAGCGAACCTTCAAGTATGCGCTTTTCCAGTCCGTCAGCGACGGCGTCTGAAATACGAGTAATAGCGGGACGGCTTTGTATCATGGAAATATTTTAGTGGTAAGACCACTTTAATGATATTTTCCGAAGTCTGAATAGTCAATACATATTTGACTTGACAGTTTAATATTTATCAATATATAGTTTACACAACGAATGGTAAGACCACTTTACCAATATAAAAATATATCAGGGAGGTCAGTGTGGGGGGAGACTCAAGGCTATATCCAGCCAAGCCAGCGAATATCTATCTTTTTGCTACTTGTCTTGTCGATCAATTTGCGCCTGAAGCCGGGCTTGATACTATTCGTTTGCTTGAACGCGAGGGCATCAAGGTTCATTTTCCTGAACAACAAACCTGTTGTGGCCAGCCTGCTTATACCAGCGGCTATCCTGACGAAGCTCGTGCCGTCGCTCGTCAGCAACTGGATTTATTTCCCCAGCCTTGGCCGGTGGTCGTGCCTTCCGGTTCTTGTGCGGCCATGATTCGGCATCATTATCCAAAGCTGTTTGCCGACGATCCTTCACTGCTCGCTTACTCGAAAGAACTTGCGGAACGTGTTTATGAACTGACCGAATTTCTGGTGCATGTGGTCAATTTCAAGCAGGCAGATCTTGGGCCTAAGTGCAAAGTCGCGCTGCATACTTCCTGCCATGCACGCCGCGAAATGGGCTCTTACGAAACCAGCGCTGCTTTGCTGGAGAGCTTGACTCAGGTCAACGTGATGCAACAAGCGCGTGCGGAGGAATGCTGCGGTTTCGGCGGAACCTTCTCCATTCGTTATCCGGAAATTTCAGAGGCAATAGTGAGCGACAAAGTGGAAAGTCTGCTGGCGACAGGTGCTGAGCGAGTGGTCAGTGCAGATTGCGGCTGCCTGTTCAATATTCTCGGTCGAGCTGAAAAGCTGGACGAGATTGCAGGTCGTCAATCGCCATCTTTACCTGGAGAGCACATCGCCAGTTTTCTTTGGCGGCGTACCTCGGGAGAACACTCATGAGTGCACGGGAAAATATTTTTAGTCGCCTGCGAGCTTCTGCCCCCCCTGCTCCTCTTCTGCCTGATGTGAAAGACTGGTACGCTGCGCATAATCGAAACGAAAATCTTTCCCAAAAAATCGTTCGTCTACGTTCGGTTCTGGAAGCAGCACACGCTGAAGTGCATGACACCTCAGCCGATAATTGGCCAGAACTGTTGCTGCGCATTGCCACTCAAAAAGGGTTGCAAAACTTGCTGATCAGTGCCGATACCCCGCATGGAAAATTGCTTGAGGCCTTGCAACCTGATCATTTGAAACTCGTCCACTATGACCGTCCGATTGAGTCGTGGCGCGACCAACTGTTTGATGAAATTGACGCCTCGCTCACCTTGGCCAGAAGTGCCATCGCAGAAACCGGCAGTTTGATTTTGTGGCCCAATTCTTCCGAGCCCCGTCTGATGTCGCTGGTGCCGCATATTCATTTTGTCCTGCTTGACGTATCGACTATCCATGCCGATTTGCATTCGGCTATTCAGGCAGAAGGATGGAAAGAGTCAATGCCGACCAATGCGCTGCTGATTTCCGGCCCCTCCAAGACTGCCGACATTCAACAAACGCTTGCCTATGGTGCACATGGCCCGCGCGAATTAATTGTTTTGCTGTGTCATCAAGCTAAAGGGGACAATAGATGACTCAGATCATCCCCATCCATCCCGATACGGATTTCAAGGATCGCAGCCGTGCCGCAGTAAATGACCCCGGGCAACGCAAAAACTTTCGCGGTGCTATGGATTTTCTGCAGGAAAAACGCCGGGGGCAGTTTACCGATCAGGATGAATTGGCAGGCCTGCGCGAACTCGGTTCCTCCATTCGGCGGTATAGCCTTGCGAAACTGCCCCAATTGCTCGAACAGCTTGAAAAAAATCTGGTCGCCAATGGCATTCAGGTACATTGGGCGGAAACAGCCGATGAGGCGAATACAATTGCACTTAACATTGCACGCCGACACAATGCCAAAACCATCGCCAAGGGCAAGTCGATGGTCAGTGAGGAAATCGAGTTTAATCACGCGATGGCCGCTGCGGGGATTGATGCCTTTGAAACGGATATGGGTGAATACATTGTTGAGTTGGCCGGTGAAAAGCCTTCGCATATCAT
>Ga0208872_1001059_pt1 | contig 17868 bp, 10 predicted proteins | sample CryBogCBH12Aug08_FD_185508 | JGI IMG/M metagenome (GOLD analysis project Ga0208872, IMG submission 185508) | Freshwater microbial communities from Crystal Bog, Wisconsin, USA - CBH12Aug08 (SPAdes) | ecosystem: Environmental > Aquatic > Freshwater > Lake | place: Crystal Bog, Wisconsin, USA...
TCATGAAGGTGATGAGCAGCGCGGCAAAGGCAGTCTGGATCTTCTCCAGAATTTTCGCATGAACCGGGCGGCGGCGAATCCATTCAATGAGCGACAGCGTGATGTGCCCGCCGTCCAGCACCGGCAACGGCAGCATATTCAGCAGCGCCAGATTGACGTTCAAAATCACGCTGAACCACAGCACACGACGCCAGCCGTCCTCGTCCTGAAACAGATTGCTGTAAACGCGGATGATCATCACCGCGCCGCCAAGTTGTTGCACACCGATTTCGCTCTTGGAAAATAGCGCGCCGAAGGTGTTGAGAATCTGGCCCGCGCTCAATTTGATCTGATCCATCGGGCTGGGATAAACCAGCGTGACGTTGGTTTCACCCTGCCACGACAGGATGCCAAGAAGCGGATACGCATTGGTCGGCGTCAACGGTTTCACCGGCGTCAGCGTGCGGTCAAACTGCTCGCTGCCGCGCCGGACGGTGAGCGTGAACGGTTTCACGGGGCTGTTGCTCATCGCCTGTTGCGCGTAATCCACGGCCATCGGGCTGTAAATCTTTTCGCCGTTTAACGCCACGATTTCATCGCCGGATTTCAAGCCGGCGAGCGCGGCGGGACTGTTCGAGGCGATTTCAAAAATGGACGACTTGGTGGCAGAAGTGATCAACACCTTACGCAGCGCGCGGCGTTCATACCATTTGGTCGGCGCATGGAACGGCACCGCATAAATCGTCGCCGCTTGGCCGTCGCGGAGGTATTTGATGGCGACATTCGTGCCGGAGCTGGTGACGATGCGCCACGTCACGCTGTCCGTCATACTGGAAATCGGCGAGAAATGCCGCACCACATGGCCGTCCACTTCGAGAATCTTGTCGCCGGGCAACAGGCCGGCTTTCGCCGCCGGACCGGTCGGATCCACCCAGCCGACGACGGTGGAATTATCTGATTCGTTGCCCGGCTTGCCCACCTGCCAGACGACCACGGCGAACACCACCGCCAGCAAAAAACTGAACAGCGGCCCAGCAAACGCCACGATGATTTTGTCGAGCGGCGAAACATTGGGCAGTGGCACGGTGGAATCGCTCTTGCCCTCGATGGCTTCCATCGTCGCCATTTGCGGCAGCGAGACGTAACCGCCGGCGGGAATCCAGCCCAGCGCGTATTCGACATCGCCGATTTTCTTTTTCCAAATCGGTTTGCCGAACCAGATGGCGAAACGCTCAATTTTCAGCCCGCGCCATTTGGCCGCGAGAAAATGGCCCAGCTCATGAACGCCGATGAGCAGGTTGAACAGCAGCACCACCTCCAACGCCACAAAGATATATCGCAAAATAGTCATGTCGAAACCGGGGAATAATACCGGCGGGAAAATATACCGCAATCCCAGAGCGCGACGAACTGCGCGTGCCGGCGGATTAAAATATGTTTATGGTGCAACGCCGGCGGTTTCATTAGCTTAACGCCCGTTCATGTTCCACGTTGAAACCATCACCGACCTTGTCCGGCCCGAACTCGCGCCGTATTGCACGCTCAAACGCTCCGCCGCGCACGCGGCGCTCGGCATTTTCGTGGTGGAAGGCGACAAGGTTTTGGACCGGATGCTGGAAAGCGATTGCACCGTCGTCTCCGTGCTGATTACGGAAGAACGCTTCCCCGAATATGCCGCGCGACTGCAAGCGCGACCGGAACCGGACATCACCGTGTTTATCTGCAAAAAGGCGGTGCTGGTGGGCATGGTCGGTTTTGACATTTATCAGGGCGTGCTGGCGATTGGAATAATTCCGCCGCCGCTCCCGCTGGAAGAATTTCTCGCCGCCGGCCCGCGCCCGCGTTTGTTCGTCGCGATGGACGGTCTTGCCAACGCGGAAAACGTCGGCACGCTCATGCGCAACTGTCTGGCGTTTGGCGTGTCGGGTTTGCTCGCCGGCGAAACGTGCAGCAGCCTGTATCTGCGCCGCACCGTGCGCAACTCGATGGGCGCGCTGTTCAAATTGCCGATGCTGGAATCACGTTGCCTCGTGGAAACCTTGCACGAACTCCGCCGTCGCGGCCTCCGCTGTCTCGCCGCGCATCCGCACACGAACCAGAAAATTTTGTCGCAGGCGGATTTCACCGGCGACTGCTGCGTGGTGTTCGGCAGCGAAGGCCACGGCATTTCTCAAGCGGTGCTGGCCGCGTGCGACGAAGCCGTGGTGGTGCCGATGGCGAACGCCGTGGATTCGCTCAACGTCAGCGCGGCCGCAGCGGTGTTCCTTTACGAAGCAAACCGGCAGCGCGGAAAGGCTTGAATTGGTTTCAAATCGGCAGACAATCGCGGCATGAAACCAAAACAGCTTGCCAACGTCCTCATCCGCGTCCTCGGCCTGTCCATGGTCGCACACAGTGTCGTGCCCATCCTGAACATCTTGGCTGGCTTTTCGTCGTCGCCAATCTGGTTCAACAACCGTCCTGGCATCTGGTATTTCTTGCTGACCGGCCTGCTGCCGACTGCCATCGGCATTTTTCTGATGGTGAAGAGCCGGCTCGTCACAGAAAAACTGTTCAAGGACGAAGTCGAATAATTTCAGCTTGGCGAACTTGGTGTCTTGGCGGTTAAGCAAATTCTTTCCGCGAAATCCACCGCCTTGCGGCAGAGCGGCTGCCAGTCCAATTCCGCCTTCACGCGCAACGAGGATTTTTCCGCGTGCGTCACCCAAACGTCCAGCGGCGCATCAAGCCACGCCAGAATCTGCCGCCCGAAATCCTCGCCGTTGAATTCTGAAAACTTCACCAGCGGATCATTTTTGAAATAGCCCTGCACGCTTTTCAGCGGCGTGCAAACCGTCGGCAAACCGCTCGCGATGTATTCCACAATCTTCGCCACGAACGCGCAGTGCGTCCCGGCGGATTCCTCGTAAGGCACGATGCCCACCGTCGCGCTCGCGAGTTTGGCCGCGACCTCGGCGTAAGGCAAAAAGCCCGTCGCTTCAAACTTGAAATCGCGGATGCGTTGCGCGCGTTGCAAAAACTTTTCCAAGCCAGCCGTGCGCTTGCCGACGAAACGGAAAACTGTTTCCGGCTTTTGCGCCACCACAGTTTTCACCGCGCCCAGCGCGATTTTTCCCAGATGGTGCGCGTCAAATGAGCCGTGCATCACCACCACCGGCTGGCTGGGCGACGGCAACTGGCTGCGCAGCGGAAACGCCTTCGCATCGTAGCCGTAATAAATCGGGCAAATCTTTTCGCGCGGATAGCCGCGCGCCACGAGCCGGTCGGCAAACTCGTCCGAAATGGCGCACACGCCATCCACGCCGTAGCGGACAGGCAGCGAAATTTCGTAGCGCATCAACGCGCGGACGAGCGGCTTGGGGGCAACGTAGCTCGGCCACGTTTCCATGAAGCCGGTGAGCAGGTCGGGGAAATTCATCACCACCGGCACGCCAAGTTTCTGTTTCAATTTGCCGGCGGCGACGGCGGAAATGGCGTGCTGCGAAAAAATTAAATCAAACTTCACCGTCGGCGCAGCGGCGGCGACGAGCTTTTCGAGCAGAAACGGATACGCAAGGTATTTCAGGTTGCGATTTTTGGCGTAGCGGCCCATCTCCCATTTTTCAAATGGATGCAGCCGGACGCCGAATTTTTTCGCCACGAGGTCGGCGTCGGGAATTTTCGGACCAAAGACATGGACGGCGTGACCGCGCCGCGCCATTTCCTGCACCAGATAAACCGCCTCCGCCGAACCGCCGCCGGACGGCGGATAAAACGGTTCGTGCGTGAGAAAGGCGATGCGAAGTTGTGGTGGCACGCGGGAACGCTAGAAATTTTAACGCGCCGGTTCAATCCATTTCGATTTCATAATTTCAAGCTTGTTCTTAATCGCATAATCGGAATATTCAGGTGGATTAGGATTACGCCGAAGATTAAGATTATGCTTGGCATCCGGCAAAATGTTTGACTTGTCGCGGGGAGAATATAGATTGTGCGTCCGTTTTGTGGATGGGGTCATAGCTCAGTTGGTAGAGCGTCTGAATGGCATTCAGAAGGTCAGGAGTTCGAGCCTCCTTGGCTCCACCATCCCAAACTTTAAGAAAAGCTCTTGTTCCCCTTGCAGGACAAGGGCTTTCTCATTTCCGCTTCAAATCTTCAAAACCGGAGTTGCCGAGGGTTGTTGAGGCTTGTCCAGAACTTGTCATGGAGCCAAACGGAGCCACTTTTGGAGCCAAACGGAGCCAATCAGAGTGCGCAGATTGATCAAGCGTGGTAATACTTCTTCCGTCAGGCTGCCCACCAATTGATCACCGCTGACAGTAAGAGTTGCTATCCATCAATGATTCTATTTGCATTATGACCTCTCCGATTTCAGCCAAAACTTACATTATAGTGCATTCCAAATTGGCTGCGGACAAAATTTGATTTGCAGCACTTTTTCCCCCGGTTTCGCCGAAAAACCTTTCCATAAACCTATAATCACTTTGAAAGCTGGCGCACTTCTGCCGTCGTTTCCCTTGGAAATGGCGGCCCAAAATCTAAAGCGCACCCAAGTAGGGAAAAATCAGGCCAAACAAAAAGTTTGGTTACTATGGAACCGAAAAAACGAAAAATTTTAAAACGCGGCAAGCAGAAGTGGGAGGTTGACTTCGGCTTGGATGATGTAGGCGTCCGCCGACGTCCCCATTTTTCCACAGAAGCAGAGGCGGATACCGAGATTAAAAAATTCAAGAGCAACGAAAAGTTCCTGGGCGATTATCTGGCTCGCCTGCCCGCCCCGGAACGTCGCATGGTGAGTGCCGTCCTGCTGGAAATGAAGGCCGGCGGACTTTCCCTGTCCCGCGTCTGGTCAGAATATCAGACGCATAAGAAAAACTTGAAGACCTACATGAATCTCACCCCAATGGGATTCACCGATGTGGTGGCAGAGTTTAAGCGCCGCAAACTGGCGGCTGGAAAAACCGAACGCTATGTCAATAGCACCGCCGCCTTTCTATTGAAGTTTGCGGCCGGCAGGGAGCAGCAGCCCATCCATGAAATCACGGCCGACGAACTGGAAAAGTGGATTGAGGATAAAACGATCAGGGAAAAATGGAGCCTGTCAACCAAGCGGGCCTACACTCTGACCTTCAGCAATCTTTGGGAGGTGGCCGTCGCGAAAGGATGGGCGAGCATAAATATTGTAAACCGGCTTGAGCCGGTGAAGAAACCCGGTCAAGTGGTTAAAATTTATTCCAATGAAGACACGCTCAATATTTTGGCGGCGGCCATGTCCGCCCCCTTGACCCAGAAGATCATCGCCCCTTTGGCACTGGGATTCTTTGGGTGCATGCGTCCCGAAGAAATTGCCAGTTCCAAGGCGTTGACCGCCGGCATGAGCGGAGAAAAACTGTTTGGCTGGCACGATATTAATCTTGATAACGGGCTGATCACCGTAAGAATCGAAATCGCCAAGACGGGCGACCAACGCACCATCCGGCTCCAACCCGCCGCCATTGAGTGGTTGAAACTGGCCAAGCAATTGGACAATCCCCTGCCCCCGGTTAACGAGCGGCGACTGGTCGATCAATGCTGTGGGCTGATTGGCCTTGAGGAGTGGATTCGCGACGGTTTGCGCAAGAATTGCTGCACCCACCTGCGGGCGGTTTACAAGAACGACTATGACGTGGTGAAAGACTGCGGAAATTCCATCCGCATCCTGATGAAACACTATGCCGGACTTCATGTACCGGAGACCATCTCGCTGGAACACTGGAAAATCACCCCCTCCCGCGTGCGGCAATACCTAGAGTCACCCATCTGGCAAAAAATCTTGGAAAGGGCGGCGGCGGCAATTAATTCCACTTCTGAATAGCTTGTAACACGGTTGGCCAATGAAAACGCCAAGCCCGTTGGTTAAACCGGATTGCCGGAATTCTTCCGCGCTTGACTTGAACGCAAACCCAGTCGGGAGAATACTGTAACCGCTCGGCCAATTGCTCGACCGTCAGCAGCTTTGCTTCATGATAATTACTCTCCTCCATAGGCATAAGTAATTATAGGGCGCAAAAACTATTTTGCAGAAAAAAGTGCCCAGTTCGCGGTTTTGATTAAATTAGGACATTCTCGATTCCAATTTAAACCACTTTCAGTGGCTATGCAGTCCCTACGCTGATGCAAAACTGATGCAAAAATCGGCCAACCTTAAAAAGCCATTGAAAACATTGTAGCGGGTGAAGGGAATCGAATCATGGTTAAGAATTTTCATAACTCCTCAAATTACTTGATATTAGCGCGTTGTAAATTGTGAGTTTCTCCGTTCTCCGCGTTGAAACGTATTATAGCGCATGAAGGCTGTTGCAAAATGTTGCAAATGTTTGGTGTTTTTTGATGATTTCTCCAGCTAAGTCACCTTGAACAGTCATAGTTGAAATCATGGGCATATATCGGCTCTTGCATCAAATACAGCTCCCGAATCCGGTCATAAGGATGCTGCGCCAGGAGCGGGACGGCAAAGAAATAATTTTCGTTCACGGAAGCATCAAGTGTTCAAGGTAACGATCATCAAAGCCTTCGGCGAGATTCAGTTTGATAACCTCAATTTGGGGACGAGGATTTTCCATTTCGACAAGCGTCGTGCAATCCATCAACGCCAGCAATGCGCCCGCCAGCGAGGTATTGCGCGACGACGCGCCCTTGCTCCTCGCAGAAGCCCGGCAGTTACCCGATGGCGATGGTGTGCGCGACATTCAGATGCATGCCGAAGCCGTCCGCGAGATAAATTCGCCCCAGATCCGCCGCGCGAACGCCCGCTGTTTCCAGCAGAATTTCAATGCCCGCACCAATCGCAGCTTTCGCTTGCAGCAGCAAGGCCAAATCCACTTCGTTTATCCCAAACCGGAACCCTAAATCCGGTCTCTGTGACGGAAATCAAAAACCATTGCAAAAAGAAGTTAGTCGTTCATCGTCTTCCTTCGACAATCTCGCCGGCGTCCGTAATGCTTGAACGCGAGCGGATTCTTCTACTGCGCGCCTTCGTAACGGATTTCGGTGATGTTTGATAATGCAGGCTTCGTATTGGTTTGAGCATCGATTACTTCACTTCTAGTGCGGACGGGAAATTTCAGAATCATTGGCTGTAGTGGCGTGGATGGTTGAAATATGGTAACCAGCCTCGAAATCTCCTGGCAGGGACATCGGCAGGGTGACCGCCGGCGTATCGCCGCGTTGGTAGGAGCCTCCATGTGGCGTAAGCGTGATCAAATCTGTGCGGCCCGCGAGGTTGACCCGGATTGCAATGCGGTTATTCATTTGCGAAACCAGCGTCGCCGCCAACTGTTGATCGCCGGACTTGCGCGGCTGCAATACCGTCACATAGTCCGCCTTTGGCGGAGCGTCGAGTGTGAAATACTTGAGCATGGTAAGCGGATAAGAATCAGCGTTTTGCTTGCGATGCTCCAAATCCGCATAGGTCCATGAACCAAACGGGCCTTCTTTCATATTGGGTGCCAGCTTGGACGATGGAGAGAGAACATGAATGTCGAGGTCTGCGCCATAGGCGGTTTTGGCTGTGATCAATCCTTCGCCCCAAATAAAATTCGTGGCCGTGCTGTGCAAAAACCACTTGGAGGCCATGGAAGAGTCGCATTGATCCCATACCAGCAAATAATCCGGCTGTTTTACCAGCACCACATGTCGCACCCATGTGAACGCATCGCCGGCAGAAACTTTCCGGCTTTGCGGGCGGGAACAATCGGCTACGGTATAATCCACGGTCGGACTGGTGAAAAACGCCAACGCCTTTCCGCTGGTAACCGACTGCAAATCGGGAATGTCCACATACGGATTGGCTGCTTTGGTTTTTGCGTGGCTGTCACGACCGACGAAAGCCACGTCGTTGTTCGCTCCCACAAAACGGTTGTTCCATTCCAGTTCCGGTTCGTGATAAGGTCCGGACTGCGCGCCACAAGCCAGCGGAATTCCTTGGCTAAAAATGTCAATGGAGCCAAGGTCGTTGCGCCGGTGGTTGTGTGCCTCGCCCGCGCGCAGCGTCACCCAGGTTTCTTCCGGCGTATCAAAACCGGAGCGCAGCGCGATATAGCCGAGCTGTTTGCAAAATGCGCTCCCCAGTTTTTGCGGCGCATCGGGAAGCAACGGATCAACCAACATCGGGGAGATCAGGCGAAACTGCCAGCCATTGAGAAAGGGTGAACCGGCCCGACGCCACATCCACATGAGCCGTTTGGAAAATTCAGGGTCTGTTTGAGCGTAAGCGGTGCCAAACATGGCGCAAACTGCAAAATGGTTGCCATAATCCGAATCGCCCCAAGCCGGCGTGCACAGAATTCCATTTGAATGCAGTTCCGTAATCTGCGGGAATCGCACCAGCGGTGACGAAAAGCGAACCGGCCAGTCGGCCAAGGCTTTTAGATGCGGATTATCATAGAGATCAACTCCGGTTCGGTGCTTGAGCGCCGCCAGCCAGCCGGAGAAAAGTAGCATCGTCCAATCGTGATAACGCGGCACTTCAATCCACGCGCCGTCCATGTCGCCGGCGGCGAGTTGAAATTCAGTCTGTTGAATCGCATATTCCACCCATGCCTTCGCCTGTGGCAAATCTTGAAAAGTGAGGCCGGCCAAACCAGCAATGATATATTGGTCGGTCCAGCGATTTCCGGCGGACACAGCAAAACCGGTAGGAAATTCCGTCCCATTGGGATTGGGTGTCGCTTTGCAGGGAAACCGAGCCGGATCATTTCCAATGAAATAGCCAACTATGCGAACAACATCGCCTTTGTATTCTTGAATGTCTTGTGGCGTCAGATAGCCGAAAGATACGATGACATCGTAAGTGTAGAGCAATTCACTGGTTCGGCGTATTTCTGAAAGCGGCGTTGTCATGCCGAAGCCATATTTGCCATCTTTGGTATAAACCTGCCGGACTTTCGCCATGAAATCGCGGGTTGCTTTGCGCTTCGCGGCTTCGTCACCGTAAAGCAAAGCGTAAAGCGCCGGATCCATGTCTTTGGGAGTTGCGTCGGACGCGTAGAGGGCGGGATCCACGATGTTTTTGGGAATCGCCGGGGGATGGCCTGGTGTCGCCTCAAATCGGCGCTTCACCTCAGGTATGTCGGCCGGATCTATCAACAGCGAGGGATAGGCGGTAATCGGTTTGATCGTAAAATTCGGAACCACCGGACCCTCCTTTACCCACGGGTATGGAGCGCCTTCCTCCGCGTCGGCAACCACCGACCGCCAAATCATAAAGAAGATGAGCAGCCCTAGTTCGAAGCACATACTTCGCCGACCGAGGCCGAGCCGGGCAGAACTCGATGGATAGGGCATTTTAGAACAGTCCGAGCCGGCCTTTTCTTCAGTCGTCCCTCCGCCATGCAGAGAAGGAAAAAAAACAAGTTCCCGCCGATCCAAACAATCGGCCGTCGTTTTACTTTTCGTTTGATTTTTCATAATTGATAAATTGTGTTCCTGTCATTCATCTCCGCAACCGCTCCGCTTCCTGACCTGCATTTAGAATCAGTAATGAATCCTTTTCAACCACAGCTTCCTTGAATTGGATACGGGCCGAACTAACATCCCGCATTACCAGATGCGGCCGATCCGCCGTCGGATCGAAAGAAAGCTCCGACGTTTTCAGGCGGCGGACATCGTCGAAAACGCACGCGGGCCGATCATCAGGCAACTCCCGGTTAAGGTGGACATTGACAAATTGAATGCCGTCCGCGTGACGAACATAAAAACCCCACGCTGGCAATCTGCCAAACATTGAGTATTCCGGGTATTTGTCTTCCATTTCAGGAACAGCATCCAAATCTGCCTTGGAAACCGGGGCGGCCTTGGGCCGACCGTCACCCCGCGCAAAGATTTCTATGTTTTCCAACCGCACGTCTTGCACTGGACTCCCGGGCAATCCCGTGATGGAAGAAGGATGAGGCTGGTGAGAACCTTCGTTATCGAACGGCACGGTTATCGGATAGCCACTATCCGGTTTGCCCGCAGCCAAATGAATTTTGAAGTTGCGAATCGTCACGTTTTGCATTTTTCCCGGCGGCTCATTGAGATTGCGTCGGCCGAGTCTCATAAATATCGCGCCCCCGGTGTTCGTGGCCGTCACGCCCTCAATCAGGACATCATTCACTGTTCCGCCATCCACCGTTTCTAGAGCGATAGCGCAGCGAAATGTGTCGTAAACAGTCAGATTGCTGACGTGAATTCGCCGAAAACCGCCGTAGGATGCTGTGCCGAATTTCACGGCATTGGCGCTGGAGCGGATGCGGCAATCAGAAATAACAACCTGGTCGCAGCCTGATGTGTCTTTCACCGAATTGCCTTCCCCCCACCCGCTGACGCCGCCAGCACCGGATTTCAGACAGATGCCGTCGTCGGCCGAGTTGATGTTGCAATGCTTAATCGTTACATGGCGGCAGTCCGTAATGTCCATTCCGTCGTTGTTCCAATACGCCGTGCTTTCGACTTTCACCCCGTCAATCATCAGTCCTTCGCATCGAATATAGTTCTGAACCCAGCACGAGGCATTTTTCAGTGTGACTCTTGCAACGGTCACCCCTCGGCAATGGCTGAACTCAATCAGTAGGGGACGTTGGTTTTCTCTGACGCGGTCGGCGCAGGTCTGCTCGCCAAACTCCGCGTCAGAAAGCCGTAGCGATTGTTGCTGCCGATATTTTACTTCCGCCGGCTCCGAGCCAAACTCGCCGGCAACCGCTCGACGCATGGCGTCCCGTGCCAATAGTAATCCCTGACCGTCAATTGTGCCTCCGCCGGTCACTTTGATATCTTCCTGATTTTCTGCGACCAGCAGGGCATACCAGTTGTTGCGCTGATAATCGGCACGCGATGCGCTACCCAGCAGCACGGCACCCGAATCCAGCCTGAGCTCCACGTGACTTTTCAGCCAAAGCGTGCCCGTCAAGTAAGTCCCGCGGGGCAGTGCGACCACGCCCCCTCCATTGCGGCTCGCGGCATCTATCGCCGATTGAAGGGCAGCCGTATTCATGGTCAGGCCATCGCCTTTGATGCCCAGGGCGACATTATCCGGAACATTATGCGCTTCTGCCAGGTGGCTACCGAGAATCGCCAACCAGAGCAAACAAGCAATTTTCATTAATGCAATGATCCTATGGTAATTCACGGTTTCGTGATCTCAAATTCCCTGACGATGGTTTCCGCGCCCTGCACCAGCGGCGGTTTATTGCGCCCCATTTGGTAGGCCGCGACAATGACTTTGACTGGAAACTTCGCACCCGGCGGAATCGGCGTCAGGCGCAGCACATTGCCGGTGTATTCGGGAAAATAACCGTCGGCATTGGGGATGTTGCCGCCCATTTCCGCCGGACCGGACACCACAAAATATTCGACGACCTGACCGGGCACATTTGAGGCCGCATTGAGTTGGATTTCCCTTGTTCCCACCGGGACATCGGAAATGGGCGGAAACGTGATCTGTTGCGGCTGGCCGTTGGTCAATTTTTTCGGGAAGAAAATACATGCCTGATAATTCGCCCGGCTGTATTCGGCATCGCCGGAATGAGTGGCCACAACCCAACCGTGACCGCGCGGCCCAAAATGAAACTCACGATAGCGGAAAGTATCTTCGTCGATTTTGACCAAGTCGTCACCGCCAACCAAGTTCACAGTCACTTTGCCCGAAGCTGAATGTCCGGCGGGCCTCCGCTCCTCCGGTTTGGGTGAAACCACTGTGTCGAGAAACGCGCCGGTCAACTTGAACGTCCAACCGTCATCCACGCCGCCATCAAACGGGATGTTGATTTCATCAAAATGTTTGAAGGTCGCCTGCAATTCCTGGCCGGCGGAAACCACGGTAAGAAATTGAGGCTTTTTGAAACGATTGGAGATTTCAAAATTCAGAGCTGCCTTCGCCATCTCCTCGTCAAAGAACCAACTCGCCTTGGTCTTGTCGCCCTGATATTTCGGTTCCGGCGCAATCGGAAATTGGTTCGTTTCCAACAACGAAGTTGCCAGCCAGCCCATTTCCGTCCGCAACTCCTTGAGCTTGGGATAACCGTTCGTGGGAATTTCGTCAGACAAGCGATAATGCGCAGCTTTGCGAATGAACATTGCGGCCAACCGGCACATGTCGTCAGTCACTTCAAAATGCGTGCCGCCCCAGTCGCAAACCTGACCGATGAGAAAATTGGATTTACGTCCGGGATCGAGCGGATTGGGCCGCCACGGATTGGGTCGGCCGCCAGGACCTTCCGGGGCGAACTGGTTGATGTAAAGCAACGGCACGCCCGCCATGCTGGAATCGGGATTCTCCAGCGGCGGCTTGCCGTTCGTGCCCGTTTTTTCCGGTATCGAGCCCCAGGTCCGTTGTGGAATCCAAAAGGGCATGTCCCAGCACAATTTGCCGCCCATGGAATGGCTGATCACCAAAAGCGGCGCGAAACGGATTTCGCCATAGCCGGACTCGTTGGCCAGCAATTTCAAAATCCGATTTAATTCTTCTTCCGCGCGGCGATCAAGATCACGGCGATAGGCCAGCCATTTATCTTTCGCCTGAATTTGCTCCGGCGTCAGATCCGCCCCCATGGTTTTAACTGACTCCTCAAGTTTTTGAAATTCAACCTCGTCTTGTTTCGACAATCCATGCGACCAACCCCAATCCGAACTGAACGCCGCGTGCGAAAAATCTGTGGCCCGCCAGTCTTCCCCAACATAGACAATGCCCACATGCGCCTCGCGGCAGGCCTCCCGAATCGCCGGATTTTCCGCCAGCGGGAGTTCGTTGAGATTTTTCATGACCAAGACCAAACCGCGAATGTGCGGACAATCTTCCGGAATCCAAAGATAAACCCGGCGACCTTCTTCCGGAGTCGTCACCGACCACTGAAAGACCGCTGCACGCGTAAAGATTCCCGCCAATAGCACGAGGCAAGTCAACGCAGTCGCCAACATCCGGCGGCAAGCCCACCGCGATTGGATTGCAGGCCATTTCAGGAAACGGCTGTTTTTTTTGGTCTTCATTTTACCGGCTCCAAAGTAATACAGCGGAGATTCATGGGCTGCAATGTTCGCAATCGAACTAAACAATAACGCAAGTGCGATTTTCGCGGGTGTTGATTTCATTGATATTAAGGCGAACTAAAAATATAAAACCGCTGCCGGTTCGTGGTTGCGCCCGGATCGTTGATGGTGAACGGACTGGCGGAAACCGTGCCGTTCGTCAGCTTCGTCCAAGTATTCGCGATGGGTGACAACGCCAGATTGGTCGTGGCCCAGAGCGAGAACGGCGCTCCCACCATACCCGTCACGCTCAAAGTTACCGTGCCACTGTTGACTGAAATCGCGTTGACCGGGAAGCCGGGCGGCGCATTGCTGGCCAGTAAAAATGTCTGTCCAGAAAAAGTTCCCCACTGGAACTGGGGCAGCTTGGAGGATGTCGAAAACAAGACCGTGTTGGAATAAACCAGATTGGACGCCAAGATACCCGCGTAGTAAACCGGCACATTGTTGCTGGCTTGAAAATACAGAATCTGCGCGTCGGTCCTCAATCCACCGGCATTCAACGGCACGCCCGTTGGGTTTAGCACCAGATAGTTGGTTCCCATTTGCAAAACCGTCGCCGTTTCATCACATTGCAATGTCTGCACTTTTACTGCGACACTTGTGGCGTTCGTGGCCGGATCATGCGCCAACAGCAAACTGTTGAATGTTCGCGTCGCCCCATTGGTCGCATTGCCGCTCCACATTTGATAAACCACCCAATTGGTCGAGGCGGGATCCTGCGCCATGCCATTACTGAATACGATGCCGCTGTCCGTTCGTCTTGGATAATACACCAGCAGGTTCTGCGGCGCGATGTTCAACCCGAGATTCTGCCGCACGTCATACCAGTTCGTCGCCGAATTCATCACCTGCGCGCAGTTCCAAAGCGGCCCCATCTGCACATTGGTTTCTCCGTTGGGGAACGTCACCTTGTCCCGCACCAGCAAGATGCCGCCAGGCGCCAGCATCAGGTCACGCTGTTGGACATTATTCGCCCCCAACGTGTCCTTCAAATTGATCAAGTCTGACGCAAATTGCATCCCCGCAAACGTCTGCACACTGTTGGTCGCCGTCATCGAACTCACGTCCAAAACTACAAACCCGAATTTAGAGCTGCCAGAATTCGCGGAATTAAGAAGGGGCAAAACACTAGCAATAGTCGAGTTGGTGTCCAGTCGTTGTATCCGCATCCCAAACTCCACCGTATCATAACTGCTTAAATCTCGCGTTCCGCCAACACTGGTGGTATTCCAAAAATAAGTTGTGCTCGCGGTGAACACGTTGGTTGCCGTAAAGGAGCTATTCAGCAATAACGTCCCAGCGGGTCCCACTGCTTGAATATTATCGAGATAAAGCGCGCAAGTGCTACTGGAGGCATTCGTCGCCAGCGTCGCCTGCAAATACATCTGCAAGGAATTGATGAGATGCGGATCCAGGCTGTTGGCCCCATTGCTACTGCCCACACCGCGAATATTTATTGCATAACGGCGGCGGACATTGTCCGTGATGTATTGTTGTCCTAACTGCCCCGCCGACGGCGGCACATAAGGAAAAGCCTCGCTCGCACTCCGCACCTGGATCAGATTTTGATAAACGCGATCGTCAATAAGCATCGCCGAATCCATCAACAGCGGATACCCCTGGCTCAAAAAAGCGCACAGAGTCGAACCCTGAATGTGCCCGTGATTGTAGCCTTGACCCACATTCATGGCGACATACGAATCCGCCACGTTCGTCCCTGAACACAGCACGACCTTGTCCGGCATCGGATGTCCCTGCAAGTTCCGATTGTAAGCTCCCGCCGACGGACGCAATGTGTTTGTCAACCCAACTATGTCATCCACGTAGTCGAACACCGGGATCGCGCAAATGTCATTGTTTGGACCGCACCAAATGTTCGTCACCACGGCTCGTTCGAAATCAAACATATGCTGCGCCGCAACCTTGTAACGTCCATCCCGATATAATGTCGCCAGTGCTTCGAATATTCCCGGATGCTGTCCTGAGACACCATAAGTTCCGCCGCGCCCATAACTGGGTATGAAGCCCACGTTGCTAACCTGTTGCAAATCTCGTTCGCACAGGTTTTTGATCGTCGGCTGATTGAAAAAGTTCGTCAGCGTCCAGCCCATCTCTGCGCCAGCCACCCGGATGTATTCGTATAGGCACGACAACCAGAATATGTGGTAGTTGGACGCGTCCTCCGTGGTGTCCATGACCCGCGCCAGATTGTTCGACCAGCTTGTCTGGTGCCAGGCCCGCCAGGCCGCCGCATTGAGGTTTGTCGGAAGAATCAACGCCTCCGCATACGCCAGCGCCTCTGCGTTTTGTATGCCCCGGGAAAAGGTCGTGTCCACCTCCTGCGTCAACAGCCAATTCATCCGTGTCGCAATGTAATTTTCTATGTTGATTTTGTCTGCCGCGCTTAAATTGGGCGAGTTTCTTATCTGGTAATAAGCGTAATTGAAATCGGGCTCCGTATAGGTCAAAGCGCCGCTGGCCATGTTTGTCACAGCCGCCAGCGCGAGTAAAGTGACACGGATAGCCTCGGCATAATTCGTGTTGCCCGTTACTCGATACAACGCCGCGCATGGCTTGACTTCACCCAGCACAAATCGGCTTAAATAATTGGTGCGCGGCAATTGGCTCAGATACGTCGGCCAATTGGGATGCGCGACCGCGTAGTAATTCGATACCGCCGCAATATAGTGCGCCTGCGTCCAAGTATTTGTGAACGACGATTGAATCTGCCCCGCTGTCACTGGCGCCGCCGTCAACTGGCTCTCATCGGCAGCGAAATCAAGAATCATCACTGCCTCGGCAAAGATGCAAGTTATCCCACTCAAAAATGGTTTGTATTTTCTTCGCATGAAATCATGGCTGATACATCAGGCGATAAAACACGGCCGGGCTGGTTCCGTCCAAGGGAATATTTGTCATGGTGACCCCCGACGAACCGGGAATCACCACCCAATTGGTGGTCAAGCCGGTGGTCAATGAGTTGGTCTGCACCTGCAAAACCCAGCCCAGATAGTTGGCCGGCCAAGAAAGCGTGAGAGTGTTGGTGCTTACGCTGGCCGAGAGGTTGGTAGCTGTGGTTGGAACGGTTGACAAATAGCCATAAGCTTGAATCTCCGCAAAACCCAAAGCCGTGCCGCTCGTCTTTTGCACGCGCAAATAACGGTAGCCGCCTGGATTGTTGACGTATTTAATCCAAGAGTTGAGCAGGTTGATTTGTTTGTAGGCAAAGGGCGTGCTGTTTTGTTCCGCCAACACTGCGTAGCTGGTGAAGTTGGTATCGTTGGCTCCTTGCACTTGAAAGTTGCAGCGGGCCGCCGATTCGTTGGTGGTTGTGTTGGGCACCAATTCAAGGCGCTGGATTACATAAGGTGCGCCCAAATCCACGGCCCACCAACAATTCGTGTCCGTCGGAGCGGAATGCCACACAGTCGTATAATCCCAATCCACCGCCGCCGAACTGATGGCGTTGGAGCTGGAGGCCCAGGTGACTTTTCCGCGCGCCAGATTGTTGCCGGAATATATGTGGCTCAGCAGGTTGGTGTAAGCCGGCCCGACACCGGCATTCTGCATAATGGCCTGCGCGCCCGCCGGCCAGACGCCGTTGGTGATGACATAGTAGCCAGATTTAACGGCTAGCCAGGTTATGCCACTTTGAGAATTTGTGCAGTCGGTATAAGTGTTATATGCAACGCAGTTGAGCGGATCACATCCATCTGCTCTTACCCAGCTACAACCAAGAGACGACCAATTGCAGTTGCGAATCACATTGTTGGACCAATTCAACCCGTAACTTGCGAAGTCCTGATAAAAACCGTTAATCCACCCGTCAGCCATTGTCGGGAGCACATTAAGGCCATCAAGGTCGTTGTTGGCGATCAGGCAATTCGGACAGACGCCGGAATTATAGATATAGCCGCCATCCTGGACATCACAGCGTTGGCCCACCATCGCCAGCTTGATGCGGTTTGAAACTATCAAGGTCGCCCCACAGCCGTCATTGGTGTGGATATCGCAGGAGTAATTGGTGAAACTCATTCCCGGCATGGTCTGGATCACGCCATCATATTGGCAGTCCGCCATGTCGTTGCGCACTGCCTGAAAAGCGTAACCGCCGCAATTATTCACCAGCGTGGATTGCATGAAGTCCGCCCCCGTGTTCCGAACCACATTGTCCGCAAATACCGTGTTCGTGCAAAGTTCTGCCCGGCCACTATAACCAGAATAATAATTAAATATCGCTGCGCCGGTTAAATCGTTAAAGACATTTCCCTGGATCAAGGTGTTCCGTGCTGCGGCGATGGTGTTAATCCCGCAGGTGGCTTGATGTTGAATCGTGTTGCCGACGAACTGAATTCCCAACGTGTTGGTCAGGCGAATGGCACCCGGGACATTATATTTATAGCCAAGAACACCAACGCCGTCCGATGGTTGCGCAGCTTGCAGCAAGGACTCTCCTTCTGAAGCACCAATAAAATAGCTGCCCGGAAAGAACCAGTTACCATGCTCGAAGGTGAGATTTTGGAACCGTAGGTTTTGCAGCTTGCTGGAGACCGAATCGCCGCTCAGATTCAACAAGTTTTCCACCACAGGCGCAAAAACGACTGCGTTGCTCATGTTCTCGAATGAACTTGGGTAGTAAAATACCTGCTGTGTGGCGCGATTGAGATACCATTCACCCGGCTCGTTCAATTCCTCGAAAGCATTGATAATCATCCATGCGCCGGTAGCCTGAAAAAACGTGCCGCCTCCGTAAGAAGTATTGTATGTAAACGGCGGTTGAAAAGTGCGGCGGGGGGCGCTCGAAAAGTGCTGCACCTTCCGGGCAAAGAAGACTGGTTTTTCGGGTTTTCGTCAAGCTGTTGATTT
>Ga0208872_1001065_pt1 | contig 17821 bp, 3 predicted proteins | sample CryBogCBH12Aug08_FD_185508 | JGI IMG/M metagenome (GOLD analysis project Ga0208872, IMG submission 185508) | Freshwater microbial communities from Crystal Bog, Wisconsin, USA - CBH12Aug08 (SPAdes) | ecosystem: Environmental > Aquatic > Freshwater > Lake | place: Crystal Bog, Wisconsin, USA...
CTGGCCAGGGCATATCAATGATTGGGGGAAGCAGTGGTGTAACAATTACTGCTGATCCAACCGGTGTTATTACTTATCCTACCGCTGGTAATGCATTAAGTGTTACTGCTACCGTTGGTACGGCTGGCCAAACTGGTGGAATTACGATTACTGGTGGAAATATTATCAACCAATCAAATGGCGGCAGTGTGTCATTTGTCACTAATGGTGATTTGACTGAAACATCCGCAGTAAATTTTTCAAAACCAAACACATCTACCGGCACACAAACAATTACCTATGACACGAGAACAGGTAATGCTACTAGTCAAATTACTACTGGGTCATTTACGTATAACGCTACTGGCGCGACAAAAAAAGTTAACTATGTAGAGGAATCAAACGGATCAAATTTAACAATTGGAAACTCTACAACATCCTCTATTGCTTTATCAGGTTACATCCTGGTAGATAACACCAATAGCGGTGCTTTGACCCCAAGCACAACGCCAACAGCTAGCAATATGACAACCTTGGCGGGTGTAACTGCACAAGGTGCTTTATCGGCAGGTGACTACATCAGTCTTTCTGGAATTAACAACAGCGCAACTGTTGCTGCTGTTGCGTTAGGCGCAACTACCTTAACGGTAACCAATGCATCTACAGCAACTACTGCTATCTCAGTCATCGGAATGCACAATAGTGCCAATAAAGGAAATACTGGTATTACCTCTACAGGTGCGATTACCGATAACGCCAATGGTGGCGGTATCGTATTCAAATCCAATGCAGACATTAGCCAAACGGGTCCAGTCACTGTTGCCGCTAATACTAGTGGCGCTGCCTCAAGTATTGTTTATGACACAACTACAGGTAATTTAAATTCATCGATTACCAGTGGCGCCTTAACCCTAACGGGCGGGGTTTCTGCATCAAACACTGCGATTAATTTTGTTGAAAAAACAGCAGGAGCTCAAATTACCGTTAGTGCTGTGTCAATGCCGGGTTATATCCTCCTCGATAACACCTATGGTGGCACTGCAGGAGCAGGTGGTACGCCTATCTCTGGATTTATCAATCAAACGAATGCTGCGACTCTGGCAACCGCTACTGCTGGTATTACTGTCAATGGCCCCCTATCTTCCGGTGCGTATGCGGGCACCAATGCCATTACATTAAGTGGAACAAGTAATGGCACTTCTACAGCCTATGGCGTATCTACGGTAATAGGTGCAACCCTAACTGCACCAACCGGTAACATTAATATCACTGGCACAAATATAGGGACAAGCGGCATCAATGCTGGTGCTGCAATTACTGCCACTACTGGCAACGTAACAATGATTGGTGTCGAAGCCGCTGGCACTTCTTCTAGCGCTGTAAATTTATTAGCTGCAGCTAATGTTACTGCTGGTGGGAATATTTCTATCTCTGGTACTAGCTTGGGTACTGCTAGCACAGCTGCGGGCGTTCGATTTACTGGTGGCACTTCACCGGCATATGAGGGTATTGTTGCCGGTGGCAGCATATCAGTAAACGGCTATATCGCTAATAGTGGTACAGGGATTGGTAGCGGTGTCATCACTGCTGGTACAGTGTACTTTCAGTCCAGCGGAGATACGACTATCTCTGGTTCAGCCCCCAACAGTGTGACGTCAAACACCGGCGTTTCTCTTAACAGTGTAGCGACCAACGTAGGTGGAAATTTCACGGTACAAGGCTCAACACTAGCAACGGTCGCTAATTCCAGTGGCGCGAGTATTCCGAGTGTTGCGCAACCTGCACCTGGTACTGCTGCATATGGTGCCTCAGAAGGTATTTATTACTTGAACGCTGCATCAATTACTGTTGGTAGTAAAACTTACACAGGTATTAATGCTGTCGGCAATATCAGTATGGTTGGCCAAAGTAGCGGTGCTGGTTGGGGTTTATATGATTTTAGCGCAGCGATTACTAGCAGTACTGGCAATATCAGTATTGCAGGTACTAGTACTAGTTACTATGGTTTGCAAAACAGTGGTGTTCTTACCGCTAGTGCTGGATCAGTCTCTGTAACTGGAGCCTCAGCCACCAATACCGCTGTACTTGCTACCGGAATTATCTCTGCAGCCTCTGGCGTCACAGTAACTGGTACTGGCAATCTAGGAGTTGCTGCTGGTACTGCGGGCGCTGTTTCTTATACTGGTGCGATTACCAATACTGGAGCAGGCGGTGTAACCATCAGCTCTACTGGTAATACTGCTGTTGGTGCGGTAACCGATTCTGGCTCTGGTGGTATCAGCATTACTGGTGGCCAGGGTGTTGCTGCTGGTACAACGACTAACGGAACCATTACCTCTGTTGGTGTTTTGACAAATACTGGTGGTGGTGTCATTTCCCTATCGATGGCTCAGCCAACATCCTCTACTGGCGGAGCAATTGAGACTGCAGCAGGCGTCACTTCAGGTAATGCCTCTGTTTCTTCAAATGTGTCTTACGGCAATATTGGTGGCGTGATGGGTGCTGTTAATGCAGCCACAGTCAATAGCGTCAACTACCGTGCATACACTCAGGGTATTGGCGTCACACTAAAAGCAAGTTATACCCAGCCATATGGTACGGCTTATAACAGCGTATTAGCAAAAGATTGGTTGCAAAATCCAGCTTATGCTACCGTTACGGTAACCGGTTCAGCGAACTTCGGTGCGCCTACGATTACGGCAGCGCAAGCGCAAGCCTCATTGATTTTTGCGGGCACGATCGGATCAGCGAGTAACTCTAATTTAGTGCAAACCGCTACCAATTTAGACGGCACAACCAACATCCTTTCCACCTTAGGAAATGTGGTCACTACGGTTGGTGCTGGTAATACCTACACTATCACCCCAAAGGCTCTGACGATTACTGGTACCCAGCTATCGTCGACCTATAACGGCGTCAGTACCTACGAAACCGTTGCCAATGCGGGTTACACCATTTCTGGATTGGTCACTAATTTCAATACAGGAACTGTAGCTTCTCCAGTGACCGGTTCTGCCACTGGCGATGCGGTCAGTAGTGTTACCCATGTGATTAAAACTGGTGCTACTGTATTGAGTAACACTGCCATTGCTCAAGCATGTGCTACCACTAATTGCTATACCGATGCGGTGAGTGCAGCATTGGGTACTGGTTTATCTAATTACACCATTGCATATGTATCTGGCACATTTAATGTCAGTAAAGCGGCGCTGACCATCACCCAGGGAAATAGCACTGGAACTTATAGTGGATCTGCTCAAACATTTACGCCAAGCTATTCAGTCAGTGGTATTTTGGGCGCCGACTCTGTGAGTTCGCTCTCAACCAACACACAGACTGGCACTAATGCAGGAAGCTATACCGGAACCATCTCTGGAGCTACTGGTACGGGTTTATCAAACTACACCATTGCCTACACTCCTGGCACTTTAACCATTAATGGCATTCCTGTGTATGTCACCGCAGCCAATGACACCAAGGTATATGGTTCAAGCATTACAGGTGGTGCCATTACCTATAACAGCAGTGGCGTATCTACCAATCCAGCAAGTACTGCCTATACCGTGACTGGATTATTGGCCGGTAACAGTATTTCAGGCTTAACATTGACCAGCCTTGGCGGTCAAATAAGTGCAGGTGTTGGCAGTAGTCCATACAGCATCGTGCCATCTGCCGCTACGATTAGTGGATCAGGGTCAGGAAATTACACCGTGTATTACAACAACGGCACGATGACCGTTACGCCTAAGCCTATTACGATTACGGCGAATGCAGTTACTACTCCAGTCTACGGAACATCAAGCACTTTGTCGCAAACGGCTTATACCGTTACAGGTGGTTTGGTGGGTGTTGATGCTATTACATCGTTAGCAATTAAATATGGAACGGGTAGTGGTGCGGGCACGAGCGTTCCTGGAACGGTCAACGCAGGAACCTATGCGGGTGCTTTGGTGCCAAGTAGTGCGTCCGGAACAGGTGGCTTCAATAGCACTAACTATACAATTTCATATGCGGCGGGCAGCTTAACGGTTAATCCACTCAGCCTCACGATTACTGCTAGCGCTCAAACGGGTGCTACCTACGGTACTGCGTATTCTTTAGGATCTAGTGCCTATACCCAAAGCATTGCTACCTTACCAAATGGTGATGCACTCTCTGGTGTGACTTTGCAATCGGGTGGCGTGAACCTAGTGCCCGGAACAACTAATGCAGGCACTTACACGATCACACCAAGTGCCGCTACTTTGTCATCCGGTATTGCTGCTAATTACAATATTATTTACGCTACTGGCACATTGACAGTTGGCAAGGCTAGCCTGACGATTACGCCAAATGCCGTGAGCACCACCTATAACGGCACGACTCTCGATAACACGACGTATTCTGATGCGATTGCTAATTACTCAGTCGTTGGATATAAAAACACCGATAGCAGCGCTAATACTCCGGTGACATTGACTGGAGCGATGACCTTCACCAGTAGCGGCCAATCGACGGTAACGAATGCGGCCACCTATACCTATGCCGTTGGTACGTTAGCAGGTACATCAACAAATACCAACTACAACATCGTATGGGCTAATGCACCAAACAATACCTATGTTATTAACAAAGCACTTGCAACAGTAGTCGCCACCAAGCCTTATGACGGCACAACCACTTTTGCTGCAAGTACTTTGACTATTACTGGTGTTGGTTCTGAAAAGCTTAGTGCAAGTGCAGGTACCGGATTAGCCAATAGTGCCAACGTAGTGGGCGTCTCGAGCCTGGTTACTTCAGGATATACCTTAGCTAACGGTACTAGCGGCACAATTGGTCTCGCTGCAAACTACATTCTTCCGAGCTCAACTTCTTCTGTCACTATTACCCCGTTAACGCTGACCGCTTCTATCAGTGGTGCTGCACAAACCAAGGTCTATGACACCACGAGCACGGCTAATCTCACTGCAGGATCTTGTAGCGTCAGTCCTTGTACCGCTGGTAATGGTGTCACGCTCTCTGGCAGCAACGCCACATCGGGTAGCTTCACCATTGGTGGATTTGTAGCAGGTGAGGGCGCTTACATCACCACGGCCACTGGTAATTACATTAATGCTACGAGCGGACTGGCAACACCTAACGTCACCCTCAATGCAGCAGCAGTAACTGCAGGTAGCCAAGCGAATGCAGTAAAAGCAGTCATTGCCCCAAGTAATATTGTGGCGCTCTCCAATACCACCTTGAGTAACTATGTATTACCGAGTGCTGCGATATCAGCTACTAATGCCACGATTACTGCAGCTGCCTTAGGAGTGTCTGCTAATAGTTATTCCATGTTTACGGGTGGCACCACCCCAACAGCAGTAGCGGGCGTGAGCGTCACGAGCGCATCACCATCGGCTCCAGCTAATCCAGGCGCTACTTCTTTATCTGCTCAAGTGACTGGCTTATTGGGAGCTGATTCAGTATCAGTATCTTTACCGTTGCCTGGTACTTTCTCAAGCGCTAGTGGTGGCACTTATACCCTCACACCAACGATTGCTAGTGGTATCACGGCGGGCAATTACAGCATTACACCTACGACAGGGGTCTTGTCTGTAGTTGGTAACCGTGACTTAGTTATCTCTGCAGGTAATGCCACTTATGTCTACGGCACTGTCACTGCGTCTAATTTGGCAACATCAGCTACACCAGTAGTGCAGTATTGCGCTGCTACGTCTGGATCCTGTGCTGGATCGGTCATCAACTTAACCGTAGCTACTACCGCAACTCCTAATATCTGGAGTGCGACTTCCACTACAGGTGGTATTTATAACTTTACGATTTCAGTAGCTACCCCTGGATACAGTACCGGTGGTTTTGCTAAGGTTGGAAGCTATGCAGCTACTGCATCGAATAACCAAGTTATTCATGTTGACACCACAACCGTGGTGAATACTTATTACGTTGCTGGCACTGTTGCGGTTACTCCATTGACAGTCACACCAGTAAATAATCAGGTCCCATCTAAGGTTTATGACGCAACGACTGCGTTAACCATGACCCCGCTCACCACTAGTGGCATGGCTCTTGCGGGTGATGTGTTGAGTATGACTGGTACAGCAGCTTATAACTCTAAGAATGCTGGTACTAATGTGGGTTACACCATTAGCAACCTGGCATTGGGTAGTGCTGATGCAGCCAACTATGTCTTAAGCACAAATACTTTGGCTGGCACTAATGGCACGATTACGCCAGCACCATTAACAGTCGCCGGCTTATCTGCAAACAATAAGGTATACGACACAACTAATGCAGCAACGATTTCTTCTGCTGGTCAAGCATTAGCCGGGGTATTTGGTGGTGACACGGTCAGCATTAGTTCTACTGGAAGCTACAGCGGAACCTTTAGTCAGGTCGATGCCGCGAACGGATTAACCGTGACACCAAAAACATCAACCGTAGGTGGTTTGACTGTGATGAGTGGTGTTACTTTGACAGGTACAGATTCTGGTAACTATTATGTTGCCGGTCCGAGCACTGCTCTTGCTGCCAACATTACCCCAGTGCCAGTGTCTTTGACAGGCACACGCGTCTATAACGGTACAACTGCATTCTCGGCAAGCAGTTTGACAGTGACTGGTATCGCAGGGCAAACCTTAGTCTTAGGAGGTAGCGGAACTGCCAATAGTGCTAATGTTGGAGTCGCTAATACCTTATCGAGTACTTCAGGCTTAACTTTAGCGAATGGTACTACTGGCACGATTGGCTTGGCATCTAACTACACCTTAGTGGGTGCAAGTAGCGCCATTAGCATTACGCCTGCGGCAATTACTGTTTCTGCTGCGGATGTGACTAAGACCTATGACGGAACGAATACCGCTACATCTACCCCAGTAGTTATTTCTGGAACGTTATATAACAATGCATCGAATAGTGGCACTAAAGATGCATTAAGTGGTGGTACTTTTGCCTACACCAACCCCAATGTTGGTAGTGGCAATAAAACGGTCACTGTGTCTGGTGTACTTGCTAGCGACGGAAACTCTGGCGCGAATTACACCATTAGTTACGTCAATAACACCACTAGTACGATTACCGCTAAGTCCATCAGTGTCACGGCTTTAGCACAAACGAAGTCTTACGGCACGAGCGATCCAACCCTTACATACACTGTCGCTGGTTTAGCATCAACAGATTCATTATTGGTGATGACAGGTAACCTGTTGCGCCAGGGTACTACTGCTCCCAATGTGGCTAGCAGCATTACTTATGAGCAGGTTGGCACTTACCCAATCGCCATTGGCAGCTTAAGTGCAGGTTCAAACTACACGATCTCTAGCTTCACACCAGCCAATTTAACGATTACGAAGTACGCTACTAATGCCTTGACAGTCACTGCCAATGCCCAAACTAAGGTCTACGGCACCAATGACCCAACCTTGACTTATGTCACAACAGGTTTGCCAGCTTCTCTGACAGCAGATGGCTTAACTTGGACTGATACAGCAGCAACGGCAGTAACAGGTTCATTGATTCGTGCAGGTATGACAGCTCCTGGAGTGGCGCCTAATGCCACACCAGAAGCAGTCGGTACTTATGCCATTACCAATACCTATGCTACAAGCCCCTTGGTATCGACCAACTACAACATCAGCTATGTCGGCGCTAATCTCACGATTACAGCAGCACCACTGACAGTTAGCGCTGCTAACAAAACCAAGTCTTATGCTACTAATGACCCAGCGCTGACTTTCAATAATCCAGTTGGCTTGATCAATGCCACGGTGGATGGCGTAGCCATTGCTGATACTAGCTCTGTGCTGACGGGAAGCTTGGTCCGCGCTCAAGCGCGTACTCTTGCAGGAGAGCAGGTTGCTACTAGTCCTTATGCCATTACACAGGGCACCTTAGCTGTCACTGGCGGTAACTACAACTTAGCTTTCACTCCAGGCACGCTCACCATTACGCCATATGCCGGCACGATTTCCGTATCTGCTGTCAATAATCAAAAGGGCTACGGTTCATCTGATCCTGCCTTAACTTATACAGTCAGCGGATTAGCCAACGTCATCCTCAGCAATGGCGTGGTGATTAATGACACACTTAAACCCACATCATTCTTTGCTGGTAATGTTGCACGTGCTGCTGGTGAGAGTATGGGCACTTATGCCATTGGGGTTGGTAGCTTGGCTCTCAATAGTGGGGCAGGTGCTAACTATTCTTGGACGCCAACAAATCCAGCCACCTTTACAGCAGCTACCTTCACGATTAATCCAGCGACCTTGTATGTCATCGTCGCAGATAACGGTAAGTTTGTATTCCAGAACGATCCTACCCCATTAACAACCGTGGTCTATTCTGGTTTCGTAAACGGTGATACCTCTACTACGGCAGCTGGTTTAGTTGCTCCAACGCTGACTCGTGTCAGCGCCGGTAATAACACAGTTGGCACGTACGCCATTACTGCCTCTGGCGCATCGGCCACCAACTACATCATCGTGTACCAGTACACCCAAGGCGTTACATCTGGCAATCCTACTGGTACGAATTCCAACTTCTATGTTGCTGGCAGCAATGATTTATTGATCTCTCCAGCGCCAGTAACGGCGGTGTATGGCACTGCTAATGCCAATATTAATTTAGGCAAACCAGTAGTACAAACTTGCTTGTCGCCTTGTGCTGCGCCTACTGATATCGTGACCCTCAATTACACGGGTACCAGCAATGGCACGCTGTCCTATGCAGATCCTGCCAAGGGCTCAGGCGGCGTATCTTTTGCCTTAAGCACAAACTATGACTCCGCAACGCCGGCATTGCGCAATGTAGATGCCTATACATTGACACCAAGCGGTATTTCACAAATTAGTAATAGTGCAGGTGGTAATAACTATCAAAGCGTATTTGGTTTGGGCTCCTCACTATCTATTACTCCTGCGCCAATCACAATCACTACTACTAATGTGACTAAGGTGTATGACGGCACAACTGCTGCTACCTCAGCAATGGGTGCTAGTGCAATGAATGTAGCGACTGGTACAACATCAACTGGTATTTATAGTGATGTGATTAGTGGCGGTAGCTTTGCTTATGCATCCCCTAATGCATGTGCTGGTACCTGTACTGTGAGCGTATCGAATGCTGCTATCAGTGGTACAAGTGTCGTTAACGCATTACCTAATTACAGTATTACTTATGTAGACAACACTACAAGCACTATTACCAAAGCAGCTCTGACGATTACTGCTAATGCACAAACAAAGATGTATGGCACTAATGATCCAGCACTCACTTACATCGTCAGTGGTTTGGCGGCAAGTGATACCGTAGCCTCGGTCATGAGCGGTTCCTTGACCCGCGTGCTCTCAGGTACATTGGCTGGCGAACAGGTGAACACCAGCACTGGCTATGCCATCTTGCAAGGCACGCTCGCAGCCAACGCTAACTACTCAACAAGCTATGTATCGAGTGTCCTCAAGATTACGCCACGAGCAATCTGGACTGGTCCTGGTGCTTGGCCTGGCCCCGGTCCAGCACCAGCTCCAGTAACTGTTACAGCAGTTGATCAGACCAAGGTTTATGGTTCCAACGACCCAAGCTTGGCATATACCGTCACTGGGTTGGTGAGTGTGACCCTGGCTAATGGCGTAGTCATTAACGACACAGCTGCTTCAGTCTTTACTGGAGGCTTGTTACGTGCTGGTACCTCTGCGCCTGGAGTAGCAACCGGTATCGCTAGCGAGCAGGTGGGAAGCTACGCTATTGCGAATAACAGTGGTACGGCACCTTTAGCCTTGAACGCTGGGGCACAAGCTAACTATGGTTTAGCAGCTAATGGATTTGTCTATAACGCTGGCACTTTAACCATTACACTGAATGCTGCAACCATCAATATTGTTGCCGCCAATAAGACTAAGTCTTACGCAACGAATGACCCAGCGCTCACTTACACAGTAAATGCCACCAATGGCTCTTTAGTCAATGCCATAGTCGACGGCGTACTGATTAATGACACTGCTGCAACAGTAACCAGTGGTACTTTGACTCGTGCACAGTACGGTACCTTAGCCGGTGAGCAGGTAACAACAGCTGGATATGCGATTACTCAAGGAAGTGTGGTGGCGGCTGCAAACTACGCTTCATCGACATTTACGCCAGCAATCCTCACCATTACCCCTTACGCAACACCGATCACCATTACAGCTGATGCTAAAACCAAGTCTTATGCAACGAATGACCCAAGCCTGACCTATGCGGTAGCTGGCCTCGTGAGTGGGGTAGTGGTTGATGGGGTGGCAATTACTGATACCGCAGCCAATACCATGAGTGGTTCATTATTGCGTGCTGGAACTTCTGCACCGGGCGTGGCTACTAGTGCTCTGAGCGAAAACGTCGGCACATATCTCATTGCTCAAGGTACTGTAGCTCCAAATGCTAACTACACTGCAACGTATACATCTGCAAATCTGACGATTACGCCATACGCCACACCGTTAACGGTTACTGCTAATAACCAGACTATGGTGTATGGCTCAAGTGGTATGCCAATTCTGACTTATGGCGTTACAGGTTTAGTCAACGGCTCAGTAGTTGATGGAGTGACTTTAAGCAATAACTCTGCTAGCGTCTTTACTGGCAACCTCAGTACTACTGCTACTGCGTATAACGGCACAGCCGCGTCAGCATCTAACGTTGGCAACTACCCAATTGCAGTGGGTACTTTGGCACTCAATACGGGTGAGGGCGCTAACTATACTTTTGTAGCTGCTAACAACTTCAATGCAGGCACCTTAAGTGTGACACCTGCACCATTAACCATTGCCGTTGCTGATAATGGTAAGTTCGTATTCCAGACGGATGCACAAGTCCAGGCATCAGCTACCCAGATTTCTCCTGTGGTCTATAGTGGTTTTGTGAATGGCGATGCACTAGGTGCCTTGAAGTCAGGCAGCACCTTGACTGAACCTACTGTTGTGAGAACGTCAGCAGGTAATGGAGTAGCAGGTAGTTACGCAATTACTGCATCCGGCTCCAGCGCATCTAACTACAGCATCACTTATCAATATACGCAAGGCATCAGTGCAGGCACGCCAAATGGCACGAACTCGAATTTCATTATTGCTGGTCCTTACGATGTCTTGATTGAAGCCAAGCCAACTACCGTAATGTACGGCACCAGCAGCGTGACCTACACAAGGCCAGTAGTGACATATTGCACGACATGTACTAGTGGCACACCTGGCATCGTAAGCCTCACTGGTACAAATGTCGGTAATAACTGGACTTTTGCAGATAGTCTTTCAGTTTCTGGTGGCATTACCTTTACCTTAGGCTCTAGCTATAGCACTGCGGCGGTAGCAACCCGTAGTGTCGGTGACTATCCTATTGCCCCTAGCAATGTAGCGCCAATCACTAATGCAACAGGCGGCACCAATTACAACAACTTGTACAAAGTGGATAGTGTTCTCACTGTCACTCCTGCCCCTATTTCAATTACCACCGCTAATGTCACTAAGCCTTACGATGGATTGACTACCACGGTAGGTGCAGCACCTATTACTACTGCAGGCACACAGACGTATTTTGGCGACACCCTCAGCGGTGGCACATTCACCTACACAAGTGCTGGTGCAGGGGCTGGTAATAAAGTGGTGACACCAGATTTAGTTGCAATTCAGAATGGTGCAAGCAATGTTGCGTCTAACTATGTCGTGACTTATGTGAACAATACAAGCAGCACGATTACACCTGCTGCATTAACGATTACCGCTAATGCTCAAAGCAAGCTTTATGGTACCAATGATCCATTGTTGAGTTATGTAGTGACTGGTTTAGCTAGCACTGATACTATTTCTAGTGCATTAACTGGTGGTCTATTACGTACAGGCACTAGCGCTCCAAATGTCGCCACTTCGCTCACCTCAGAAAATGTAGGCAGTTATGCCATTGGCCAGGGCTCATTAATCGCAAATAGCAACTATGTGCTCACTTATAATGGTGCAAACCTCACAATTACGCCTATTACTACTAATGTTGTAGTGACGGCTAATAACAACACTAAGGTCTACGGTGTTAATGATCCAACCCTGACATCAACCGCCCCAGCGTTACTTACGGGAGTTGTAGTGGATGGCTTAACCATTAATGACACGGTTAGCTCAGTCTTCACTGGCAATATCTTGCGTGCTGGAACTTCAGCGCCAGGTATTGCAACCGGTCTTGCAAGTGAGCAGGTAGGTAGCTATGCAATTAGTCAGGGCACCCTGGCTTTACCTGCTAACAGTAATTACAGCAGCTTTAGCTTTGTGCCTGCCACATTTACGATTACCCCCAAACCAGCGGGTATTAATGTTGTTGCTGACAATAAAACCAAGATGTATGCAACTAATGATCCAGCACTTACATACACTGCAAGCCTAGCAACTGGATCAGCTTTGGTTAATGGCACTGTTGATGGAATTGCCATTACAGATACCTTTAGCAATATCTTTACTGGCGCTATTACACGTGCGCTTGTTGCAACCTTACCGGGCGAGCAGGTGGGAAGCTATGCGATTACGCAAGGTAGCTTAGCTAGCCCTAATTACGCCGGTATTAATTACACACCTGGTGTTCTAACGATTACCCCACGCGGTCCTTGGACTGGCCCTGGGGCATGGCCTGGCCCTGGCCCTGCACCACAAGCCTTGACTGTAGTTGCTGATAATCAAACCAAGTCATACGCAACAAATGACCCAACATTAAGCTATACCGTTACTGGCTTGGCCTCAGTCACGCTCGCCAATGGGGTTGTCATCAACGATACTGCAGCAAGTGCATTAACCGGATCCGTAACTCGCTCCTTGTATGGAACAGTTGCTGGTGAGCAAGTGAATACCACATCTGGCTATGCCATTACTCAGGGTACTTTGACACAAAATGCAAATTACATGCCTTTGGTATTTACGCCAGCGGTGCTCACTATTACCCCATACGCTACGCCAATTGTGGTTACTGCAGCAGCTAAAACAAAATCTTATGGCACCAATGACCCTAGCCTGACTTATACAGTTGCTGGCTTGGTAAATGGAGTATCTGTTGACGGTGTGACATTAATTGATACATCTAGCACTGCTTTGACTGGTAATTTAGTGCGTGCTGGTACAAGCGCACCAAATGTAGCCACTTCTATTGCAAGCGAGCAGGTCGGTAGCTATGTGATTAACCAGGGAACCGTTTATGCAAGTAATTACAACATTACCTACAACTCTGCTAACTTAACAATTACGCCATATGCAACACCATTGGCTGTAGTGGCAAATGCACAAACTAAGGTTTATGGAACAAGCGATCCAAGCTTGACCTATAGTGTTTCAGCTCTGCCAAATATCCTCAATGCCGATGGTTTAACTTGGACAGATACTGTTGCAAATTCCATCACGGGTGGATTGATACGTGCTGGTACAAGTGCACCAAATGTAGCTACCTCCCTTGCAAGTGAGCAGGTGGGTAGCTATGTAATTAATCAAGGTACATTGGATGCTGCGAACTATAACTTGGTATACACGCCTGCCAATTTAACAATTACCCCAGCTGTCGTAACTGTGACCGCTAATTCTGCTACGAAGTCCTATGGCACGAGTGATCCAGCATTAACTTACACCACCAGTGGAATTTTGAGTGGAGTAGTGGTGGATGGCGTAACGATTAACGATAGCAGCGCAATCATGTCAGGCTCCTTAGGACGCGCAGGGTATGGCACAGTAGCTGGCGAGCAGGTGGGTACTTACGCAACAACCATTGGCGGAGTAAATGCTGGCGCTAACTACAGCACCTTGCTAATCCCAAGTACTCTCACGATTACTCCGTATGCAGGAACCATTACGGTTACTGCAGACAATAAGACGATGGTTTATGGCTCAAGCAGTCTGCCATCGTTGACATATACACCAACCGGCATTCCAAGCTCATTTAGCGTTGATGGTGTGACTTGGAGTGATGCTGCTGGATCTGTACTCACTGGTTTGCCAACCACCGCTGCAACAGCATTTAATGGCACAGCCGGGTCTGCCTCTAATGTCGGAACTTACGCCATCAATCCATCTGCCGTAGCCCTGACTGCTGGTGCGGGTGCTAATTACCGTACGCCTACATACGTCAACGGTACATTGACTGTTACCCAGGCTCCCTTGACCATTGCCGTTGCTGATAACGGTAAGTTTGTGTTCCAGACTGACGCAGAAGTTCAGGCATCAGCTACCCAGATTTCTCCTGTGGCCTATAGTGGTTTTGTGAATGGTGATGCTTTAGGGTCCCTCAAGACGGGTAGCGCCTTAACTCAACCTACTGTAGTTCGTGCGACTGGAGCAACGGCCGGTACTTACAACATAACCGCTACTGGTGCCAGTGCATCTAACTACAGTATTAACTATCTCTATACCAATGCTGGAAACACAGCCTCGACCTTTACGATAGCTGGCCCTTATGACCTCTTAATTAAGGCATCGACAAATAGCATTGTGTATGGAACGGCAAATTCGTCAGTGACGTATGGCGCTCCAACTGCTAGCTACTGCACAACTTGTACTGGACCAAGCAGCATTGTGAGTTTGACTGGAAGTCATACTGGAAATAATTGGACATTTACAGATGGCCTTTCAATTCCTGGCGGTGTTTCATTCACATTAAGCTCACCTTATGACAGCACTAATGCTGCAGCAAGAAATGTTGGAGCTTATGTAGTGTCAACTAGCAACGTTGTTCCTGTTACAACTACTGGTGCGGTGAACTATAACCATGTCTATACAGTAGATGGTTCAATGACGGTGACTCCATTGGCCATTGTTGTTACGGCAACTAATGCATCTAAAGTCTATGACGGTACTAATGGGGTATCAACTGCAACTACAGTTCCTGCAGCAATCCTGACTAATGCTAGCAACGCCTTAGCTTATACAGATGCGCTTAGTGGCGGTACGTTTGCATATCTAAACCCAAATGCAGGAGCAGGCAATAAGACTGTGAATGTTTCAGGTGTTTCTGCTGTTAATGGCTCAACAGATGTTTCTGGTAACTACACCATTACATATGCAGCCAATACAACCAGCACCATTACGCCTGCAGCATTGACGATTAATGCAAATAACCAATCAAAGATGTATGGAACAAATGATCCAAGTCTGACATATGTAGTCACAGGACTTGCGGTGACAGATAGCGTCTCTTCTGTAGTGACTGGTGGTGTATTGACGCGTACCAATACAGGCTTACTAGCTGGTGAGCAAGTGGGAAGCTATGCGATTACACAAGGTACCCTAGCGACGAATGCTAATTACACCGTTAACTTTGTTGACGGCACCTTAAATATTACTCCGCGTGGCCCTTGGACTGGTCCTGGTCCATGGCCTGGTCCTGGGCCTGCACCACAGGCTTTGGCCGTATCTGCGACTGCCAATACAAAAGCATATGGCTCCAATGATCCAAGTTTGGCTTACACCGTTGCTGGATTGGTTAATGTCACCTTGGCCAATGGCGTGGTCATCAATGACACGGCAGCCATCGTATTTGGTTCTACCAACGTATTGCGAGCAGGCACCAGTGCTGCTGGTGTTGCACTAAGCCTTGCTGATGAGCAAGTGGCTAGTTACACCATTAATAAAGGTTCGCTAGCGCTACAAAATAGTAACTATGGTTCAAGCTTCGCCTATAACAGTGCACAATTTACGATCACACCAAAAGTCGTGACTGGTGCCAGCATTGTTGCTGACAATAAAACAAAGATGTACGGCACTAATGATCCTGCTTTAACGTTTACCGCAAGCGCACCAGCTGGTACCTTTGTGGTCGGTACAGTTGACGGCATTGCAATAAATGATTCCGCTACCAACGTATTTACTGGTCAATTAACTCGTGCCCAAGTAAATACATTGCAAGGTGAGCAAGTGACTACAGCGGGTTATGCGATTACTCAAGGTTCAGTAGCTGGCTCTGGAAATTACTCCGGCTTTACATACACACCAGGAGTGCTGACAATTACCCCACGCCGTGCTTGGAATCCTGTTACAGATGGTCCTTGGATTGGGCCTGGACCAGCACCGCTTCCTTTAACCGTAACGGCTGTCCCTGCGACCAAAATGTTTGGTGCTGCAGATCCGGCATTTGCTTATACCGTGACCGGCTTAGTTAGTGTGACATTGGCCAACGGTGTGGTTATAGCCGATACTCCAGCCAATACATTTACTGGTGCTTTAGCTCGCATTGCTGGTGAGAATTCTGGTGGAATTTACGCAATCACGCAGGGTAGCCTGTTGCAGAATGCGAATTACTCATCCATGGTGTATGTCCCATCTACATTGACGATTGGTCTTGCTCCACAAACCATTAACAATATGGCTGTTGTTCAGCAACAGGTTGCCCAAGTATTTGTGCCAGATCGCCCAACTTACCTCATCAATAAAGGTGAGTTGATCTACGTACGCGATAAAGATGACTTAACGAAGTACTTGCAGGCTATTGAAGTGCCAGCGTCCGGTGCATTCAAATTCCCAGTACAGGATCAAATCATCCAGGACTTGATTAATCTGTCTGGCGAGAATGTGCCATCGGCAAAGCAGGCCGGTAGTTACAGATTGTTGTTATTGCCGCAGGGAAGCCGACTGGTCGTTACTTTGCCTGACGGAGCACCATTGCCATCGGGTATTAAATACGATGCGGGAAGCAAGAACTTTACTGTACCTAAGCTTGGTGAAGTGACCTTGCCACTATCTGTCAAAGTATCCTTGATGCGGGGCAATAAGGTATTGAGCGACAAGATTATGGTCGTTACTAAGTAAGCATGCCAATTGATATTCATGGCTTAGAAAACTCTCAAACGCATATTAGAAGTTTGGGGCGGCAACTCAAAGAAGCCCGCGAATCACAAGGCCATAATTTAGCAATCCTTGCTGGCCAATGCAATCTGTCAGTTACGCAATTAACTGCAATAGAGCGGGGTGATACTTTGGCATTTACTCGATCACAAGCTAATTATCTAGTGGCAATACAGACATATGCAAAAGTATTAGGGATTGGTATTGAGGCCGCGGATGGATTGAAGCAACAACTTGAGGACAATATTTTTATCCCAGAATTTCTGAGAAAGAAGTAATGAGACTTGCTTGGTTTCAGCTTTGTATCACTTTGCTGCTAGGTACTATGAGCTCCAATCTTTGGGCGCTTCAAAAGACGGTGATTGGAGATTGGGTGGTGCAGACTTCTCCTGGGTCTATTGAAGCATCTACAAGTGCAGGCACAACTTCGCTTGGTATGTATTGCCAGGCAGATCAGTGTATGTTTTATCTTCATGACAACTTAAGGTGTCAGCCAGGCAGTAAATCCCCCATATTAATGAGTGGCCTTGGCAATGCCGCATCACTCACAATTCAATGCGCCCAAATCAATGGTGTGCTCTTTCAGATTCTTGAGCCGTTTAATGCGGTTTTAAATGAGGTAAAGCGGGGCGGAATAGTCAGCTTTGCTGTCCCCCTGCAGAATGCATCTTTTGGGGTTTCTCGCTTTAGCTTGGATGGGGGTTTTGAGGCCGTTAGGCAAGCATTACACGAGGCTGGTAATGCAAAGCAAGTGCCATCAAACCCCATTACACCACGTGTGCCACCTGTTCAGCCGACACAGCCAGTGCCGGGATCAAAACGGCTTCAAGACATCATGATCTAAAAACTTGATTGCTACAGTTACTGAGTAATCTTGGCACGCCCCCGAAGGTCTTTTACTGTCTCAACCAAGTATTGCTGAACAAATGCTTGGCGTAATTGCGGTTTGGATTCTTCAAATCCTGGCAGCTTGTAGTTGCGTTTATCGTCTAGCTTAATGATGGCCCAGCCACCTTGAACTTGAATAGGGGTGCCGT
>Ga0208872_1001066_pt1 | contig 17816 bp, 15 predicted proteins | sample CryBogCBH12Aug08_FD_185508 | JGI IMG/M metagenome (GOLD analysis project Ga0208872, IMG submission 185508) | Freshwater microbial communities from Crystal Bog, Wisconsin, USA - CBH12Aug08 (SPAdes) | ecosystem: Environmental > Aquatic > Freshwater > Lake | place: Crystal Bog, Wisconsin, USA...
GTCCTCGCATACGGGACACGTCTCGCCACTCTTTCGGCCGAGGTGGGTGGCCGCGCGAACCAATTCCGGATGGGCGTCACACACGTCGTCGCGGGTGAGCACCCCTTTGGCCAACGCCGACAAGAGTGCGTGACGGACGAGGCCGAACTCGACCACGGCGCCGTCGGCGGTGGTGTTCTGATAGGGCCTGTCCATCTGGGTGAGATTACCCGCGAGCCATAAAAATACTGGTCGCGGGCCTGACTGTCACGGTCGATATATCGAACTGATATAATGAATCGCGTGTTAGACCTCGCCATTCTCGGCCTGCTGATGGACCGCGACCACCACGGTTACGAGATCCGCGCGCAGCTGCGCGACCGTTTGGGTTTATGGTCCAACGTCTCCTTTGGTTCGATCTACCCCGCCCTCGCTCGACTCGAGCGCGAGGGATGCGTCGAGGCGGCCACGGGCGCCGAGGTACGCATTGGATCCCTGTCGACGGGCTCTCTTGCGGGTGAACGCGCGACCCTGCGCGCGCTGCGACCCGCACCGACGATCGGTCGCAAGGGCCGAAAGGTCTACCGCATCACGGACAAGGGACGCGAGGAGTTTGTTCACCTCCTCGAAGACCCGGCCACGTTGGATGACAGCAAGTCCTTCTCGCTGCGCATGGCGCTCGCTCGCTACCTCTCCCCGTCACTGCGGGTGGGACTGCTCGAGCAGCGCCGCGCCAATCTCGCCCAGCGTCTGTTCGAGATGCGTCAACAGGCGAAAACCGACGATCTCGACAGTTACGCGCGCAGCGTCATGGAACACGGTGCGCAGGCGGTCGAGCTCGAAATTGCGTGGGTGGATCAACTGCTCACGACGGAACGGAACAACCAACAGCCTCTCGCTCGGGAAGCTAACTAAGAAAGGAGCGCCATGGGAAAGATTCGCGTGGCTATCGCTGGTGTGGGGAACTGCGCCAGCTCACTGATTCAAGGTGTCACCTATTACCGTGACGCCCAACCTGGTGACAGTGTCCCCGGTCTCATGCACGTCGAGCTCGGCGGGTATCACGTTCGCGACCTCGATTTCGTCGCCGCGTTCGACGTGGACGCCTCCAAGGTCGGTAACGATCTCGGCAAGGCCATCCTCGCCGGCCAGAACAACACCATCAAGTTCGCGGACGTTCCCGCGCTCGGTGTCACGGTGCACCGCGGCCCGACGATGGACGGACTGAACAAGTACTACCGCGAGAGCATCGAAGAGTCCCCCGTTGAGGCCTGCGACGTCGTCCAGGTCTTAAAGGACACTCAGGCGGACGTTCTCGTTTCGTACCTCCCGGTGGGCTCCGAAGAGGCCCAGCGCTTCTACGCGCAGGCCGCCATCGACGCCGGTGTCGCCTTCGTGAACGCCATTCCGGTGTTCATTGCGTCGGACCCAGTCTGGGCGAAGAAGTTCGCCGATGCGGGCGTGCCGATCATTGGTGACGACATCAAGAGCCAGGTCGGTGCCACCATCGTCCACCGCGTGCTCGCGCGTCTCATGGAAGACCGTGGTCTCACCCTCGACCGCACCTACCAGTTGAACGTCGGCGGCAACATGGACTTTAAGAACATGTTGGACCGCGAGCGCCTGGAGTCCAAGAAGATTTCCAAGACGCAGGCCGTCACCAGCCAGCTCGAGATTTCTCACATGGAGCCCGGCACCGTCCACATCGGACCGAGCGACCACGTGCCGTGGCTCGAAGACCGCAAGTGGGCCTACATCCGCTTGGAGGGCCGCAACTTCGGTGACGTGCCCCTCAACATCGAACTCAAGCTCGAAGTGTGGGACTCGCCGAACTCGGCGGGCGTCATCATCGACGCGGTGCGTTGCGCGAAGCTCGCCCTCGACCGTGGCATCGGTGGCCCGATTCTTGGACCCTCCGCCTACTTCATGAAGTCGCCCCCCGTGCAGTTCCACGATGACGTGGCCCACGACATGGTGGAATCCTTCGCCGCTGGCGCGGACAACCCGGTCTGGCCGTAAGGCAACGGTAAAAGACCCCCACCTTCGGGTGGGGGTCTTTTGCGTTTATGACGCCGGGTGATCCTTCCACCACGCGAGCAGTCGCTCGGTGGCGTCGTCGCGATCAATCTCGCCCTCGTTGAGGCGAATCTCCATTAGGAATCCGAGCGCCTCGCCGATCACGCGACCCGGGGCGACGCCGAGGATGGTCATGACGTCGTTGCCGTCGAGCGCGGGGCGCATCTTGGACATGTCCTCAGCCGCACGCAATTCCTCGATGCGCCGCTCGAGTTCATCCATTCGCTTCGCCAGCGTTGCGGCCTTGCGCGCGTTGCGTGTGGTGCAGTCACAACGAGTGAGTTCGTTGAGTTCATCCAGCAGGTGTCCGGCGTCGCGCACGTACCGTCGCACCGCAGAATCCGACCAGCCCATCTTGTAGGTGTGGAAACGCAGGTGCAGGTCCACGAGCGTCGAGACGTCGTCGGTGAGTTCTTGCGAATACTTCAGCGCCTCCATGCGCTTGCGCGTCATGCGCGCGCCGACGACTTCGTGATGGTGGAACGTGACACCGTTCGAAGTGAACTGGCGGGTGCGGGGCTTGCCCACGTCGTGAAATAACGCGGCCAGGCGCAAGACGAGCTGCGGGGAGGCCTTATCCACGACGGCCAAGGTGTGGGCCAGAACGTCCTTGTGGTGATGAATGGGATCCTGCTCGAGGGCGAGTCCGGGCAGTTCCGGCAAGAAATGCTGGGCGAGTCCCGAGTCGACGATGAACTGCAAACCCTCGGAGGGGACGTCGGTCACCATTAAGAGATTGAGCTCACCTTGAATCCGCTCGGCGGAGACAATCGCGAGGCGATCAGCGAGAGTCGTGGCGGCCGAGATAATCAAGGGGTCAATCTCGAGATGAAAACGAGCCGCGAAGCGCGCCGCGCGCATCATGCGCAAGGGATCGTCACTAAAGAGACGTTCGGGGTCGTGCGGCATGCGGAGTCGACGAGCGGTGAGATCGCTGATGCCGCCGAAAGGATCGTGCAGTGCCCCGTTGATCACATCCAGAGCCATGGCGTTGATCGTGAAGTCCCGTCGCGACAGGTCGACCTCGAGCGAGTCACCAAAGGACACGGTCGGCTTGCGGGAATGATCGACGTATTCCTCGGATCGAAACGTCGTGATTTCGGCCTTGTACTGACCGTCTTTCACAATGCCCCCGAGGGTGCCGAAGGAGCGACCCTGCTCCCACAACGTTCCACAGAGCGGACCCATGAGTCGCGCGATGTCGTCGGGGCGTGCGTCCGTCGTGAAATCGATTTCGTAGTCGTCGCCCGTGCGAATGGCACCAAGTAGCGCGTCACGAACCGAGCCGCCAACGGCGTACAGGGAGTACCCCGCCTCCTCGAAGGCTCGCGCCAAGGGTGCGGCGTCCTTACGGATCTGCTCGAGGGCTTCAACGACGTTCATCAGGTGTCGAGGGTAGTAGGCACCCACCCTCACTACCGACCCCCACTAGGTTTACAGGACATGCTCGACCGCACTGTGACCTGGTGGCGGGCGCTCGGCGTCGTCCTCGTTGTCCTTGTCGGACTGACGTGGCCGACATATGCCGGAGCGGACACGTCGTGGCACCCCGAGCTTCTCCATCAGGGTGCTGTTCTCACCCTGCACGGTTCCGCGCCGTCCGCTTTCGACGTCGCCCTGCGCACCGGGGGCCATAACGGCGACGACAATTCGGTCGCCCTCACCCTCTACGCACCATTGACGTCGCGCAGCCAACTGACCTCGATCATCAATCAGTCGGGCAGTCCCACGTCGTCGCTCAGCACCACCGGGAGCTTTCCGTTGAATTGCCGCTCGGGGGGCGTCGCGCGATTCAGCGTCTCGGTCGGCGAGGGTGCGGGGAACGCCCAGAGCACCTGTGGCGGCGCGGTGCCGTATCTGACGCTCGGTTGCTCGGGTCCCACGTGCGATGGGGTGTACCCCTTGTCGTACACCGTCACTAATGGCTCCGCGTCAACAACGTTGTGGTCACTGTTGAGTATCAATACCCACGCGCGTCCGCTGGCCGTCGATGTGGCGTGGGTGTTCGTGACCAATCCCGCGCGCAAATCACTGGTACCGGAAACCAAGGCGTTACACGCGCTCTCACGATTCGATGCGACCGCCTTCACGATCGGGGCGAATTATCACGGCTTGGCGTCGGCCACCTATGCAACAACACCCACGGCCACGATCTACCGCCACGCCCTGCGCGACGTGATGTCGTCGTCGGCGCACTCGCTGCTCGCGTCCGTTCCGCCGAACGCGGACCTCGCCGCTCTCTCGCGACACGGGCTCAGTGACGACCTCGTGAATCAGAGCTCGTTCGGCACGTCACTGGCCACACAGATCACGAACCGTTCGCCGGATGCGCCCGTCATCTTGAACGGCGGAACGACCGCCGGCGACCTCACCGCGCTAGCGCGCATTGGTGAGAATGACGTCGTCGTCAGCGACACGTCTCTCACCAATGATCCGGCAAATTCTTTGACGTGGGGCGAGCCCTTCCGTGTTACTTCCGCGGCGCCCACGGTGCTCGCCGTCGCCACCGACACACCCCTGGCCAATTTGGCCAGCGATAGCTCTCTGACTCCCGGACTACGTAGCGCCTTAACTCTCGGGACTCTCAGCTTGTTGCACTACCAGGCCCCCTTTGCGCCCGCGCCCCGAACGGTCATCATTGACCTGCCTCTCTCGCACCTAAATCCGACGTTCGCTCGCGACCTGTTCGCACAGATGTCCAGTGATCCCGTGGCGACTCCGGTCACATTGTCGAGCGTGTTCTCGGTGTCCCTGCTCGGCGCCAACGGCTACCCCACTCAGGCCACCCTTCGCCACGTGTCGAGCCCCGCGTGGACGACACAGAACGTGTCGACGGCCGCCGAGCTGTCGAACAACCTCTCCTCCTACACGGACGCCGTGTCGGATCCCGGCGTTACCGCGCCGCTGCAGGCGGACGTCTTGAGCGCGGAGCAACGCGGCCCGGCTGTTCTGCGACAAGGCCGCTTCGCTACCGCACAAGCGCACTTCCAAAAGATTCTCAATAGCTTCAAGATTGATCAGAGCACCATCACCGTCACGAGCACCGGCACCTCCCTGCCGATCACCATCACCTCAACGGCCCCCTACACGGTTTCGGGCTTTTTGATCTTGCGTGCTCCCCACGTCGTCTTCTCTCCAAACGACATTCCCTTGTCACTGGATTCATCAACGAAGTCTCTGCGGGTATCGACCACCTTCACCGGTAGTCACAGCGGCGACTTCGCTCTCACCGCCGAGTTCCAAACGCCGAATGCTCGCCTCATCATCACCCAGGGTGTGATCCAGGTGCACACGGTGCAAACCTCGGTCATTGGGTACGCGCTCACGGGCGTCGCGATTGCCATCATCGCGCTGTGGTGGTTGAGGACAATCCGTCGCTCGTCAAAGGGTCGTCACGCCCAGTGAGTGACGTTCGCCACGGCCGACGCGTGTTCTCCATAGCGTCAGGCACTCTGGTTTCCCGACTCACCGGGCTGGTACGCGTACTGGTACTCGCCTACGTCCTCGGCTACTCCCCCTTGGCCGACGCCTTCAACTTGGCCAACACCGTGCCCAACATGTTGTTCGACATCGTGCTCGGCGGCATCGCGAGCGCGACCTTCATTCCGGTCTTTATCGAACGACTCGCGAAGGACGGTGAGCGTCACGCGTGGCGGTCCATATCCACCGTGCTGACCGCATCGGTCATCGTCCTCGTCGTCGCGTCCGCGCTCGCGTGGATTCTCGCGCCCGAGATCATCAACGCCTTTACCGTGCTCGGTCATCGCACCCCGGGACGCTCGCCGAGCGAGTTCGCCCTGCAGCGGGGCGTGTCGACGACCTTGTTGCGCTGGTTCGTGCCACAGATCTTCTTCTACGGGATGATCGCTTTAGCGACGGCGCTTCTCAATATTCGCCACAAGTTCGCCGCCCCCGCGTGGACGGCCATTGCCAACAACATCGTGTGCATTGGGGTGCTGCTCTGGTTTCACCTCGTTGATCCGGCACCGACCCTCGAGTCAGTGTCCGGCACCAGCCATCTCGCGTGGCTGGGTCTCGGCACCACCCTCGGCGTCGTCATCCAGGCACTCCTGCTCGTACCGTCGCTCGCTCGCGCGGATCTGTGGCGCATTTCGCTGCGTTTGGACCTGCGCGACCCGGCGCTGCGAGCCGTGGGCCGACTCGGTAGTTGGACGTTGATGCTCGTGCTCGCGAACCAGGTGGCGCTGTACGTGGTGCTCGCGTTCGCCTTCGGCATTGGTGGCGACGGACCTATCTCCGCGTATACGTACGGCTGGAGCTTCATGCAGATGCCATACGCCGTCGTCGTGGTCTCGGTACTCAACGCCATGACGCCGCAGTTGTCCTCACTGGCGACGGCGAACGATGAGGAGGGCTTCGTCCGGCGACTCGCGCTCGGGCTGCGGCAATCGCTGGCGATCATCATTCCGCTCAGTTTCTTCATGATGGTCTTAGCGCAACCTCTCATCGCGGTCTTGACCAATCACGCCAACGCCAGCACTTCGCTCGCCGCCGGCACCGTGCTCGCCATTCTCGCGGCGGGGTTGCCGGGATTCACCATCTTCCAAGTGGCGATTCGCGGACTCCAATCTCGCCAACGCGCCCGTGACACGTTCTTTTTGTACGTCTTTGAAAACGCACTCAACGTGCTGCTCGCACTCGCCATTGGTCGCCACAGTCTCGCGGGACTTACGGCGTCAGTGTCGCTCGCGTATTCGCTGGCCGCCGTCGCGGCCGTATGGACCCTGCACCACCACGGCGTGTCGGTGTGGACGCGGCGGGTGTCGCAACCGGCCACGCGCTCACTCGTTCTTTCTCTCGCCGCGGCCCTGGCCGCCGCACTGGCGTATTCCGCCTTCGGATACGACCAGGGTCTCGGGCTGCTACTGCGCCTCGCCGTCGCGACCTGTGCGGGCCTCGTGGTCTACGGTGGTCTCCTAGTACTTGGACAACGGCGAGCGGACGCTCGCTCGAGAGTGAGTACGACGTCGTAGCGAAGTGCCAGCAAGGGGGCTGAGATGAGCAAGGTTCGCGTCATTACCGACAGCGCGTGTGACATTCCCGACGAGATCACCGATCGACTCGGCATTGTTGTTGTCCCGCTATCCATTCGATTCGGCGACGAGGAGTTCGTGGACCGCCGCGACCTCTCGCCTCAGGACTTCTGGGCGAAGTGCAAAGAGTCCAAGACTCTCCCGGAAACCGCGGCCCCGTCCCCGGGTGCCTTCCAGAAGGCCTACGAGCAAGCCCACGCTGACGGCTACGACGGTGTCCTCGTCATTGCTCTGTCCTCCAAGTTGTCCGCGACGCACCAGTCCGCCGTTCTGGGCGCCGAGGGCGTGAACGGCACCATCCCGGTCACCGTCATTGACTCACTCGCGGTCACCATGGCCCAAGGGCTCATCGCCATTGATTGCGCCGAAATGGCTCTCACCGGTGCCTCACTCGAGGATCTCGCGGCGCACGCCACGGACCTCGTGTCGCGCGCGGCGGTCATTGGCACGCTCGACACCCTCGAACACCTCATCAAGGGTGGCCGCGTCGGTGGCGCGAAGGCCCTGTTGGGTTCGGTCCTGTCCATCAAGCCGCTCCTCGAACTCCGCGACGGTGTCGTCGCCGAAGCCGGCCGTCAGCGCACGCGCTCAAAGGCGCTCGGCACGTGCGTGGCCGCGGCGAAGGCCGCGCAGCCTCTTCGTCGGGTCGCCCTCGTCCACGGTGACGCCACGGACGTGGAACAAGCGGTCGCCCTGCTCAAGGATGTCGTCAGCGAGCACGAACTCATCGTCGCCGACATGGGCAGCGTGGTGGGTACGCACGGTGGTCCCGGGATCATCGGCGTTTGCTGGCTCAGCGCGTAGGCCAGTGCCGTTCGGCACTACATTCGTGTCGTGAGTGACACGATGCCCCCGAAGGAACCGGACGTCGTTGACCGGGTGCTCGACACGCTCGACAACTACTTGGACCTGCTGCACGACCGGGTGCTGCGCCCCATCTTCCTGGTGGGACGCACGATCGCGTTCGGGTTCTTCTTGGTTCTCGTCGCCATCGTCGTGGTGGTCACGCTGCTCGTCGGCGCCGTACGACTACTGAACGTCTACCTCTTTTCCGCCCACGAGTGGATCACCTATTTGATCCTCGGCACGATCCTGATCGGCGTCGGCCTCGTCGCGTGGCGCCAACGTCGCCCGGTCACCCTCAGAAAGTAAATCCATGGCTCAGCACACCAAAGTTCTCATCGTGGGCTCCGGCCCGGCCGGACTCACGGCGGCGATCTACTCCGCTCGCGCGCAGTTGTCGCCCATCGTGATTGAAGGCGAGCCCTCCTCAACGACGGATCAGCCGGGCGGCCAGCTCATGTTGACCACCGACATTGAGAATTTTCCGGGCTTCCCCGACGGCATCGGCGGTCCTGAATTAATGGGACAACTCCGCGCTCAGGCCGAGCGTTTTGGTGCGGACCTGCGAGTGACCAAGGTGCAGAAGATTGACCTCAACGTGCGTCCGTTTCAGGCGTGGTTGACCGAAGACGACGAACCCTCGATCGAGGCGGACACGGTCATTTTGGCCACGGGCGCTCGGTCTCTCATGCTCGGGGTGCCCGGTGAGGAACGACTCTTGAGCCACGGCCTGTCGACGTGCGCGACCTGTGACGGATTCTTCTTCCGTGGTCAGGACATCGCGGTCGTCGGAGGTGGTGACTCCGCCCTCGAAGAGGCGCTCTTCCTCACGCGCTTCGCCTCGAGTGTGACGATTGTCCACCGTCGTGATTCTCTGCGGGCTTCCAAGATCATGCAGGAACGCGCTCTGACGCACGAGAAGATCCGCTTCGCGTGGAACACTCAGGTCACCGAAGTGGTGGGCGAAGACAAGGTCTCCGGCCTCCGGGTCAAGAACACGGTCACCGGCGACGAGCAGATTCTTGATGTCACGGGAGTTTTCGTGGCGATCGGCCACGTTCCCAACACCACCCTGGTCCAGGGTCAGCTCGAACTGGAAGACAACGGCTACATCCGCACCTTTACCGGATCAACCACGAGTGTGGACGGCGTTTTCGCGGCCGGCGACGTGCAGGACCACGTCTACCGACAGGCGATCACCTCGGCCGGATCGGGCTGCATGGCGGCCATTGACGCCGAGCGTTGGCTGGAAAGTCACGGCGAATAGTCACCGTCACGTCACGACGTGAAGTTGCTAGCGTCGTTGCCACGGAGGTTGCTATGAGCGAGAACATCAAGACCCTGACGGACGCCACGTTTGACGAAGTGGTGGGATCCGCCGACAAGCCGATTTTGGTGGACTTTTGGGCGGAATGGTGTGGTCCGTGCAAGCAGATCGCCCCGATTCTCGAAGAGTTCGCGACCGAACAGTCGGACAAGTTCGTCATCGGAAAGCTCGACGTTGATGTCAACGTCGCGACCGCCACGAAGTTTTCCGTGATGAGCATCCCGACGCTGCTGCTCTTCAAGGACGGCGAAGTGGTCGCTCGTCTCGTGGGCGCGAAGCCCAAGGGTGCCCTGCTGTCGGAGATCACCTCCCACCTGTAGGCCGCACTCCCCCGAAAGCGGGGACTACGGTTAGTACATCGCGACGTTGGAGCATTCTCTAACGCCTCCTGCCCTTCGCACGTAGACCCATGACGACTCCTTCTCTCACGACAGCCGACATCGCCCACGCACAGGAGCGACTTCGCGCCCTGGGTCACGAGATCGCCGCCGACGAGGTCGGTGTGCTGGGCACCACAACGCAAACGGCCGTGGCGGCGTTCCAAAGTCGCTGCGCCCTACCCGCTACCGGCCTCCTGGACAGGGAAACCCTCGAGCGTCTGCACGAAGCGGGCTGGCAGCTCGGGAGTCGGCTTCTTTTCGTCACCCGCCCGGCCATTCGAGGCGACGATGTCGCTGTATTACAGGAGAAACTCGCCCTTTTGGGATTCGATCCGGGTCGCATCGACGGCATTTTCGGTGTCCTGACGGAACACGCACTTTCTGATTTTCAAGGAAATTGCGGGCTCGAGGCGACCGGTGTCCTCACGCGCGCGACCCTCAATGAATTGCATCGTCTCTCTTCGAGATCAGAGGGTCGCCGTCCGGTCACCGAAGCCCGCGACGAGGCTGGACTACGGTCCCTGCACCACAGTGGAACGATCCTGGTTCACGGAGCAGGTGCACTACCGGCCCTCATTGCCGATGGACTGAGCGCGGCCTACGACGTGACTTTCACTGGATCTCACGACGACCGAGAGGCCGCGAATCTCGCCAATGATCTGGGTGCGGCGGTCGTCCTCGCAACAACCGAACAGACCGAGCACCAGATCGAAATTCACTACTTCGCCTCGTATCGCAGCCGCTCTATTCTCGGTGAGCAGTGGGCCAATGAGATGGCCACCGCCATTACTGCCCACACTGACGTTCCGGTGTCGACGCGGGGAATGTCTCTGCCGATTCTGAGGGAAACGTTCATGCCCGCGCTCCACGTAGCCATTGGACCACTGAATGACAATGCCCAGCGCGGCGTCGCCGATCAAATTGTCGCGGTGACGAGGGCCTTTCTCAACAGCCCTAGATAATTTTTCTACCTAAATTGCAAGGGTTTTCGCGTCATTGACGTGTTCGCCAGGTGAACGGAGGGTGAAAACCCACAAGTTCATGCACAGGTTGGGGATAACTTCAACTCAAGGCTTAGGTTGAAGGTTCAAGGTTGAGTCTTACTTCGACTTGGAGATCGCGTTATAGATGCGCTCAAGATCGTCAAGATCAGCAAAATCAATGACGATCTTGCCGTTCTTACGTTCCTTGAGGTCGACATGCACGCGGGTATCGAGGAAGTCTTCGAGCAATCTTTCGAGCTCCGCCATCGATGCGTCCGGCACCGGGCGAAGCCGAGTGACCGTCGAAGGCGTCTCCGTGTCCGTCTTCCCTCCCGGGAGCACCGTGACATCGCGAGGCTCCAGAGCGGCGCGGACCGACTCTTCCGTCGCTCTCACCGACAAGTCGCTCGACACAATCTTCTGGACGAGAGCGGCCTGGGCCGACGCGTCAGTCAGACCTAGCAGCGCACGAGCGTGCCCTGCGGTGATGACACCATTTGCCAGGGCAACCTGAGCCGGCTCGCTCAGGTTCAAGAGTCGCAATGTGTTGGTGATAGTGGCCCGACTCTTCCCCACCCGGGTCGCAACCTGTTCGTGGGTGAGATCAAACTCGTCAATGAGCTGCTGATACGCGGCCGCTTCCTCGAGAGGATGCAGGTCAACGCGGTGGAGGTTCTCGACAACCGCCTGCTCCAGACTGAGGCGGTCATTCACCTCGTCCTGGACGAGTACCGGCACCAACTCGAGACCGGCCATGGTGGCAGCCCGCCAACGACGCTCTCCCGCAATCAGTTCGTAGCCGGACTCGTCGGACAGCGGACGAACAATGAGCGGCTGGAGAACACCCATCTCCTTGATCGACGCTGCGAGGGCCTCGATCGACTCTTGCGCGAAGGCAGTACGGGGCTGGTAACGGTTGGGTTGAATCGAGGTCACCGCGATGGTCCGGAAGGGACCAGCAACGGCGGGAGCGAGATCGGCCGAAGCGTCATCGGCTTCCGCTTCGGGGATGAGTGCGCCTAACCCCTTGCCAAGTCCAGTCCTTCTAGCCATTGCTGATCTCCTCTGCGAGTGCGACGTAGGCCTTCGCTCCCTTTGACGCGGGATCGAAGGCTGTGATGGGTTGACCGAAGGAGGGCGCCTCGGCGAGACGCACCGTTCGGGGAATGACGGTTGAACACAATTCCTCAGGAAAGTGTCGTCGAACTTCCTTGGCCACGTCAAGGGTCAATGTATTGCGGGGGTCGTACATGGTGAGAACGACCTTTGAGATCCGTAGCGTGGCGTTCAAGTTCTTTTGGACGAGGTCGACGATCCTCTGCAACTGCGTGAGTCCCTCTAGTGCGTAGAACTCGCACTGCACGGGCACCATGATGTCGGTCGCAGCGGCGAAGGCGTTAATCGTGATGAGACCGAGGGACGGGGGACAGTCAATAAAGACGTAGTCGAAGTCACCATCGACGGACTCGAGCGCCCGCTTCAACCGGAGTTCGCGAGATATGACGGCAGTTAGTTCCTGCTCAACGGCGGCCAAGTCCAGGGTCGCCGGCGCCACGAAAAGATTCGAGAAGCCCGTGGGTTCGACCACATCGACCAGCGGTACGTCATTGAGGAGAACGTCGTACATCGAGCGTTCGAACTTGCGGGCGTCAACGCCCACGCCGGTCGTTGCATTGCCCTGGGGGTCCAGATCGACCACGAGGACGCGAAAACCCATCTGCGCGAGGGCAGCACTCAGCGAGATCGTGGTCGTTGTCTTGCCCACGCCACCCTTTTGATTGGCGACAGCGTAGATCTTGGTGGGCTTGGACTCTGACATGACCCTCGTTTCCGGTCCTGGACAGCTCGCGCGCTCGTGCCGAAGCCTCTGCTATTCAACTCGGTATGGGGCGTGTCGTCAAGTACTGAATTGTTCCACGTGGAACATTTCTCCTCGAGGGCCGTGCAGACCGGCGAATAGTGGAAGTCAGTCGCCGAAACCCCGATCATTGCTTGGATTCGTCGAAGGGGTGTCGTTGTTCCGCCCGATACACCATCTAGCTGCCCTCGCCTCGGACGGCCCCCGTCTGAGCGACTCGGTCCATCCTTAGATCCTTCGAGAGTCAAGAGAACCGCCTTGGAACAACACCCTCGATGTTTCACGTGAAACAACATCATTCTCCCTAGCGGTCCTAAGGCCGAACAAGCCGGCACAACAGGCCGGGAACTCTATGCGCCACTCCCCCTTCGTTGGCGAAAGAGGTGTCGCTGCGCCTGCCTTCTCATGAGAGATCACCTTTCGCGGCTTATCCCGCCTCGTGCAGAAGATTCATCCTGTGGGCCTGTGGGCCTGTGGGCCTGTGGGCCTGTGGGCCTGTGGGCCTGTGGGCCTGTGGGCCTGTGGGCCTGTGGGCCTGTGGGCCTGTGGGCCATTATCGGGAACGTTTCACGTGGAACATCTCACCTTCTCGCATAATCGCGGAGCTCTCTCACGGTCTTGGCTTGCTCGACGCTGATGACAGGGCTCGGGGTCCTTTCATCAATTTCGGACCGCTGTTTGTCAGCCCGATCCTTACACTTCAGTTGCTTCGAAGAGCCACCGCCGTCCATCGCCCAGGGAATCTGCGTAGTGATACCTCCCGTCAGAAAGGCAGAAAGTCGGGGAGTCGGGGAGTCGGGGAGTCGGGGAGTCGGGGAGTCGGGGAGTCGGGATATGTTCCACGTGGAACACACGTGTCACCTGAACCTTGCCCGGACTGGAACCACTTCCACACCCGCACAGCTGGTTCAACCCGAGCTCTCGAAGACGCCGAGAGGATCGATGTTCCACGTGGAACATGGTGGGCTTAGGTGGTCCTGGTGTTTCCTTGATTCCACCTAGTCGGGAATCTCGTCTTCGCGGCTGCTTCGACGGCAGCAGCACTCACGGAGAGGTCTCCCGAATCGAATAGTGAGTCCGTTTGTCGACGACGAAACACACGATGTTTCACGTGAAACAAATCAGACGGGCAGTGGCACCCAAGGGAAGTGGTTACGAGCCACCGCCAACTTACGCGACTTTTGGCGTGTACGGATCAGTCCCGGCTGTGGTTCGGCATTCTCGTGCCCGTGACCGGAAAGACCACACTCGGAGAAGCTCGCGGGTATGAAGAGCAGATTCTCAATTCCGAACTTCTAGGGCATCCGTAGTCAGACGTCCCGACCGGACCGACATGAGTCGATCAGCTCATAGCTTCTCAGAAGAGCGGTCGCTTTGCCGGTATTCCAATCCGACGAGGGTAGGCGTCGGGGGTCGGAGAGACCTTCCGAAGAACTTGGTAGGTCGGCCCTTTTTCTACAGCGGCGACGGCCTCGAGACCCAGCAGGGCTAGGCCCGCTGGATCCCATCGTCGGCCCCCCTCGGAATCAGGAGGCTCAGAAATGAGGATGAAGCCACCCTCCCGAATGAATCTCACCGCGCACTCGGCGGTGGTGGCCGGCGGACCGAAGGACCTCACAACGACGAGATCAAACTCACCGCCTAGTTCGGGGTCTCGTGCAAGTTCTTCGGCGCGACCATTGCGTACGGTGCCATTGTCGGGTGCGTCGCTCCAACGGAGGACTTCGGAGAGAAAGCTCGTCCGCTTGATCATGGCGTCGAGGAGCGTGCCTGAGGTATTCCACTCCGTGAGGAGGTAGAGCCCAGGTAGCCCGCCCCCACTACCTAAGTCCATCCAGCGTGCTGGCGGGTCCAGCGAGAGCGTGCTCCACGCGTCCCGGTAGCCCTGCGCGTGTTCCAGGTGCGGCTCAATCGGGCTAGGCCCTAAAAAGCCTCGCGCCCTCGATTCCTCGAGGGCGCGAAACAACCATTCATTTGTCACGAATGTAATTATGCCGGAGCAATCACCACGAATCGGCGAGGGTCTTCACCTTCAGATCGAGTCACAATGCCATCGGCTTCGGTCAGCGCGTCGTGCACGGCCTTACGGTCAGCTGCCGACATCGGCTCAAGAGCGCGCTCTTCACCGGTCTCACGCACTTCCTCCGCCACCTGATTGGCGAAGCGACCCAAAGCCGCGACGCGACGTTCGCGGTACTGCGCAACGTCAACCAGAATTCGGTCCGTGCGCGCCGGGCTCTTCGACTGGACCACGGTGCGAGTGATCTCCTGGAGGGCCTGCAGAGTCGTTCCTCGAGGTCCCACCAGGACCCCCAGCTCGGTCGGCGGATTGGCGTTCACCGACAACTCGACGGTCTCGGCGTCAATTTCCTTCACCGAGACCTCAGCGGTCAGGCTCATCTTTTCAAGAAGTCCAACAAGGAACTCCTTCGCGATGTCAGCCTGCTCAGCTAACGAAATACCTTCCGCCATGGTTTCCTCCTTGGGTGGACGTGCGTCCCTTGATTGCGGATTTGCTGCCTGTCCGGAACGATTCCGGCGGCGTTGTGCGGAACGACTGGTTCCTTGGCCTTGAGCGCCCTCTGACTTCGGTTCGCGGGGTTCGCGGGGCGGTCGCGGCGCGTCGCTCGGACGCGACTCACTCGATGATGAGCGCTTGTTCCCTTCGCCTCGACCTTCGCCCTTCGGAGAACTCCGACGAGTGCGCTTGGGTCGAGGACCGGAAGGCCGGACGCGCGCACGCACTCGCGCCTCTCCTCGAGTGCGGCCAAAGAGGCCCGTTTTCGGTTCCTCAAGTACTTCAACGTCGGCGTCAGCGAGGCCTACTCCCAAGTGCTGGAGGGCGCGCTGCGTCGCTTCGTCGACTGTCTTTCCTGTTGTCTCAACCCAATCCATGGGTTACCGATCCTTTCGTGGCCGCTTCGCTTTGGAGCGAGGGTGAGCGGCGGGCTTGGGGGTTGAAGGTTGAGGCTTTGCCGCCTCGACCTCTTTCTCGCGCGCCGGGAGCTGTCGCTCCTTTTGCTTCTGGGGATTCGAAATACCCGTGCGGAACATGATGTCCTGAGTCAGGATGCGGATGCACGTCGACACGATCATGTACAGCACGACCGCCGCGGGAATAACGATGTAGAAGTAGGCGAAGAGAATGGGGAAAAATCGCTGAATCATCTGCTGCTGACTCGGTACTTCCTGACCAGTCTTCTTGTTTCGATTGTTGATTTGCGACATTTGGAAGTACTGAAGAGCAACCGCAATTCCAACTAATACAAAGTAAGGAACTGCTGCAATCCAACTGGAATGAGGGCTAAATGGCTTGAGCGCGAGGTCAATGCCAAATGACTCCATCTTTCCGTTTGAAGCGATGAGTGCGTGATACATTTTCGAATCGGTTGGGATGTACCTTGGCGCAGAATGACCGTTCGTCATGGTCGTGATTCCTCGGATTACTCCATAAAGAATCGCGAGGAAAGGCATCTGAACCAGCATCGGTAGGCAACCACCGAGGGGATTGGCACCCTCTTCTCGGTAGAGCTTCATCATCTCTTCGTTGAGAATGGCGCGATTTTCCGGACCCTTGTACTTCTGCTGGAGTTTCTTGATCTCCGGTTGCAGGCGCTGCATCGCGATCATTGACTTCGTCGACTTGACCGTAAAGGGCGTGAGGGCGCCCATGATGATGATCGTCAGAAGCGCAATCGCGATGGCGTAGTTCGGGACGATCCCGTAGATGGCGGCCAGGAGCCATCCAAAGAAGTGGAAAATTGGCTGGAATATCTGCCCAAAGAAGTGGACAATCCCGTTAGTGGCAAGCATGTGAGCTAACTCCTCTTCTCTCGAGGCAAAGGAACAAGGTCCACTCCGTGTGAACCGAAGGGATTACAGCGAAGTACGCGCTTGGTTGCGAGGAAGGAACCTTTGAACGCCCCGTAGACTTCGAGGGCTTCCAGTGCGTATTGCGAGCACGACGGCACAAATCGGCACGGGCTGACGTGACCGGCGCGAAGATATTGGTATCCACGAACGCCCTTGACCAGCACGCGAGCCGGCAGGGTCGGCTTAGCGGAGCGTTCCGGCACTTCGGAGTGCGTGGCGCACATGGTCTCTAAGTTCGTCATAGTCAAGTTCATTAGTCCCGAAACCGCACTTGATCAGGTATAACCCTGGTTCCGTGTCTCTTCGCATTTCATCCATCACCGCCCGAAGGCGACGACGAATGGTGTTGCGGACAACGGCATTACCCACGGTCTTGCCGATCGCGTAGGCCACGCAGAAATCCTCCGACGGTTCGCTCGACTCCACGAAGTGGATTCGCAAAGGCCCGCTGCGTCCCTTCTTTGAGGGGCGAGCCAGCCGCGCAAACTGCCGGCGGGTTTGAACCCGGCCCGGCACGTCAGGCTCAGACCGTCAGGGAGTGACGGCCCTTGTCGCGACGTGACTTCAGGACGTTGCGGCCAGCGCGGGTACGCATACGAGCACGGAAACCGTGCGATTTGGCGCGCTTACGCTTATTGGGCTGGTACGTACGCTTCACGAGAACCTCTCTCAAAAAATCATCTAGGGTCGCCGCCTGGTCTCCTGGAGACCGGCGCCGATAACCACGAGGATGCAGTCTATCCCCTGTGCCAAACGTCACTAGGCACGAGATCGCAAATGGGTGTATGGTGAGCGTCCCCGAAGGAGAATCCACAGCTTGGGGAACCTGAATTACCTGTGGAAAACTATGTGCATGGCCTGTGGAGGGAAACAGTGCAGAACAGCGAGCAGATGTGGGCAGACATCCAAAATGCCTTACGTAGCAACGCTTCTGACGCTGCGTGGCACGCCGGACTCAATACTTTGCGCCTTGTGGATTACTCCCACGACGTCGTTACTCTCGGTGCGCCCAATGCTCTGCAGTTCAATCGCATCTCCCAGCGCTACCTTTCGCTCGTGACCGAGCAGGTGCGATCGGTCGTCGGACCCGAGACACAGGTGTCGCTCACGGTTGCCGAAGGAGCCTCATTGCCCGAGGTGGCACCCGAAGCCGAACCTGCTTCCACCAGCACCGCCGACGCTCCTCCTCGCCCCGCCTTCTTGACCGGGATTGACCGAGCCGGTCGACTCGACCCGCGCATGACGTTCGACAACTTCGTTCCGGGAAATTCCAACCGTCTGGCTTTCGCCGCGGCGCAAACGGTCGCCGAGACGCCGGGACGGGCATACAACCCGCTGCTGATCTACGGGAATTCAGGACTGGGAAAAACCCACCTCTTGCACGCCATTGGTAACTACGTCAACGAGAACTACCCCCAGAAGCGCGTGCTATACGTCTCGACC
>Ga0208872_1001071_pt1 | contig 17766 bp, 13 predicted proteins | sample CryBogCBH12Aug08_FD_185508 | JGI IMG/M metagenome (GOLD analysis project Ga0208872, IMG submission 185508) | Freshwater microbial communities from Crystal Bog, Wisconsin, USA - CBH12Aug08 (SPAdes) | ecosystem: Environmental > Aquatic > Freshwater > Lake | place: Crystal Bog, Wisconsin, USA...
CACTCCAGCCGGCGATGCTGTCCTTCAAGACACCGTCTTCACACATCGACCGGATCACGTAATTCCATCCGGTACTATCGCGGTAGCTCGTGCCCTTGCTCATCTGCGCAACCGCCAAGCCTGTTGGTAAGTGTATTAGCGACCAGTTATCGGGCAGGGGAACCACGGTTCCATCCCTGTGAGTAATTGTCGTTCTGCGCCATTTGAATTCAGAATTGGATGACATGCGCTAGATTCACATCGTCCTTATGGAATGCGTAACAACACCCCAGACTTCAAAATCAGAATTCTCCGTGATTTGGATGTCTGGATATTTCGGGTTCTCGGCAATCAATCTAATCCCGTCCTTCGTGAAGTAATAACGCTTAACGGTGAACTGGCCGTTTAAAAGGGCAACGATGACACTGCCATTAATAGGCGTCTTGGTCCTATTCACGACGGCTATATCGTTGGGGTAGATCCCAGCGCCGATCATGCTGTCGCCTGTAATCCGCACGGCAAATGTCGCTACCTCATTCTCAATAAGAAGCTCATTAAAGTCGATCGGACTATCGATGTAATCTTGTGAAGGCGAGGGGAAGCCGGATGGCAATGTGTTGTCATTATGAGGATTAAAGTCGTCCTCTTCCCCGTTCATCCTAGAAGCCCCGATACGCTGTTTATAAACTTACGCCATGTCAGAACATAAGAAGAACAGCTTGCTGGGGTAAATAGACAAGAATCAAGTGTGTTCTGGGGCACATCCATCCCAAGGAACTTCCACTAGGTTCGTGATTGTCCAAACCTTGTGTGAACTCCCAAACCGCCAGCACCTCCCACTGGCGGTTTTTCTTTTGCTCTTAGACAACAAAAACCCGACACCAATACGCTACGCGGTGTCGGGCTAAGTTCTGATCGCAGAATGTTGTGATCTCGGGAGGAGTTCACCCGCAGAGCAAATCACTTGGGTGTGAAAAACTAATTACAAATTATTGGTTTTGGTCTCAGCTTTAGGCGAGGGGGGTCGTATGACAACTAATTGAATGGTTAGTTACGATACAAGTATAGCCATGCTATCGGCATTCGGGCTATAAACGCGTCGTTGAGGCGGCTAGCCTCACGCCAAGTGATACCGCAGGTGTTACCGTAGGATAATCTAGCAGCCAGAGGCGCATAACTAAGTATCTGATTTTAATGTAAGGCTCCGTAGCTCAGCTGGATAGAGCAACTGCCTTCGAAGCAGTGGGTCGGAGGTTCGAATCCTTCCGGGGTCGCCAATCAACGTTTTGTTGCTCATTTGAGGTTATGATTCGTGCGCCGCTATCCTTTGTATTTGTTATTAGTCATCATTTCACTCTCGCTAAATCCCACTGGGGCTTTAGCTGAAGACCTCCTAGATTTTTTATTTGGTTCAGACAATCAGCAAAAAAACATCCCTGCCAACAAATCATCCGGAAGCAGCGAACGTCCTACAGACGGCACAGAGGCGGAAGGCGGCGGCGCGCCACAAGACGCTGGGCCCTCAACTGGCGGATATTGTGTGAGACTGTGTGATGGTTACTATTTTCCCGTGATCAAATCATCACATGCATCACGACAAGAGTCATGCGAATTTTCATGCCCTTCATCGCCTGTAGAATATTATGATGGCGGGTCAATTTCTTATGCAAGAAATCAGAAAGGACAACGATATTCTGCGCAACCCTTTGCTCTCGCCTTCAAAAAAAATACAGTTCAAAATTGCTCATGCAATAATCCCGACACATCCCAAGAGTTTGCCATTAAGATGTCACGCAATGATCCTACATTGGTCTCTGGTGATATCATAATCGAAGAAAATGGCGCTGTAGTATATAGTGGTAATAATTTCATTCCATTAGAGTCGGCTACTTCTGTTTCTGCATCAATGCGTCAACGAATTTTCTCAATGATTAAAGGCTCTAAAGACCAGCAAAATAAATGATCTGAATAATTTCTAAAAATCGATAATTATTCATAATTTTGCTAGTTAATCCATTCATCTTTTTATTAGCTAAGACGCATTAGTCCTATTGTTAAATCCTCTTTTAAATCATTGACGTCCTCAAGGCCAATTGAGAAACGTAAACATGGTCCTGGAGGATCCCATCGCGTTGCTGTTCTATATGCTTTGCAGTCAAAGGGGAGAACAAGACTCTCATACCCACCCCAAGAAAAACCAATGCCAAATAGTTCGAGCTTATCTAGAAATTCTGCAATATATTTTCTGTAGCGCTCGTTAAGTATTATAGAGAAAACACCGGAAGAACCAAGAAAATCGCGTTTCCAAAGATTATGATCTGGATGACTAACAAGAGCAGGATGAAGAACGCTTTCTACTTGTTCTTGCTTACTTAACCAATCAGCGATTTCTAAAGCGGATTTTTGTTGCGCGTTAAGTCGTAACGCCATTGTTCTTAAGCCACGCAATGCTAACGAACATTCGTCTGGTCCTGCGCCTATTGCGAAGGCATTGAATGTCGTTCGCAAGCGTTTAGCCCATTTTTTATTGGCGGAAACCAGTCCAATTAATAAATCAGAATGTCCTGAAAGGTATTTCGTGCCAGCTTCTATAACCAGATCGGCGCCCCGATCATGAGGCGGAAAAAATATCGGCGTAGCCCAAGTATTATCAAGGATAACACAAATTCCTTTTTCATGAGCTGCTTTTGAAATAGCTGGGACATCTTGGATCTCCATGGACTGTGATCCAGGGGACTCAACAATAATGGCAGTTGTTTGTTGGCGAAAAAGATGAAAAATTTGATCCGATAAATGAGGATCATAATATTCGATCAGAACGCCAAATTTTGCTAAAATATTATCACAAAAATTTCTCGTTGGTTGATACACAGAATCCGTAATAAGAATATGGTCGCCAGCCTGTGTAGCTGTCATGACAGCAAGGCAAATTGCAGCAAGACCAGATGGGACAGTAACAGAGTCCTCTGCACCAGCTAATATACTCCATGCTTCTTCTAGCGATCTGACAGTTGGAGTGCCTTTCGTGCCATAGGTATAGGGCTGATTTAGTGACTCAAGAGTAGCAACATCTGGGAAAAGAACTGTTGAGCCACGATAGGTTGGAGGATTAATAAAACCAAATTGATCTTCTGGTTTACGGCCAATTTGCGTGACGAGTGTAGATATATGCCTTTTTTTACGTTCATCAGGATTTTTTTTGGCCATTATGTTCTACCCAATAGGCTTATAACAATATATTGTGACGGTAACTCATTATGTAGTTCTGGCGTCAATGTATGTTGAACAATTTTAAAATTTCAATAGCCTATCAAATAAAAATATACATTTAAAAAATCATTTCTACAATGAATTATTTTTTGCACTAATTCTGTTCCACCATTCTAAAATAGCCTCAAAGCTGGGAGAAACATTCTCAGCCAGAGGTCCTGCAAATACTGTCCATTCTTTGGCGACATAAGGTGAGACAGTTGTTAAAACAGGAATACCGCGAGACATCGCGATGCGAAATGCATCACATAAACCGCCACGTGCTGCTTCCTGCTTTGAAAATTTGCTAATCAGAATTAAATGACTATTTTCTGTAATCGAACGTTCTATCGCAGCACAGGCAAGAGCAAGCTGCGAACTATCAAGATTACAGGCGACAGAACCTGGACCGAGATCTTGAGAAATTAGATAGGATTCTTTTGATTGATAATTCTTGAGGATGATATTTGATTTTTTTCCATCGCTTGATTTTCTATGTTGTGTAATGCCTGAGACGTTTAAACCTAATTCAGATAGGTAATCGCCAAACCGCTCCATAAGATTTTGAGCATCATGAGAATGATCAGCTGGCAAGGCGGCAATAGGAATATAGGTTGGTTTAATGGACATTTTTGTCCCCAATTTATTTACGTAATAACAATTAAATTACAGCAAGTAAGCTTGAGAAAATATAGTAATATTTTTTGTATGAATAGAGTAATTATTTTAAATAAAGCAGGGTTTTCATTCCTTTTAGGGGTAGGGGACAGACAATATGCACTCTGACGCGGGGCGCATGATATTTCATCTCTAGGGACAGGCTAGACTTATTAAATGGGTGGCAATAAAAATTTTGAAATGAAATCAAAGTAAAAGTGCGGGTAAAAATATAATTTCTTTCATTTTGGTAGCTCTTTTGTTTCGTCAAAAAGGAGCCAAAAAATTTCATAAAACTATACTGTCGTATAATGCTTTTCTTTCGAGAAAGCTTTATCTTCGAAGGTGAGGCATGTCTTGCTAGACCAAGATAAAGATTATCAAGGTAGGCGTGGGGCATTATTCAAAATACCTTAGTTCTTTGTCGCAAAACAAGCTACGCCCGATCTTTTTAGAGCGCGACAAGCAGACTCAGCCGTCTGCTGCTCAAGACCAGCGAAACGGGCGCGATATAATGTTTCATTCCCCTTTTGGACTTTTTCAGTAAAGGGTTTGACTTGAGGCGGAAGACCTTGAAGATGAGACTTCGCTCTTGTCAAAAGTTCTGAGGCTTTTTCAGGCGTCTCTGCAGCCGCAACTTGAATCATCCACCCTGTATGAGTTGGTCTATTCACATCTGGTTTATTTGCCGATGCCATTGCTGCGGTTCGTATTGCAGATGGTGTTGTAGATGCGCCAACGACCGTTGCAGCCTTTGTCACTCTTGTCGAGGTTGATCCATCAATTGTAGTGGTCGATCCAACTTTTGATGAGTGAGCATTTCTCGTGTCTTTTTTTGTCGTCTCGGTCGCAACAGGTGATTTCTTCACGCCTGATACAAATGCTGGACGAATAGCCTGGTTTTCTGTGGATGAATCTCTAACTTCCTTTGAAAGAGCCTTGCTCTCATTTCCTGTTGCGCCCGTAGGCTCAGCATCAATATCATTACGATCCACTAATTTACGACCAAGATTATTTGAGGTTTCATGATCCATCGTTCTAGCAATAATAGGATTAGCAACCCTTAGAGGACGAAGTGGTTGCGCGATCTCGCTATCAGAATTTGTATCAAGACTATTAGAGCTGTTAGTTTCCGAAAGAGCAGCAACTGTTCGCGTTGTCGCAGAGCTTTGTATATGCTCTTCGATTAGATCTGCCATAATGCGATCGCGCGAAGAGGCGGAAACACCGCCCAGCACAACAGCAACGATATGATGATGGGCTCTTTTAACAGATGTTAAAAGATTAAAACCGGAAGCGCGCGTATATCCAGTTTTAATGCCATCCATACCCTCAACCCGCTCTAAGAGATGATTGTGGTTACGATGCAAGGCCCCATTATAGGCGAATACATGCGTCGAAAAATAACGATAATACTTTGGAAAGCGGTCTTGAATCGCGCGGCCGAGCAGGGCTAGATCATAAGCTGTTGTTACTTGATCTGCATTTGGAAGACCTGAAGCGTTTTCATAATGCGTATGCTTCATACCCAACTGGTGAGCCTTACTCGTCATCAGCTGTGCGAAGCCATGTTCGCTTCCTGACACATTCTCAGCTATGGCGCATGCGATGTCATTGGCGGACTTGGTGACGAGAGCCTTTATGGCATTTTCAACACTGATTGTTTGACCAGGCATAAGCCCAAGTTTCGAGGGCGCCTGAGCTGCTGCATGCGACGATATCATCAGCGGCGTATCAAGCTTCAACCGTCCATTTTCAAGCTGCTCAAACAGTAGATAAAGCGTCATAACCTTCGTTACTGAGGCAGGATGACGCAACTCATTTTCATTTTTGCTAAAGATTGTTCGCCCTGTATTTGCGTCAACAACAATTGCGGCAAACCCATGATAACGGCCAACAACATCATTATCAGCGCTTTGTGCGTGAGACGACGGACTGCTAGAATAGATAATCTGCCTATGGCGGCGGGCTTCGGCTGGAAATGCGCAAAGAGCAATTGAACTCACTGTTAAAAAAAACACCGCTGCACGGTTTATTGCGCGCGGATTACAGCGATAACCACCATGTCTCTTCATTAAAAGCGCCTCTAAATCATTTGGAAGCGTCAGCCAGGATCTTGAGCGTGACACTTCAGCGTTGAGACTAGATGATTTGCGTTACCTCCTGGTTAAACAGCGTAGAAGACCTCTAAATTGTGCGCTGCACAAAACTATTGACAAAAATGCTGCAGCGCATATAATTTATTTAAAGGCATTGATTTATCTAAGAAAACCTAACTTTCTTCCATTCTAAACAGGAGAGATCTTATGGTTACTCAAATCGACAATGTTCAAAAATTTGGCGCTGATCAGCTTGAAGCCGCTGTGGCATATACATCTGGCCTAACCAAAGGCTGGCAAGAGATCGCCAGTGAGGCAACTGATTTTAATAAAAAATCCTTCGAAAAAGGTCGTGCTTACGCTGAGAAATTACTCTCAGTTAAAAAACTTGAAGACGCCTTCCAGATTCAAAACGACTATGCAAAAACCGCATATGAAGACTTTATCGCCGGCACAAAAAAATTCGGCGAACTCTATGGCTCTTTGACCGCTGAAGCCTTGAAGCCTTTAGATAAATTCTCAAAGACTTTTACAGCCGGTAAATAAAAAATTACGCCAAATCACCCCAGCGCCTGACAAGAACATCTACTTGTCGGGCGCTTTGCGTTTGAAAGTTTCGTAAAATTCCTAAATTCTTTTTCCTGTTAACTATTTGTTAGCACAGGACGCGGCTGCCTAAGTGGTATATTTATAGAAAAAAATTTTTATCTAAAGGGGCGTTTTCCTTATGGGCATTAATGACGCCGGATTTGTCCATCTTCATGTTCATACAGCCTTCTCACTCCGAGAGGGCGCAATATCGCTTTCCAAGCTTATTGATCTCGCTCACTATGACGAACAACCTGCCTTAGCTGTCACAGACACAAACAATCTTTTTGCCGCATTGGAATTTTCAGAAAAGGCAGCAAAAGTTGGTATACAGCCTATTATTGGACTGCAATTAAAAGTGGCGTTTGATGACGATGACACCGGACATATTACGAAGGATAATCTGCATTTAGGAAATCTGGTTTTATTGGCGAAGTCTGCAACAGGCTATCTCAACCTAATGCGGATTGCATCCTGCGCTCATCTAGAGACAGAGCAGGGGGATGACCCTCATGTTCTTTTTTCAACGCTCAAAACAGCAGCAGATGATCTCATTGTTCTCTCGGGAGGACCAGACGGCGTCATTGACCGCCTCATCTCTGGCGGCAGGCTAGATCTGGCCCAGCGCAGGCTGATCAAGCTCGAGTCGATATATAAAGAGAATTTTTATATTGAGCTTCAGCGGCATAAATTAAAACAAGAAGAAGAAATCGAGCCATATTTAAAAGACTTTGCCTATCGACGAGGATTGCCATTAGTGGCGACCAATGAGCCATTTTTCGCATCTATAAATGATTATGAGGCTCATGACGCATTACTATGCATAGCTGAAGGAACTTATACGAGTGTGAGCGAACGCCGACGTGTGTCGCCAGAACATTATTTTAAAAATACACGACAAATGCATGCGCTTTTTTCTGACATACCAGAAGCAATCAATAATACAATTGAGATTGCCCAGCGTATTAATTTCAGGCCAAAAACGAGCAAACCAATCATGCCTCGTTTTATCTACGATCACCCGGCAGATACAACAATAGACGCAATTGAAGCGCAGGAATTAAGACGCCAATCGGTCAATGGATTAGCTGACCGTTTAGCCCATCACGGACCTGCGCAAGGCTACAGCTTGGAGGACTATCGCAATCGATTGGACTTTGAATTAGATGTAATCGAGAAAATGCGTTTTCCAGGCTATTTCCTAATCGTTTCTGATTTTATCAAATATGCAAAGTCAAAAGGTATCCCTGTAGGACCAGGACGCGGTTCTGGCGCAGGTTCCTTAGTTGCCTACGCCTTGACAATCACTGACCTTGATCCCGTTCGGTTTGGTTTGTTTTTTGAACGCTTTCTAAATCCAGAGCGTAATTCTATGCCGGATTTTGATATCGACTTTTGTCAAACGCGACGCGGTGAAGTCATCGACTATGTACGACACCGGTATGGCGCTGACAGAGTAGCTCAGATTATAACCTTTGGTTCATTTTTGGCGCGAGGCGTCTTACGAAGCGTTGGACGCGTGCTGGAAATGCCATTAGGCCAAGTCGACAAGCTCGCTAAACTCGTGCCTCAAAACCCAGCTAAGCCATTAACATTAGCTGAAGCCTTGGCGTCAGAAGCCAAATTAAGAGAAGAAGTCGCTAAGGACGAGCGTGTTGAGCGTCTCTTCAGAATTTCGGGGGCTTTAGAGGGACTCTACTCAAATGCATCAACACATGCAGCAGGCATTGTCATTGGTGATCGCCCTTTACAAGAAGTCGTTCCTCTTTATCGCGACCCAAAGTCGGACATGCCGGCAACCCAATTTAATATGAAATGGGTTGAACCCGCGGGGCTGATCAAATTTGATTTTCTTGGACTAAAAACGTTAACTGTCTTGGCGATGGCGAGCGATCTGGTTAGGCGACGCGAGCCAGAATTTGACCTCGCTAAGGTCCCCTTAGATGACCAAGCTACATATGCAATGCTTGGACGGGGTGAAACGATTGGCGTGTTCCAATTGGAAAGTCCTGGCATGCGTAAAGCTCTCGTTGAGATGCATGCAGACCGTTTCGAGGATATTATTGCGCTTGTTGCTCTATATCGTCCAGGACCAATGGCAAATATACCAACTTATTGCGCAGTAAAGCTCGGCGACGAAGAACCAGATTATATCCATCCAGAGATTGAACCTATTCTTAAAGAAACTTTTGGCGTCATTATATACCAAGAACAGGTTATGCAGATTGCTCAGATCCTGTCAGGTTATAGTCTAGGTGAGGCGGATAACCTACGCCGAGCAATGGGTAAAAAAATAAAATCGGAAATGGATGCTCAACGAGATCGTTTTGTCACAGGCGCTGTCGAAAGATCCATCCAACGCAGTAAAGCTAATGAAATATTCGATCTACTCGCTAAATTTGCTGATTATGGATTTAATAAAAGCCACGCAGCAGCCTATGCGCTAATTGCCTATCAAACTGCGTGGTTTAAGGCGCATTATCCAGCTGAGTTTCTTGCCGCATCTATGACATTTGATAAAAGCCAAACAGATAAAGTTGCAGAATTTCGTGATGAAGCCCGACGCATCGGCATATTGGTTGAGCCTCCCTCTATTTCATTTTCTGGGGTCGATTTCGATGTTGCAGTTGATAAAGACGGCAAGCAGATTATTAGATATGCCCTCTCAGCTATCAAAGGCATAGGAGAAGGCCAAGCGGAGTCTATCGTTCGCTCACGCAACAATAAACCATTCGTTAGTCTTTCAGATTTTGCTCGACGATTGAATCCGCGTGATGTCAATAAAAAGGTGTTAGATAATCTGGTCGCTTGCGGCGCCTTTGATGCAGTCGAAAAAAATCGTGCGGCGGTCGCCTTATCCATAGAGGCGATGCTTGCTGCAGCCAACCGTCATACGGAAGACCGAAAGGCGGGACAAAATGCCCTTTTTGGCGACATTGATGTTGATGACATAGTTGTTCCTAATACATCGCCATGGTCAACTGCTGAAACGCTTCGTCGCGAATATGATGCCGCTGGATTTTTCCTGTCAGGTCATCCGCTCGACGCATATGATCCTCTCATGTCAAAACTACGCGTATCACGTTGGCAGCAATTTATCTCTGACGTAAAAAAAGGGGCGACGGCGGGCAGGTTAGCCGCTGTTGTGTTAGACAGAACAGAACGTCGGACAAAGTCTGGTTCAAAAATGGGAATTGTTCAGTTTTCAGACGTAACTGGACAATATGAAGCCATCGTCTTTGAAGAAGGACTTAACCAATTCAGGGATAAACTAGAAAAAGGCGCTGTTGTTTTGGTAACGCTCTCGGCCTCAATTGATGGAGACGATGTTCGCGCACGAATTATTTCTGTCGACTCTTTAGAGAGGGCTGCGGCAAAAGCCCAAAAAGGCATTCGTCTGGTCATTAATGACAAAGGCCCCATTCCGAAAATCAAAAAATCTCTGGAAATAAAAGGGGAAGGGGAGGTGTCTATATTACTTAAACGCCAAAAAACGCCAGAGGAAATTGAGATCAGACTTCCCGGCACATATAATGTTAATGCAGATACAGCTAGCGCTTTACGTAATATTTCCGGGATTTTAGAAGTCGAATATTTTTAGATGAATATTATTGCGAAACCCTATCGTCTCAAGGACATAAATATGGTTGAGATTGTCCCTGCGACATTTGCTTCAAAGAGATATTGCTGAGTTAATTTATTTCTCTTATAGTTTACGCGATCACTAAAATGATTAAATTCTATAATAACGAAAAGCCTGGAAGAAACGATCATCAATGACGAAACCTGACGAGAGCTTGTTAATAAATGACAAGGACGGTCGGATTTTACGTCATCCGGAAAAGGCTTGGCGTCAAGAGCATACTCCAACTCAAAAGCCAGAGTGGTTAAAGGTTAAGGCCCCGGGATCAATAGCATGGGCAAAAACTCATGCAATTTTAAAAAATCATAAAATTACAACAGTATGTCAAGAAGCTTCATGCCCAAATATTGCTGAATGTTGGCAAAAGAAACACGCAACATTTCTTTTAATGGGGGATATATGCACAAGAGCGTGCGCCTTTTGCAATGTTGCAACGGGTCGACCATCAAGCCTTGACGCGACTGAACCATTGAGAGTGGCTGAGACCACATATGAGCTGGGTCTATCTCATGTCGTGCTGACTTCTGTCGATCGAGATGATTTATCCGACGGCGGCGCCGCTCATTTTGTTGAGACAATTTACGCCATAAGAGAACGTTGTCCTGAGACAACCATTGAAGTTCTTGTTCCTGATTTTTTGAAAAAAGAGCATGCTTTGGAATTAATTGTTTCGGCAATGCCGGACGTCTTTAATCATAATATTGAAACAGTACCATCTCTTTATACGAAAATTAGGCCTGGAGCCCGTTATTTCCATTCTTTAAGATTATTACAAAAAGCAAAAGAGATAGCCCCCTCTCTCATCACAAAGTCAGGGATGATGCTTGGACTTGGAGAGGATAGAAATGAAATCCTTCAGGTTATGGATGATATGCGATGCGCAAATATTGATTTTCTAACCCTCGGACAATATTTGGCGCCATCTCTGAAGCATCACCCTGTTGCAAGATATGTCCCGCCTGAAGAATTTGAAAATTTAAAGCAACTCGCATCTCTAAAGGGATTTCTATATATATCATCGTCTCCCTTCACCCGCTCATCGCATCACGCAGAAGATGATTTTAGAAAAATTCAACAGGCGAGAGCATTTCCATCAGCAAAGTAATATTTATATCTAACTCTCTATATTTCCGTCTCTAGAGCTTGGTAGATTAGATCTAGTGCAAAGAGGGTGGATGCTTTACGTATCCTGTCACGAGACAGCTGGCCAAATCTTTCTTCAAAACATTTTATCTTCCCATCACGTCTGCCACAGGCAAAATAGACGAGGCCAACAGGCTTTTCACGTGTGCCGCCGCCTGGCCCCGCAATTCCAGTAATGGATATGACACAATCAGCCTTGGACCCATTAAGCGCTCCAGCCGCCATCTCTGTCGCAACTTCAGCGCTTACGGCGCCATGAATAAGTAAATTGTCTTCTGAGACGCCAAGCATCTCTATTTTTGACTGGTTTGAATAGGTGACGAAACCGCGCTCAAAAAACTGGGAAGCGCCCTTTATTTTTGTTAACGCCTCCGCCAGCATGCCGCCAGTGCATGATTCTGCTGTTGCTATACACAATCCTTTTTGCTGGGCGATAAGCCCAATTCTTTTAGCTTTTACGTAAACCGTATCTTTCATAAAAACATCCTCGTCTCAGCGCTATCCAAGCAGATATTACTTCAGTAATTATTTCAAAAAAATGGCGCGCATGTTCACGCTTAGACTTTATGCGGCTTCATGCATTTTGAAATATGGGCTGAGGTTTTTTTAATCATTGCGCCAGTTTGGGGCCAATAATCTTTTGCCTCGTTTTTTTTTCACGAGAATGTCTATTTTGAAGCTGGTAGATTAACAAGGCAATCGTATTGTTGCGAGTGCAAGAGACGCGATACCCTCTTTGCGACCAGTAAACCCAAGTCTTTCTGTCGTCGTCGCTTTAATAGAGATCCGCTCAATATCAAGCGACATAATTTGCGCGAGCTTAGAACGTATCTCATCACGATAGGGACCAATTTTAGGCGCTTCGCAAATGACGGTAACGTCAACATTCGCAATAGCACCGCCTTTGTCTTTGATGAGGGTGCAGGCATGCGAAAGAAATATTTCGGAAGAGGCTCCCTTCCACTTCTGATCAGAGGGCGGGAAGTGTTTTCCAATATCTCCCTCACAGATCGCGCCCAGGATCGCATCTGTTAAGGCGTGCATGAGCACATCTGCGTCCGAATGCCCGGCAAGGCTATGCGTATGTGGGATACTCACGCCGCCCAGCCATATATGATCGCCAGGCGCGAAGGCATGAACGTCATATCCTTGACCCACGCGAATATCCAATAAATCTGCAAATGAGTTTTTGTTCAGTAACGCCATAGCGCGAGCAAAATCCTCTGATGTTGTAATTTTAAAATTGGAGGCGTCTCCAGGAAAGACCAATATCTCGTGGCCAGTTGCTTCAAGCACCATAGAATCGTCAGTGTAATCGCGCGCATCCTTTGCCGCCAGCCGATGCGCCGATAAGATGAGCGAAAAGGAAAAGGCTTGCGGCGTCTGAACGGCGCGCAGACCGGCGCGATCCGGCGTCGCGACAATTATGTTATCCCGCGTTATTTGTTTGATCGTATCCGTTACCGCTAGGCCTGGTATTGCGGCGCCAAATTGTCTTGCACCGCTTAGGGCTGAATTAACCAGAGCCTGATCAACAAATGGCCGCGCCGCATCATGGATGAGGACAAAGTCAGGAGCTTGGTCGCCCGCCAGCGCCTCCAGGCCATTTCTAACACTTTCCTGTCTGGAGGAGCCGCCAAAAACAGGTGGCCGCAATCGAGACCGCTCTGCCGCAGTAATCTCGTTTATACACTGTAAGTAATGAGATTTATCATCAGGATGGATAACAACGCTCAGCGATGCATTCGGTATAGCCGCACATAATGAGGAAAGCGTATGCGCGAGCAGGCAGCGATCGCCAAGGCGACGATATTGTTTTGGTAGACCAGCGCCAGCGCGAGAGCCGCGCCCCGCCGCCACAATCAAAATAGCGATCTTTTCCACTCTAGGGTCCATTACGCTTTTATTGCCTGAAATCATGAGGGTTCTTTGTCGGTTTTCTTCAAAAGCGTCAATCCGATAAGGAATTTGCCCCATTGCCATTCAACTAGCCTCTGCTTATAGTGTAGGCACGATGATTTCTGCACAAAGTTTAAGCTGGGAAGATGCTGAGCCGCTCCGGGTTCGAAATATAGCTTTAAGCGGGCGCGCTTTGCTTGCCCCTATGGCGGGCGTCACAGACGCGGCGATGCGGATGATTGCAGAGCGTTATGGCGCAACCGCTACTTTCAGCGAGATGATTTCCAGCGCCGGTCTCTTAAAAGGGGATCGTGAAACCAAGCTCCGTCTGACTGCTTCACTGCAACAATCTGCTAAATCGCCGCGCGTTATTCAAATCGCAGCTCGTGACATTCAAGACATCGCTCTGGCAGCCAAAGCTGCCGAGACTCATGGAGCCGATTGGATCGATATTAATATGGGATGCCCATGTAAGCGCGTCACCGGCGGAATGGCCGGATCAGCGCTGATGCGCGATCTCGATCATGCAACGCGTTTAATTCAGGCGGCGCGCAAGGCTGTTGAAATTCCAGTTTCAATAAAAATTCGTCTTGGCTGGGATCATCAATCGCTCAACGCCTCTGAACTTGCTGCACGCGCGGAAGGAGAGGGGGTTTCACTTATCACAGTACATGGCCGCACACGGCAACAATTTTATTCAGGCAAAGCCGACTGGCGCGCCATCGCAAAGGTGGCATCTGCCGTTAAAATACCGGTTGTTGCGAATGGAGACTGCGCTTCTCCTGAGGACGCCGAGGTCATGCTCAAATTATCCGGAGCGAAGGCTGTGATGATCGGTCGGGCGGCGTTAGGCCGACCCTGGCTTGTTGGCGATATTGCTTATTATCTTTCGCACGGTCGTTTGAGAGCAGAACCCTCACTCGCAACAAGAGGACGAATTGCGCAAGAACATCTCGACGCCTTACTACGCCTCATGGGCGCGTCGGGCTTAAAACATGCTCGCAAACATCTCGCAGCCTATGTCGATAATGTTTTCGCCGGTCATGATTCAGTCAGCCCATTAAGACATAAATTGCTGACGACGCACTCGCCAGATGAAGCTTTTGAAATGATCAATTTTATTTTTAATGGCGCCAGCGTCGAGGCCGTCGCATGACTGGTAATGATTATCAAAAAAGCGATGTCGAGGGTCAAGCACCCAAAGAGTCTTTGTCGCCTGGCAATACCCTATTTCAATCAAGCCTATTCGACTCCCTTCCAACTGCATTAATTACCGTTTCAAAAGACGGCGTGATTGCTAACGCCAACGCTGCAGCTGAGTCTTTCTTTGATATGGGTCGTCAGCTTTTGATTGGCCAAAATATCGATCGCCTCCTGCCATTTGGCTCTCCCCTGATCGCATTGATCGAGCAAGTGCATCTAAGAGGCGCGCCGATTAACGAATATCGTATTGATATTGGCAGGCCCGGGCATCAACTCGATCGTCGGGTGGATGTTCATTGCGCGCCATTGCCAGAGTTTGAAGACCGCGTCTTGGTCATGCTGCAAGAACGAACAATTGCCGATAAAATAGACAGACAACTGAGCCACAGAAAGGCCGTTCGATCCGTTTCTGGATTAGCCTCAATGCTCGCGCATGAGATCAAAAATCCACTCTCTGGCATTCGGGGCGCCGCCCAATTACTTGAGCCTGGATTAAACGACTCAGATCGCGCCTTAACACGTCTGATCTGTGATGAAACAGATCGCATTGTGCGCCTCATTGACAGGATGGAGGTGTTCTCAGACGCAAGGCCCCTCAAGCGTCAACAGGTCAACATTCACTCAGTTCTCAATCATGTTAAGCAAATTGCTCAAAGCGGCTTCGCCAGACCTATAAGATTCGTAGAAGATTTTGATCCGTCTCTACCGCCCGTCTATGCAAACCCAGATCTGCTTATCCAAGCCTTTCTTAATCTGGTTAAAAACGCATCAGAGGCAATTGGCGATGCGCCTGACGGGGAAATTGTTCTCAAAACAGCCTTTCGTCCGGGTGTGAGCTTTCGCTCTCTTGGCGAGAAAAACCCTACTGGGCTGCCTTTAGAGTTCAGTGTGCGGGATAATGGGCCCGGCATACCAGAAGATCTCGCGGCCCATTTATTTGAACCCTTTTTTACAACAAAGGCTTCCGGGAGTGGCCTGGGTCTTGCACTCGTTGCCAAGATTGTAAATGACCACGGCGGCGTAATCGAGTGCGAGTCTTTGATCCGACGTACGACTTTCAGGATCCTCATGCCCATGTATCGCCCGGACAGTCAGCCCGACGATCAATCCAAGGAAAATAACTGATGACCGTTTTTGCAGCCGGGAGTTCGTATTAATGAACCGGGGTGAAATTCTCGTCGCTGATGATGACGCCGCCATCAGGACTGTTGTCGCTCAAGCGCTTTCCAGAGCCGGCTATGAAGTACGTACGACAGGCACTGCAGCAACGCTTTGGCGCTGGGTTCAAGCCGGCGAGGGTGATTTAGTCGTCACCGACGTCGTCATGCCCGACGAGAATGCGTTCGAACTCCTGCCACGCATTAAGAAACTGCGTCCCGAACTCCCCATCATTGTTATGAGCGCGCAAAATACTTTCATGACGGCAATTCGGGCCTCTGAAAGGGGCGCTTATGATTATCTCCCAAAACCTTTCGACCTGAAAGAATTTGTTAGCATCGTCGGTCGCGCATTAGCCGAGCCGCGCAAGTCAGGCGCAGCAGATGAACAAGAAGAAATCGAGGGCATGCCGCTCGTTGGGCGCTCGCCTGCGATGCAAGAAATTTACCGGTCTCTTGCGCGACTGATGCAAACGGATCTTACCGTTATGATCAATGGAGAGTCAGGCACTGGCAAAGAATTAGTGGCCCGAGCTCTTCACGATTACGGAAAACGTAAAAAAGGTCCTTTTGTCGCTGTTAACATGGCGGCGATACCACGCGATTTGATTGAAAGCGAATTGTTTGGCCATGAGAAGGGGGCGTTTACGGGCGCGAGCCAACGCTCAGCTGGTCGCTTTGAGCAAGCAGAAGGCGGCACTCTGTTTCTCGATGAAATCGGAGATATGCCGATGGAGGCGCAAACGCGCCTCCTGCGCGTCCTGCAACAGGGCGAATATACAACTGTTGGCGGCCGCACGCCGATCAAAACTAATGTACGGATTATTGCCGCCACCAACAAAGATCTCAGGATCTTGATCCAGCAGGGACTGTTTCGCGAGGATCTCTATTTTAGACTTAATGTCGTACCGCTGAGACTCCCGCCATTAAGAGAACGCACCGAGGACATCCCTGATCTCGTCAATCACTTTTTCAAAACCGCCGTCAGCGAAGGGCTGCCGCAAAAATATATTGATCAAGCTGCCTTGGAGCGGATGAAAAAATATAGATGGCCAGGAAATATTCGTGAATTAGAAAATCTGATCCGCCGTCTTGCTGCATTGCATCCTCAAGAAATTATCTCTGACGCGCTGGTGGAGACTGAACTCAATCAAGAGTTCCGGCAAGTTTCATCAATCGATGTCGCGGCGGCGACGTCAGGCTCAATTTTAAGCGATCCAGACGCTGGACAAACCTTATCAACCTCAGTTGAGCGCCACCTGGCAAAATTATTCGCAGATTATGGCGATCAACTACCCCCGCCTGGCTTGTATCATCGCATATTAAAGGAAATAGAAATCCCCTTAATCACCGCCGCTTTGGCCGCCACCAGAGGGAATCAAATTAAAGCCGCCGAACTTCTGGGGCTTAACCGCAATACGCTACGCAAAAAGGTCAATGACCTCGACATCCGCCTGATGCGCCTGCCACGTTGAATTATTGATTTATGGCGGGTTTTAAACCCGCCATTTCACATTGTGGAATTGCCACTCTTCGCGCCTCGGCCTATAGACCTTTTATGGCTTTGTCAGACAATGTGCCTCAACGGGAACCGGGCGTTGTATCTGCGCGCGCATGGATCGGACCGCTAATCGCGGTCGGTGCGGCAGTCTGCGCACTCGCGACATTTTTACTCGTTTCTAAATTTGGAAAAACCTCGCCGTCCGATGGACGAATGATCGCGCTGTTTATCGGTAATGGCGCTTTGGTGACCATATTATTGGTGATGGTGATTATTAAAGCCTTTCGGCTTTATCGGGTATGGCGACAAGGCGAGTCCGCGGCCAGACTTCATGTCCGTATCGTTGGTATTTTCGCCGTTATTACTTTGGTGCCTGCAGTTTTGCTCGCCATCGCAGGATCGATGACGCTAGAGCGCGCACTCAACCCGACCTTCATGTCAAGCGTTGGTTTATTCGTCCACAACACTGCAAAAGCGGCAGAAGCATTTCAATCAAGTCAGTGTCAGGCCCTCCTGCAAGAAGCCCAGCTGACGGCCTCCGACCTCGACCGCGCGCGGATGCTTTTTACGTCTGACCGGTCATATTTTCACCAAGTCTTTGCAACGCGCGCTTATTTTCTCGGCTTCTCGGTCGCCGCGCTCGTCAAA
>Ga0208872_1001073_pt1 | contig 17765 bp, 18 predicted proteins | sample CryBogCBH12Aug08_FD_185508 | JGI IMG/M metagenome (GOLD analysis project Ga0208872, IMG submission 185508) | Freshwater microbial communities from Crystal Bog, Wisconsin, USA - CBH12Aug08 (SPAdes) | ecosystem: Environmental > Aquatic > Freshwater > Lake | place: Crystal Bog, Wisconsin, USA...
TATCCTATGGTGCAGAATTTATGACCGAGCTTAATTCTAAATTTGAACATACCTGCAGTATTGAATACAATCCTGCTATTGCCGATGAAATCGCTTTACCCGAAGCACATGCCCTGCTAAACCAGATTACGTATAATCCGGGCAGGAATTTATAATACAATTTATTTTCACCTCTGATTATAAAAATATTTCCCCTATTTTTTATATGCATCATTTATCAATATGAAAAGAATTTAATTATTTTCATAAGTCTACCATATTGATAATCATAACATTTAGCATATTTTTTTCTAAAAATTCTCTTTACATTTATTCCGGAATTATGAAAAAGCTTGTCCATACCATACTGGCAGTTTTGTATTTCGGATTAGCCTCAGCCACTGCAATGAATTTTCAAAACAGTGGTGGACCATCTGCTGGATTGACCACTGTTTATCCTGGGTCACCACATTCGCGTTATATTGTTTATTGCATCGTTAAATCTGTTAATGAAAAAAATGGAATAAACCAGATTTCCCTTCCTGAAATTTCAGGGTTCGGTAGACACCTGTATTATCCATCAGAAATTATTACTCCTGTGTCATTAATAGCATTGTCTGGAAAATTCATGAAAAAACAGGCTACAGCACAGATTTTCAACTCGCGGTTAAAAAATAAAGCAAATACCCCTACCTTTCATCCCCCCATTTCTTTGCAAATTCCAATTTACCTCCGCAATTGCAATTTCAGGATCTGATACCCATTTATGTCAGCTAATTCTCATACTTCCCTAACGTATTATTTTAAAATTTAAATTTAAACATATGAAAAATATTTTTCCGCTTTTGGCCATTGTGGTGGCTATAAGCTGTTTTACCACCACTTATGCCCAGGCAGATCTGAAAGGACATAGTGGTTTATATATGACTTCCAACGATTATACTGCACAGAAACTTAATCTGGAAGTGGATTGTACTAAAGAAAGCCAGAAAATAAAAGTAGACAGGTTGTTTGGCGCATCTAAAATGGAAATCATTCATGAAGGCAAAAAATACAATTACGAAAAAAAAGACCTCTATGGTTTCCGCGATTGTAACAACAGAGATTTCAGGTTTGTGAATAATAAAGAATATGAAATAATAGATAATGAATATTTTATACTCTATAACTATCAAACCTATACAACCAGTGGAAGAACCATTGTACCTGAATCTGAATATTATATCAGTAAAGATCCGGGCAGCCCCCTTCTACCCCTGACAGTTGCCAATTTGAAAAGCCTGTTCCCTGATAACAGGAAGTTTCAGGATATGCTGGATGCTAAAACCAGGTCCGAAAAAGACCTGATTGAATTTGATAATTATTATAAAAAATATACCATCAAGCACCTGTTTGAAGAATCTGTCAGATAAGCAGTTTTAATTCAGGCTGCCTGTTCCGGATTTAATAAAAAAATGATTTGAAGAATTCCATATTTCACTACCTTGCTCAATGCTTTCTTCACCAAAATTCAAATCAAATGAAATACAAACTATTGGGTAACACCGGACTAAAAGTGTCTGAATTATGCCTGGGCACCATGACTTTCGGCGGTAAGGGTATGTGGACTGCTATTGGAACCTTACCACAGGATCAGGTAGATGAACTGATTAAAATGGCAGTTGAAGCCGGTATTAATTTTATTGATACCGCCAATGTATATAGCGAAGGATTAAGTGAACAAATGACCGGTACTGCAATACGAAACCTTGGTCTGAACCGGGATGATCTGGTGATCGCTACCAAAGTGCGGGGTAAAATGGGCGAAGGTCCCAATCATAGCGGGCTATCCAGAAAACATATCCTGCAACAGGCAGAAGAAAGCCTGAAACGCTTGCAGTTAGATTATATTGACCTGTACCAGATTCATGGCTTTGACCCGCTTACCCCTTTTGAAGAAACGCTTGCTGCCTTAGACCTGCTGGTGAGCAGTGGTAAAGTACGCTATATCGGTTGCAGTAACCTGGCTGCCTGGCAACTGATGAAATCCCTGAGTATTTCAGAAAGGGAACATTTTTCCAGATTCATTTCCCTGCAGGCGTATTATACTATTGCAGGACGAGATTTGGAAAGGGAAATTGTGCCTTTGTTGCTGGACCAGAAATTGGGACTAATGGTTTGGAGCCCATTGGCAGGCGGATTGCTGAGTGGTAAATATGGCCGTACTATTTCCCCGGAAAACAGTCGAAGAGTAAGTTTCGATTTTCCACCGGTGAACAAAGAAAAAGCATATGATATCATAGATATCCTGCACCCGATGGCAATTTCAAAGGGAGCTTCAGTAGCACAACTATCATTGGCCTGGCTATTACATCAACCGGTGGTGAGTTCAGTTATCATCGGAGCTAAAAACACAGCCCAACTGGAAGACAACCTTAAAGCTACTGGTATTCAGTTTACTGCAGATGAATTAGTACAATTAGATAGCGTAAGTAAACTTAGCCCTGAATATCCGGGATGGATGCTGGAAAGACAGGGAGCTGACAGGAAATAATAACTTTTAATAGCATTGAATCAATAAAAGCCTCATCCGCTGGATGGGCTTTTATTTGACAATCCTGATAAAATGTAATATATTTATTATTCTTATTGCTTTTTAAAATTAGAACAACATGGATATTCACTTTTTTTCATTGTTACTGAGCATCTATATGGTTTTATTTGCTGTAATTTGTTACAAGTCAAACCATTTATATAAAGATTTAAAAATCGATAAATTAACCCGGAATAACCTGTTGTTTTTAACATTCTGCTGCCCTTTAATCGGGTTATTTTTTTATTATATCCGTGTAAGAAATATTAATCACAATAATTAACTGTAAACAAAATCTATCTTCTCTGGCAGCACTAAAGCGGAGTTGATTGATTGTGCTTGAATTTTTCTCATAAAGGCTACGAAATACAGACTTAAGCTGGCTCCAAACCTTGGATTTATTTCTATGATAAGAGGTTTACTATCTTTTATTTTATAATTAAAACAACAAATACCTTCAAATCCTATGGATAGGAGCATTTCAGTAAAAATTTCCAGATAGCTGGAATTCACAATTCTTCTGGAAATAACATTATCCTGTCCTTTTATTGGAGTTTTATGCTTAAAAATGTATTCTACATTTAAGGAGGTAACAATTTTATTGTTCCGAAAAAGAATATGGGTAGCATATTCTTTTGTACCCAATACCATTTCCTGACAAAAATAATCCGGGTTTTTTATAAGGTGTTTGTATTTAGTTTCCGCACCTGCTTCTGAAATCACGTAATTGTCATCTCCTTTTTCTCCTGTTTTTTTCTTTAAGATATAAGGATACTGCAGATTGGTATCAATCTTTGGCAGGAATTGTTCAAATCCGTTTTTTATTAATGTTTGATAAAATAAGTATTTATCATCACAAATATTGATCGCTTCAAGGGAAGGGATAGGTATTTTATTACTGATTACTAAATCCCGCATTTCATTCAGGCATTTAAGATCTGAAATAGTTAATGGAACCACTAAATCTGCCTTTTTAATATTTTCTGCAGTAAACTCCTTAAAATTTGTTTCTATATTAGTTAGCCGGAGCCCTTTTTGTAAATTTTTTTTCTGACACAAAGCATCAGAAAACAGAATTTTTATTTTCTTATTCCCCGATAAATTATACAACAATATCTCTTTATACAGAAAGCTGAATTTCTTAAACTGAAAAAACAAGTTAGTAAAAATGGAAACCATGGGTCATTAGTTTTAAGGGTGTTCAGTAATCAGAACTATAGTTTTGTCTTAATATTTGTGAAAAGTTTAACTCAAAGATGGTGCAAAAAACTATCTTATTGAATATCAATGTTTAGTGAATTATAAAATTTATAACATATCCAAATTCTGGATTTATATTCCGGAATTCGGAAAATTATTTCTCATTTTGTTTTATTTCATTTTCTTAAGAGAAGTTTAACTCCCTTTATAACAGAATAATGTTTCAGCGCTTTTGATTTCTTATTTCTTCATCATGTTAATTATCTTCAGGTAACCAAAGAAAAGGTTGAGCAATATGCAAAAACTTGGATTAATTGGAGGAATCGGTCCTGAATCAACTATAGTTTATTACAGATTAATTATTAAGAGATTTCAGGAAAAATTTCAAACTAAAGAATATCCGGAAATATTAATAAATAGTATCAACAATACTGAAATGCTTAGTTATGTTTTTAACAATGAGCTGGATAAATTAGTTGATTTTCTTTCAAAAAAAATAGAAACACTGGTTTTAGCGGGGGTTGACTTTGCTGCAATTGCTTCTAATACGCCACATATAGTATTTGATAAGCTAACAGAAAGAATAAAAATTCCATTAATAAGTATTGTTACAGAAACCTGCAAAGAAATCAGTAATAAAAAACTACATTGTATAGGTTTATTGGGAACAAAATCCACTATGTCGAATGGGTTTTACGAAACAGCTGCAAATAATTTCGGCATTCAGATTATAACCCCAAATGCTGAAGATCAAAATTATATTCATGAAAAATATATGACTGAATTGTTATTTAACAATATAAAAGAAACCACCAAAAAACAACTCATACAAATTGTAAGAAAATTACAGGAAAAAGACTCAATCCAAGGTTTAATATTAGGGGGAACAGAATTACCCCTGATATTAAGCCAGGATGATTTTAATGATATTGTACTTTTTGATACGTTAAAAATACATACTGAAGCTATTGTTGAAAGGATGATTGTTAAAAAGAACTATTTATGAAGCTATTTTACTTTTGCATCATTTTATTTATATTATCTGCAGGATGTCAGCCGATAGATTTACCAAAGGAAAGCTATACGCAATTTGATCTCACCACTAATAAAGTGTACATTAAAAATGATACATTGTTTTGTTCCTTACATAATTACCTGGATTGCCCATTACGTTTTTATATTTCCACATCAGACAGTAACATAAATAAAATGTTACAGTCTGTTTATCCTATTACATTTCGTTCTAAAAAAGATACACTGATAAAGATTCCTCTTCAGGCTAATTCAACAGATAAAGTACAAACAACATGGGGAGCATGTTTGGGTGACATGGAAAGAAAAATAGATTCCTGTAAAATGAGTCTGCCCTTTTGTAAAGGGAAAACCTATAAAATAATTCAGGGTTATAACGGACAGTATTCTCATCATACAGATTATTCACGCTATGCTATTGATTTTGGATTGTCAGTTAATGATACCATTTGTGCAGCCGATGATGGTTTTGTTGTTGGCGTAATAAAAGACTATATTAAGGGTGGCAATGACAAAAGATGGGAGCCATTTGCAAATTATATAACACTATATCATCCTCATTCAGGATTATATACGCAATATGCGCATCTAAAATATAATGGAAGTCTTGTAAAAGTGGGAGATACTGTTAACCAAGGGCAAGCAATAGCACTTGCCGGCATGACCGGATTTACATCTATCCCACATGTACACTTCAATGTTCTAATTCCATGTCCACCAAATGATGGCTTTAAATCTACCCCAATTTCATTTATTGAGCATTATACCGGTAATAGTCTCCGGAAAGATGATTTTGTAAAAAAATAGCAGCTAATGACCCTGCCATTTATTTTATTTTTTGAAAATAATGGGTGTAACTCCATTGAAATTGACCAATTAATTGTTTGTTAGAACGTAAACCTCCCATCAATACCGTTGATGGGAGGTTTACTTATCGCACAGTTTTACCAGACAGCCGAAAACGATCAAGAAAAGATAACCTCTATATTTTTAATTCAACCAGCATTGGATTGTTTAAGGATATCCTAAAAGGTTGTTGGCGCAGCGGTTATCGGGTGATGGAATACTAATTCCCAACCTGCATAAATCCCTGAACGTTAAAACAGATTATTAACACGTCTCATAAAACGACAGTTTAATTGGGAAAACTATTTGGAACCTTATTATTCAAACACGAAAATAAACAGACCAATCTTCGTACAGTTCCTGCACTAAACAAACAATCATTCCTTGTTTTATTACCTTATTCATTCAACTCTTTTGGTATTTCTGAGTAGCTGATATACCCATGCTTCATTTCAAAATGTTCAATGTAAGTAATTGCACGTTTCCAATTTTCATTCTCAACTTTATTTTGAATAACAACTTCACACCTTTTTTTTTGCATTAACAGTAAGATTTTAGGGAGTGCCTAATTTCTTAGTCTTTTTTAATTCAGCCAGTGATCGTTTAGTACGGCTTGAAATCAGTTCTCTTTCATATTGAGCAACAGTACCGAATATGCCCAGTGTTAATGTGTTTAATTCGGGTAGTTCAATACAACTAAGCTTAACACCTTTGTTGCGAAGTGTAAATAAGAATTCTTCTTCACGACTTAATCTATCAAATTTGGTGATAAGGAGTGTATAGCCGTTTTTTGTGCAGAGATTAATTGCTGCATCTAAACCAATACGTTTATTGTTCTTTCCACTTTCTAGTTCTGTGATAATATCAATAAGTTCATCATAGGATGCTTGAATGAATTGGTTAATTCTTGATTTTTGTTCATCAAGCCCGAGTACCTGTCTGCCTGTACTTGTGCGAATGTAGCCGATATATTTTTCCATAAAATTCATTTATGGCTAATGTAAGGAACCTTATTTAGCAAGCCAAAACTTCGGTTTAAGGTTTGTAAAATCGACTGGATTTAGCACTTTGTTAGCGCTTTTGAAAAAATATATAACTCTGAAAATTTAACGTTGGACTATAGGCGACTTTTATCCGGGTGGTATCCAAATTTTACTGGCAGAAATTTTATGATTTAGAATTCGCATGCTCGGGTGATTTTTCACTAGTGCTGCTGAAGAAATTGACTGGCAATGATGTTTCTTATGTATGGAGCCTTGAGTTTCAACCTACAGGGGCTGGTCCTTCAGAGCTGGATATTTGTTTGGCATGAAATTATCCCTCAACAATTTTAATTTCTTCATCAGTTAAACCATATAAGGCATAAACCATCGCATCTATCTCTTTATCGGTTGAAGTAATTATATTTTGAATTGAAACAACTTTTGATTTTTCACTTTCAAAGTATTGCATCCACTCTGCTTGTTCTGATAATGATAATTTTATCTTTTGTTTTTCTAATTCTTTTATCAATGCGCCAAATGAAAGTTTGTGCCAGTCTTTTAATTTATTAGTGAGTTGTAGCCCTGTGAATTTACTTTGAAATAAATGCAGGAAATTATGTTGCAGTTTTTGTAACTCTAAATTATTTGACAACATAATATCTGCGTAGTCAATTAACAAAGATTGAATCTCAGTATTTGTATTTGGAATAGGAAAAGAAGCTAAATTATCGAGACTGATTTTCGCAAATACCTTTCCCTTTATATCATGTAAAATTCTATAAAAATTTGTAGCAACGGCTGAATTTAAAATTACAAGTAAATATTTTAAACTATAATTTTCCATTTTTTTGTAAATGCCATGAACAAGTGTATCGAAATAAAAATTATTTGTTTCGTCAATTGCTGAAATTAAACTATCACCAGTTTTTCTTATTATAATTTTTGAAATCTCAAAAATTTCTTTGTTTCTTAATGCAAAATCAATTTTTAGCTGAGCGTTCATCCCGTTTTTGGATTTTATATTTTCTGCTGTCAAATTATTACCAAGGGTTTCATTGTAGTTTACATAATCACCTGACCATGAAATTGCATACTTCTGTATATCTTTACCCCAAATGATGGGTTTGTGAAATTCATCTACTTTTATACTGGTTATCAGTATGTGTTTAATATTGCCAGGATTCAATCCGTTCTTTAACAAATAATAATCCTTTAAAGGATTGAATTTCAAAATTTTTGATTTGATCTTTTCTATCTCAGAGCTTACGATAGAAATCTCATTATTGGGTATACATAAGAAATATGTTTGCTCGATTTCAGAAACTATACAATTATGCGGATAATCTGAAAATAGATCTGTTGATATTAGTTTTACAGTTTTATTACTAGATAATTCTTTATTTTCAATAACTAATTTGATTATTAGGCTTCCTCCAACTTCCGCATCTTCAAAAACTTTATCTGTTATTCCAAAAAGTTCTACAAGTGTAGAATTTTCAAGTATGTATTTTCGAAAAGATGAATAATAAGAATTAATTAAAAGTGATTTCGGAATAATAAAAGAAACAAGTGAATTTTTGAATATTTTAAATACTCGTTCTAAGAAAAGTACATATAAGTTAGTCTTATAGTCAGTTAGTGGGAAATGAGCTTTATAATACTCTTGCTCAATATTTGAAATTATGATACCATATGGTGGATTTCCGATCACCACATCAAAACCCCCATGTTCAAATACTTTTGGAAATTCTTCTGTCCAATTAAATGCTTTATCCCCTGCAATGGTTGCATCATCAATTAAACTATTGCCACACTTAATATTATTACTGAGGTTATTTAATTTTCTTCCTTTATGAGCAGTTCTTAACCATAAACTTAATTTTGCAATTTCAACGGCTTCGTCATTAATATCAACTCCAAATAGATTGTTTTCTAATATCTCTTTTTCTACATCACTATAAACAATACTATCCCCAAACAATCTTGCTTTTAATTCATCAACATAACGATGTTCTGTCAGTAAAAAATCTAATGCCTGATTTAAGAATGCACCACTGCCACATGCAGGATCGCAAATAGTTAATTGTAATAACCACGAACGGTAATTCTCTAATACTTCTAATAATTTCTTCTTGTTTGCTTTACGTTTTTCAACAGTAAATTCATCATCAATAATTTTTAATTCAGTTTTCTTTTGTTCGCATAAACTACCAACAGTATTTTCAACAATGTATTTGGTAATATAACGTGGCGTATAAAACACGCCATCTTTCTTTCTCTTGGTTTTGGATTTATCAATTGCCGCACCATCTAATTCTGCTTGGAGTTCTTCTATCTCGTTTAAGCTGTGTTCAAAAATGTGTCCAAGAATATTGACATCTACTTCTGTATCAAAATCGTAATTGCTTATAGTAATACAACTTTGGTATAAAGTTTCATCATCAATCAATAAAGTGTCTAATAATTCATCAGGAGCAAACAGACCGCCGTTGTATGCGAATATCTCATATAACTTTCCTTGATGCCCTGTGTTTAAATAACCAAAGTATTTTTTAAATCTTTCATAGAGTGGTACATAATTATCCAACTCTTTTAGTTGCTGCCATTGTTTTAAAATTTCTCTTACACTATTTGGCGGTAGTAATAATCTGTCTTCTGCAAAGAAGATGAATAAAAAACGATCAAGAAGTTTTTGTGTTTTTTTGAACAGCAGTAATTTATCATGTTGCGGATTTAATACGACAACATTATAATAGAGTTTCTTTTTGAAGGATGAGTAATCGGCATATAGTTTCCTGGTAATATTTTCTTCCACAGCAATCGATGCCTGTTTTATTTGCAGTGGAGTATGATTTATCAGATTATCTTTTTGAAGACATAGATAAAGTAATTTGAATTGTTCTTGTGAAAGAGTGAAAAGATTAAACTCTTCAAAATCAGTTGCATCATTTATATAGAACCTTAGTTTTTCAAAATTGGATGTAATAATATAAGTGCAACCTTTTTGGTTATTCTTATAACTGAATGCTTGACTTTCAACCTTGTTGAGGTCGGTTGTATCAGTTCCTTTTAATTCAATCACTGCTACAACTTGTTCACCATGTAAAACAGCTCCATCTGCTTTCTTACTATCCTTTTCATTCTTATATTCAGTAGTGAGGTTGAAGTTGGGTTGGGGGTTTAATGTATAACCCAATACATCTACAAACAATTCACGCAAAAAACCTTCTTGGTATTGTTCTTCTTTGGAGTTGCAAATGTTCTGTTGTTTCTCTGCGTTATGAAAATTACTTTGAAACTTCAGCCAATTAGAATGTAACGTTTCTTTATCAATATCGCTGATATATTTCTTTAAAACTGAGTGTTGAAATAAGGACATAGTTATAGATTGCAATAAAAGTAAATAATAAATCACTTCTAAATCATATTTCTGTCATAATAATTGTATCCAAATCTATTTCATCTGCGACGTCATTAAAATTCTCTCCCCAATATTTCTGATAGCCTTCTAATATCTCCGCCATGATAACTTCAACAGTTTGTCTGTCACCAACTATTACGATGCATTGGTCAGGTTTAATATCATATTCATTGGTAAGCTTATCAAGGACATGTCTAACATATAACAATGACTTTAGATTAAGTTGGCCTTTATGTTTCCCAATTCCCGGATGTAAATAGAAGACCAATCAGGTAGATGGAAAAATTATAACAGAGAATCCTGACACCTATTATGTAGCTAAAAACTATATTTTCAGAATTTTTGTCAGTAAGTTGATCGTACCTGATAAGCTAAATCATCAAAATTTAGAATTTGATGTAATTAATATTCTTTTAAAAACAAAAGAAAATTTTGAAGCCTCAAATAATATTATTCTTAGGGGGACTAATGATAACTTTACAATCAGTAAAATCAATTCATCCTTTCCTTAAAAAAATTATTGCACATATTTAAAGATACCCAGGGATAGTATCAAACTCAGGATTGGAACAATTAATAACAGGACAAGAAGAAGTTTATTTCTGGATTTCTTTTGGGTAACCCAATCTTCAAACCGGATTTTATATAATCCCCATTTTACTTTATTCTTACCCATCACAAAACAGTAAATGCCCACTGCCAATATGAGGAGGAAAGAAAGCAATAGCATTGATTTTTTATTGGTATTTGTGTGAAAAAATAAAACAAAAGGAGTAAGTATTGTCAACCCAACCCAGGTTATAGGAAAGGATGATCCCTTGGCATCACTATCCAAAGAAGCTAAGTTATCTCCCCAGATTTTTCGATATGCTTTTGAATATGTAAACCATAATAAATAATAAAATGTCTCAATTTTTTTCATACATATTATATATTGCAATTCCGTTTATGCTATAAAACAAATTACACAACTAAAGCAAAAACTTACTTTTAGTTGTGTAATTTAACTTAAATGGAATAATAATGAAAAATGTTATCCCTATTTATTCTTATTCAAAGTCCTGATATAATTGATCAAATCCCCTACACTGCCTGTTTTACCAAAGCTACCTTCAATTAAATCATCATTACTGGGAATTCTTCTTTTAAAAGATGGCATATCATTGTGCCCTGTTGTTGTTTTGTAAAATACAGCACCATCAGTTTCTTTACTAAAGGAAACCGTTGTAAAATCACCCGGTTGAACATTTAATTTTACAGCACGTTTACCGTCGCCTTTTCCTTCTGTTCCATGACAGGCTAAGCAATAACGTTCATACATTTCCTTCCCTATTTTTAAAGAAGTAGAATCGGGTTTAGCAGGGTTTTTCATTTTCTGGTATTTTTCAGGAACCTTCCAGGCATGTGGGTCCTGCTGCATAAAAGAAAATAAGGTAATAGAAATTGAAACCATCAGAAAAAATAAAATATACTTTTTCATAAAATTAGATTTAATGAATGTTTAAACTTTAATGTAGAAACTTGAGGTAAGGTAGAAAATCCCGGATACCTAAACTATGACTTTACTCATCAAAAAGGAAGAACATTTGTCTTTCTACTAATTTGGACTAACTACATAGGTCAAACTCTGCCGATGCCTGTAAATAACCTCTCTCCCATTTTGAACAGCAGGCTTCCAATCAGGTGCATTTTTTATTACCCGCAGTGTTTCCATATCAACCGACCATTCGCAGGACTTCAATAAAAAAACATCCTTAATTTTTCCTTTTTTATTAATTATAAATGAAACTTCATTGGTTGCCCTGGCTCCACTCTTTGGGGACATATTTATGAATCTGTCCGGAGTTTTCACATTATGTGATAAATAATCCTGCCAGCCTTTTGTGCCTCCGGGAAATTCAGCAGGAATCTGAACAACGGTAAATACTTTTATTGAATCCCCTGTTTTTGGGATGGAATCAACTTTAGAAGCAACTTTTATTTCTGAAGCCTTTTTTTTACTAAAATCCTCTTTTTTTACCTCAACACCATTGTCATACTCTATTGCATAACTGGCATTAAAATTCTGATCATAAAAATTCCACTTACCGTTTCTTAAATTATTAACCACATTGCCCATACTATCTATTTTTCCTTCTTTGTTATACCAGATAAATACACCATTCGGGACTTCAAGTTTCTCATCTTTATAAGATTCCTGCCGTATCATCGGCCCTAATTTCTGATAATACCTGCACACAAATTCGGTATCACTTTCTTTTACCTGATGCATAAAATAAGTAGCATTGTTAATATTTCTTGTAGCAGTCCAATCTGCCTTAAACAGATAAAAACCTTCCTTATTATTCTGAGCAAAACAAGTAGCAGCAAAAAGCAGGAAACAGAAAAAAACTAACAAATTTTTCATAGAATTGACTTATTTATGCAATATATAAAATTAGCAATCAGTAGCCCTATTTAAAAACCACTTATCCGGTTAAATAAGCAACAGAACCTTATATTACAAAATAAAGCATTATACTCTGTTCATAAAATATTCAGCTAAATATCAAACCAGTATTTAAACAATACCAAAGGGGAATAAGCACCTTAATCGGATAGGAATCGGTTAGGACCAAGTCCGTCAAATGACGGACTTAACATGAGCCGATTCCTATCCGATTAAGGTGCCGGTAGCTGTTTGGTAGTACCCAATGATAACTTAAGTAATCTATCCGCTCCTTTTTGCTGATAATTTACAAGTAGAGGCATGATTTAAGTCATGGTTTAAACATCAGGCCTTGTAGACATTTGCCAGTAGTTAACTGAAAATATTGCCAAATGAAAGAATTCCAGATAGTTGTGCTGGCCAAACAGGTACCCGATACGAGAAATGTAGGAAAAGATGCTATGAAAGCCGATGGCACCGTAAACCGGGCTGTTTTACCGGCTATTTTTAACCCGGAAGACCTCCATGCACTGGAGCAGGCTTTAGAAATTAAAGATAAGTTTCCCGGTTCAAAAATCACTTTACTTACCATGGGTCCTCCCCGGGCAGTGGAAATTTTGCGGGAAGGATTTTACAGAGGTGCAGATGATGGTATTCTGCTGACCGACCGCGCTTTTGCCGGTTCTGATACCCTGGCTACTTCCTATGCAATTTCCCGTGCAATCAGTAAGATAAAAGACGTGGATATTATTGTATGCGGCCGTCAGGCAATTGATGGGGATACTGCTCAGGTGGGTCCGCAAGTGGCTGAAAAACTGGGGATTCCGCAAATTACCTATGCCGAAGAAATTGTCTCGCTCACTAAAGATAAGATCCGTATTAAACGCAGACTGGAACGTGGTGTGGAAGTGGTGGAATGCAGTTTCCCGGTATTGATTACCGTGAATAATACCGCCCTGCATTGCCGCCCCAGGAACGCAAAAAGGTTGATGAAATACAAACATGCAACCACCATCAGTAACCACCAGGAAACCAATGAAGATTACCTTTCTTCTGCTATCACCAAACCTTACCTGAATATTAAAGAATGGAGCGTGGCAGATATAGATTGTGATAAAGAACAACTGGGTTTGGGTGGATCCCCCACCAAGGTGAAGAAAGTGGACAATATTGTTTTTCAGGCCAAGGAATCCAGGGTGCTGGATGAATCTGATGAAAACATAGATGCATTGATGCAGGAACTGATTGCAGCTCATATTATTGGTTAAAAACTCAGGAACACTCATGAATAATATTATTGTGTATTGCGAACTGGAGGAAGGCAAAATTGCCGATGTAAGTTTTGAACTGCTTACAAAGGGCCGCAGCCTTGCCAACCAGCTGAAATGTAAACTGGAAGCCCTTTTAATTGGCCATAACCTGAAGGGTTATGAAAAGGAAATTTTTCCATATGGGGTTGATACTGTATATGTAGCAGACGATCAACGCCTGGCACCCTATTCTACCCTGCCCCATACTTCCATAGTGGTGAACCTGTTCCGTGAACAGCAACCGCAGGTGGCCTTACTGGGGGCAACTACCATTGGGCGCGACCTTGGCCCAAGAGTTTCCTCTTCCCTTAAAAGCGGGTTGACAGCCGATTGTACCGAACTGGAATTGGGTGACCATGAAGATAAAAAGCAGAATAAAGTATACAAGAACCTCTTATACCAGATTCGTCCGGCATTTGGTGGCAATATCATTGCCACTATTATCAATCCCGATTGCCGTCCGCAAATGGCAACTGTGCGCGAAGGGGTGATGAAAAAAGAAATACTAGACCCGCATTATACAGGCACTGTAGTGAACCTGGAAGTGGAAAAATATGTGGATGACAGTTGCTTTGTAATGAAAGTGATCGAACGCCATATTGAGAAAAATAAAGTGAATATTAAAAATGCAGCTGTTGTGGTGGCTGGTGGTTTTGGTGTGGGCTCTGAAGAGAACTTTAAACTGCTGCACCAACTGGCTGGTATATTAGGCGGTGAAGTGGGTGCTTCCCGTGCTGCGGTAGATGCAGGATATGCAGAACATGGCAGGCAGGTGGGACAAACCGGGGTTACTGTTCGCCCTAAACTATACATTGCCTGTGGTATATCCGGGCAAATTCAACATTTAGCCGGTATGATGGAATCCAGTATCATTATTTCCATTAACAGCGATCCCAATGCACCGATCAACAAAATTGCCAATTATGTAATTACGGGTAAAGTGGAAACCATCATTCCTAAAATGATCCGTTACTATAAAGAACATACCAAATAATCAGTACCATACAATAACGATTTTATGTCAAATTTTTTTACGGATAATCCCGATCTCAACTTCCACCTTTCACATCCCCTGATGCAGAAAATTGTGGCACTGAGAGAAAATAATTTTAAGGATAAAGATGCATTTGAATTTGCACCTACGGATTTTGAAGATGCAATGGACAGCTATACACAGGTACTGGAAATTGTGGGTGAAATAAGTGCAGATGTTATTGCCCCCAATGCCGAAGCAGTAGACCATGAAGGCCCATTGTTGGAAAACGGCCGGGTTAAATATGCAAAGGGAACCCTGGAAAACCTGGAAGCCATCAAACAGGCAGGCCTGATGGGTATTACCCTGCCCCGCCAGTTTGGAGGGTTGCATTTTCCTATTGTGCCATATATCATGGCAGCAGATATAGTATCACGTGCTGATGCAGGATTTGTGAATATCTGGGGATTACAGGATTGTGCAGAAACCATTAATGAATTTGGTTCTGAAGAACAAAGAAAAACCTACCTGACCCGTGTGTGTAAAGGCGAAACCATGGCCATGGCTTTAACAGAACCGGATGCCGGAAGTGATTTACAGGCAGTGATGCTGAAAGCACATTTTGACGAAGCAAAAAACACCTGGTTGCTGAATGGGGTAAAACGGTTTATTACCAATGGGGATGGAGATATTTCCCTGGTACTGGCGCGGACTGAGGATAAAACACAGGATGGCCGCGGATTATCCATGTTTATTCATGATAAAAGAAAAGGCGGCATTACTGTTAGAAGAATAGAAAACAAACTGGGCATCAAGGGCTCTCCCACCTGCGAACTGGTGTATAAAGATGCACCTGCTGAATTATGCGGACAAAGGAAATTCGGATTGATTAAATATGTAATGTCGCTCATGAATGGAGCCAGGCTGGGTATTGTGGCCCAATCAGTTGGTATAAGTGAAGCAGCTTACCGCGAAGCATTGGCTTATGCTCAGAAAAGAGTACAGTTTGGTAAACCGATTATTAAATTCCCGGCTATCTATGAAATGCTGGCTGTAATGCATGCCAAGCTGGCTGCATCCCGTTCACTGTTATATGAAACTGCAAGATTTGTAGATATTTATAAAACTTATCTGCATATTGCTACAGAACGCGACCTGACCAAGGAGGAGAAAGACGACCAGAAAAAATACCAGAAACTGGCAGATGCGTTTACTCCGCTGGCAAAGGGGTTGACTTCTGAATTCTGTAATGAAATTGCTTATGATTCCCTGCAGATACATGGTGGCTCCGGGTTTATGAAAGATTATCCTATTGAAAGGATTTACCGCGATGCCCGTATCACTACTATTTATGAAGGTACCACACAGTTACAGGTGGTAGCGGCTATTAAAGGAGTAACCACAGGTGCTTACCTGGCACAAATGCAGGAATATGAAAATACCAGTATTAAACCGGAAACAGAATCTTACCGTGCTATTCTGGTTGATATGGCATTTGAATATGAAGAAGCGGAAGCCAAAGTAACCATTTATAATAACCCTGAATTTATTGAATTCCATGCCCGCCGGTTAGTGGAAATGGCCGGAAATATAATTATGGGCTATTTATTGCTGAATGATACACAGCGCGACCACAGCTACTGGAAAACACTGGAAGTATTCCTGCGTTTTGCCCGCAGCCGCAACCATGCCAACGGCGTATTCCTGAGTCATTCTTCTTTGAATGATATGGGAAAATACAAGTATGAATAAGTAATCATATTTGATGGATCAATATTCATAAAACTCACACTCAAAAGAACTGCCGGCCATAAGCTGGCAGTTTCTTTTTAAAGTAACTCCCTTTTGCCAAGTAAATAATCTGATACTGTTTCCAGTTAGTACTTTTACAATTTGTTCATCTATTGTTTATAACCCAATACTGCTAATTACCTACATTTAATTAAAATTAAAACCGTGAAAAAGCATTTAGTCCCATTATTGTTACTTGTCCTGACCTTCACCGGCAATGCTGTATTAAACGCACAGTCCAAATTATATACTTTCGATAAAAGCATCGCATTACCCGGCGACGGAGGATATGACTATTTATCAATCGACCTGGTAAACAGGCATTTATTTGTCTCCCATGGTACCAGTGTAAATGTGATTGACCTGAAAACAGAAACTGTTGTGGGTTCTATTGACAATATGCAGGGGGTGCATGGAATAGCTGTAGTAAATGAAGTGAATAAAGGCTTTATTACTGATGGTAAAAATAATGCGGTAGTGGTGTTTGATCTCTTAACCCTCAAAACCATTACTACTATACCCCTATCCCTGAAAGGGCCGGATGGGATTATCTATGACCCTTATTCTAAAAAAGTATTGGCTTTTTGTGGAGATGCAGATGGTTGTTCTGTTATAGACATTCATGATTTAAAAGAATCTGCCACTATTCAACTGGGTGGCGGACCGGAATTTGCAGTATCAGATGGAAAAGGCCTGGTTTATAATAACCTGGAAGATAAAAACAGCATGGTGGTGATTGACACTAAAACCATGAAGGTAAAAGCAACCTATCCGCTTTCGCCCTGTGGCAAACCAACAGGTATAACACTTGACCCGGCAACAAATAGAATATTCACCGGATGCCGGGATAATAAAGGAATGAGTGTAGTGGATGCCGGCACAGGAAAAGTGATTACTACATTGCCTATTGGAGCCGGGGTGGATGCAGTGGTATTTGATGCAGGAACCAAGCTGATTTTCTGTTCCAATGCAGACGCTACTACAACCATTATAAAACAAAACTCCGCTGATGATTACCAGGTAGTACAAACATTGACTACCCAATACCGTGCAAAAACGATGGCATTGGATCCGGTAACCCATAAAATATATGTAAGTGCCCCTAAATTTGACCTTACTGGTGGAGCCAACAGCAGAAAAGTAGTACCGGGGTCTTTTACAGTTTATGTGTATAAAATGAATTAAAGCAAAAATCTGCAATCATTAAAAAAGGAATCATCTTTCAGAGAT
>Ga0208872_1001074_pt1 | contig 17749 bp, 14 predicted proteins | sample CryBogCBH12Aug08_FD_185508 | JGI IMG/M metagenome (GOLD analysis project Ga0208872, IMG submission 185508) | Freshwater microbial communities from Crystal Bog, Wisconsin, USA - CBH12Aug08 (SPAdes) | ecosystem: Environmental > Aquatic > Freshwater > Lake | place: Crystal Bog, Wisconsin, USA...
TCTGAAAGGTATTTTTGATGACCCTAAAAGCATCCTCCCAGGTGGTGGGTTTTAGCTTGCCCTTTATTCGAACATAGGGGCGGTCAAGACGTTGCCGTTTTAGTCCATCATAGGCAAAGCGGGTGCGATCGCTAATCCATTCCTCATTAATCTCTTCGTTTGGACGGGGCAAAATGCGCATAATCTCGCGCCCCCTAGTGTCGATTCGAATATTTGACCCCACAGCATCCAAAACATCAATGCTGTTTGTGTGGGTCAGTTCCCACGGCCTTCCCCGAAAGGCATAAGGTTTATTAGTAAGGGCCCCAACAGGGCAAACATCAATTAAATTGCCGGAAAGCTCGGATGTTATGGCCCCCTCTAGGCAACTGGTGATTTCCATATCCTCGCCCCGTCCAAGGGCCCCAATTTCAGGTGCGCCCGCAATTTCGTCGGCAAAACGAATGCAACGGGTGCAATGGATGCACCGTGTCATGATTGTTTTAATAAGGGGGCCCATATATTTATCAGGAACAACGCGTTTGTTTAAGTCAAACCGACTTTCCCCTCGGCCATAAGCCATGGTGATATCTTGCAAATCGCATTCTCCCCCCTGGTCACAAACGGGACAGTCAAGGGGGTGATTAATCAAAAGAAATTCCAGATTGCCTTGACGCGATTTTTGAACAAGGGGGCTTTGGGTGTGAATAACCATCCCTTCAGAAACAGGCATAGAACAGCTGGCAACGGGTTTTGGGGTATGCTCAACCTCAACCAGACACATTCGGCAATTACCCACAACAGACAGTTTTGGGTGGTAACAAAATACAGGAATCTCTATACCCAACTGTCCGCAAGCATTCAGAATCGTTGTGTCTGGTTCAACCGCAATGGGCCGGTTGTCGATTGTTAGTTTGACTGACTTTTTCATTGTTCCTTTGTTCTTTTAATCAGGATGACGTGCAACGCTAAAAAAATAAGTGAATAGAATAAAGAGGGTAAGCCAAGTGTCATATCGTTTCTTAATCTTTTCACTGTCTCTTTCTTATCCTCCTCAATAGCTTCAAGGCGAAGATGTTCAACTTTTTCAGGGGTAAGTTTTCTGTCCTTGCCTCCGTCAAAAGAAGATTTGGTCAGAGAATAAGGAATGATATAGGTTTCTTCAAAGTATTTTGTTTTAATAAAAGTCTGAGTCAAATCGGCACTTTTAAAAACAAAAAATAGGCCAATAAAAAGACACATTAAGTAACAGTAGATCAGTTTTATTTTTGACGCTGTAAACATGGGCTAAACTCCTTTTATACGATTTTCAATCTCATGGCGAAAATGCCGGATTAATCCTTGAACGGGCCAGGCTGCCGCTTCCCCTAGACCGCAAATCGTGTGGCCTTCGATTTGATGGGTAACTTCTTCCAGCAGATCAATATCTTCAATTTGTCCTTCTCCCTTAACAAAACGTTCTAACATGCGCCACATCCACCCTGTTCCTTCACGGCAGGGAGTACACTGTCCACAGCTTTCATGCATATAAAATTTACTAAGGCGCGCAACAGCCTTAATAATATCTGTGGACTTATCCATCACAATAACAGCCCCAGTACCAAGGGCTGAATGGACATCTTTTAAACTATCAAAGTCCATTAGGACAGTATCACACACGTCCTTTGAAATTAGAGGAACCGACGATCCGCCTGGGATGACAGCCTTAAGGTTATTCCATCCTCCCCTTACGCCCTCTGCATGTTTCTCGATCAAGTCACGCAGGGGAATTCCCATTTCTTCTTCGATATTACAGGGTTTATTGACGTGCCCTGTAATGGAAAAGATTTTACTTCCCGTGTTATGAGGCCTGCCAAGGCCTGCGAACCAAGCGCCTCCCCGTCTTAAAATTGTGGGAACAACCGCAATTGTTTCAACATTATTGACGGTCGTTGGACATCCGTAAAGACCGAAAGCGGCAGGGAAGGGGGGCTTTAGCCGAGGCATTCCCTTTTTTCCCTCTAAACTTTCAAGAAGGGCCGATTCTTCGCCGCAAATATAAGCTCCAGCCCCTTTATGGATATGAATATCAAAATCCCATCCTGATTTTGCTGCGTTTTTCCCAAGAAGCCCTGCCTGATAGGCTTCGTCGATTGCGGCTTGCAAAATTTTGGCTTCGTTATAATATTCGCCGCGAACGTAGATATAGGCAATATGGGCCCCAATTGCAAAACCCGCCAAAAGGGTTCCTTCAATTAATCTATGGGGTTCAAAACGAAGGATGTCCCGGTCCTTGCAGGTGCCTGGTTCGCTTTCATCCGCATTGACGATCAGGTAATGGGGCCTACCATCATTTTCCTTTGGCATAAAGGACCACTTCATCCCTGTTGAAAAGCCAGCTCCGCTTCGTCCCCTTAGGTCAGAGGCTTTTATTTCCTGAATAATCCAATCTTTGCCTTTTTGAATTAAGGTTTTTGTTGCATCCCAATCTCCCCGGCTTTTGGCAACCTTCAGGTGAAAGGGTTTTTGCCCATGAAGGTTGGTGAAAATATTATTTTCGCTCTTAAGCATTTTCCACCTTTTCACCAAGCATCTTTAAAAGCTGGATTAACCCTTCCGGCGACAGATTTTCGTAATAATCATCGTTAATCTGAACAACCGGTGCGTTGATGCAGGCCCCAAGGCATTCAACCTCTTGAAGAGTGACTTTCTGATCTTTTGTTGTTTCACCCATTTTTATTTTTAAATGATTTTCACACGCTGTTTTCAAATCCTCCGCCCCCCTTAGCCAACAGGGCGTTGTTCCACAAATTTGAACATGAAGGGTACCAACAGGCTTTAGGTTGAACATGGTGTAAAAGCTTGCAACCTCAAGAGCCCTTATAAGGGGAATCCCAAGCATCAACGCAACAGCCTCAATCGCTGGGTGGGGAAGCCATCCGCCCGATTGTCTTTGAGCAAGATCCAAAAGGGGTAAGATGGCACTTGCTTGACGCCCGTCAGGGTACTGCTTGATATAAGCTTCGGCTTTGGTTTGGTTTTCAGGGGTGAATGCAAAGGTCAACGATCAATCTCCCCAAAGACGATATCCATAGACCCAATAATGGCCACAACATCAGACAGTAAATGCCCCTTTGACATGAATTCCAGGGCCTGCAGAAACGCAAAACCAGGTGATCTGATTTTACACCGGTAAGGTTTATTGCTTCCATCCGATACCAAAAATACTCCAAATTCGCCCTTGGGGGCTTCGATTGCTGTGTAAACTTCAGCTTCTGGGACATGGAAGCCTTCGGTATAAAGTTTGAAATGATGAATTAAGGCTTCCATCGATGTTTTAATCTGGGGCCGTGGTGGTGGCACAATCTTTGGATTATCTGCCAAAATGGGTCCCTTTGACATTTGATCAATGCATTGTTGAATCATTTTTACGCTTTGACGCATTTCTTCAACGCGAACCAAATAACGATCATAACAATCGCCATTTTTCCCAACTGGAATATCAAATTCAAGATTTTCATAGATTTCATAAGGTTGGGATTTGCGCAAGTCCCAAGCCACATTACTTCCCCGAAGCATGGGCCCTGAAAATCCCCATTCGATCGCTTGATCATCGGTGATAATTCCAATATCAACAGTCCTTTGTTTGAAAATGCGATTTTCTGTCAGGACATTTTCAATATCATCAACAACCTTTGGAAACCTTAAGATAAATGCCTGAATGTCTTCCAAAAGATGGGGTGGTAAATCTTTGTGAACTCCGCCAGGTCTTATGTAGGCTGCATGTAGACGCGCCCCACTGACCCTTTCATAAAAGGCCATAATGACTTCACGTTCTTCAAATGCCCAAAGAAAGGGCGTCATAGCCCCAACGTCCATAGCAAAGGTTGCAACATTTAAAAGGTGATTTAAAATTCGGGTCAATTCAGAAAATAAGACCCGAATGTATTGCGCGCGTTTAGGTGGTGTGATGTCCAAAAGGGCTTCAATGGCCAGGATATAGGCATGTTCCTGACAAATGGGGGACACGTAGTCCAATCGATCAAAGTAGGGCAGGGCTTGTAGGTACGTTTTATGTTCGATTAGTTTTTCTGTTCCCCTGTGCAAAAAGCCAATATGGGGGTCTGCCCGGCGCACAATCTCACCCTCAAGGTCCATGACAAGACGCAAGACACCGTGGGCTGCGGGGTGCTGGGGGCCAAAGTTAAGGGTATACGTTGCTGTCATGAAAGCTTCTCAGGATTGAATTTAGATAAAATCCCTTCCCAGGGACTTTGAAAATCAAAATTACGATAATTCTGATCCAGGCTTACGGGTTCATGAACAACCCGTTCTTGACTTGGGTCATAAACCACTTGCGTAAACCCGGACAAAGGAAAGTCTTTTCGAAGCGGGTGACCTGAAAAGTCATAGTCCGTTAGGATGCGCCTAAGATCAGGATGGTCTGAAAAATGAACGCCAAATAGGTCCCAAATTTCCCGTTCATACCAAGAGGCTGCTTGAAACACACCTGTTACACTCGGTACATCTGTCTTAGAATCAACCCTTAGCCTGATTCTAAGGCGCGTATTCATGGTTAGGCTTAAAAGGTTGTAGACAATCTGGAAACGCTGAGTATCGCTAGGATAGTCAATGGCTGTGATATCAACCAATTGGTGAAAATGATATTTCTTATGATCGCGAAGCAGGGTTAGGGCGCGCACAATAGACACTGGGTAAATGGTGATAACCGGTGTGCCAAGAATAGACGTAGCCTCAATCAGGTCCGGACCCAAAAGTTCTGTAATCAATTCTTTTAATGTAGGAGAGGGAGGGGAATCCACCAAAAGATTCTCTCTTTGTTGACGTGTCTTTAAATCTATCTCTGTCCTGTGCCCTGGTCAAGGAAAGAACTTTTCCTGGAGTAATTCTCGCTGCAAAGCATTCCAAAGATTTTTCAGCGGGAATTGCTGGGAACGTGACTAGATGCGTGTGCAGGAATAAAGGGAAAGTAGGGAAGGACCAGGACGCCCTTCCCCAAAGGTTCGTTTAGTGCGCCAAAATTGCGAGCAGCAATAAGGCCACGATGTTGATGATCTTAATCATCGGGTTAATGGCTGGGCCGGCTGTGTCCTTGTAAGGATCACCAACGGTGTCGCCAGTTACAGCGGCTTTGTGGGCCTCTGATCCCTTGCCACCAAAATGACCATCTTCAATGTACTTTTTGGCATTGTCCCAAGCGCCGCCGCCGGATGTCATGGAAATGGCTACGAACAAACCTGTTACGATTGTTCCCATCAATGTGGCGCCCAAGGCTGAGAAAGCCGCTGTTTGACCCGCAATCAGATTGATCACAAAGTACATAACAAGGGGGGCCAAGATTGGTAACAGAGACGGCAGAATCATTTCAGAAATGGCTGCCTTTGTTAACATGTCAACAGCAGCGCTGTAGTCAGGCTTTCCTTCGCCTGTCATGATTCCCTTAATTTCACGGAATTGACGACGAACCTCAACCACAACGGCACCGCCAGCACGTCCAACGGCCTTCATGCCCATGGAGGCAAACAGATAGGGCAATAATCCGCCAATAAACAGTCCTATCAAAACATAGGGGTCTTGCAAGCTGAATTGAACATTCAGATTGGGGAAGTAATGTTTTAAGTCTTCTGTATAGGCTGCAAACAAAACAAGAGCTGCCAAACCGGCTGAACCAATTGCGTATCCTTTTGTAACGGCCTTTGTTGTGTTACCAACGGCATCAAGGGCATCTGTTACAACGCGGACTTCCTTTGGAAGGTTCGACATCTCAGCAATACCGCCTGCATTGTCAGTGACAGGGCCGTAGGCGTCCAAAGCTACAATCATGCCAGCCAAGGCCAACATGGTTGTTGCGGCAATGGAAATTCCATAAAGACCTGCATTCATGTAGGCCACAACGATACCTGCACAAATGACGATAACGGGCAGGGCTGTTGCTTCCATAGAAACGGCTAAACCTTGGATGATGTTGGTTCCATGACCCGTGGTTGACGCCTCTGCAATGCTGCGAACAGGACGGTAAGATGTGGATGTGTAGAATTCAGTAATCCACACAAGAAGCCCTGTAATGACAAGCCCTGTCAAACAGCACACCAATAGGTTCTGTACCGTGAAGGACAAAGCACCGATGACGATTGGGCCTGTTAAGGTCTGGAATAAGTAGTTGGTTGTGAAGTAAATCAACCCAGCTGACAAAATTCCTGTGACGATCAATCCCTTGTAAAGGGCCTTCATGATATTCTCTGATGCGTCTAGCTTTACAAAGAATGTCCCAATGATTGATCCGATAATACATACAGCGCTAATCGCTAATGGATAGATCATAAACAGGGATTGAGTGGGGCCTGTAAAGAAGGCTGCTGCCAAAACCATGGAGGCTACGATTGTCACTGCATAGGTTTCAAACAAATCGGCTGCCATACCTGCGCAGTCACCAACGTTGTCACCAACGTTATCAGCAATAACGGCTGGGTTTCTTGGGTCATCCTCAGGGATGCCGGCCTCGACCTTGCCAACAAGGTCCGCACCAACGTCTGCACCTTTTGTAAAGATACCGCCGCCAAGACGGGCGAAAATGGAAATTAAGGAAGCACCAAAGCTTAGAGCCAGCAAGGATTCTAGCAAAAGGCGCTGCTCAATATTCAAAGACAAAAGGTAGAAGTAATATAATGAAACACCCAACAGGCCAAGTCCCACAACCAACATGCCGGTAATGGCGCCTGATTGGAAGGCGATGCTTAGGGCTTTGTGAATGCCAGATCTGGCGGCTTCAGCTGTCCGAACGTTTGCACGTACAGAAACATTCATTCCAATGTATCCGGCGCATCCTGACAAAACGGCCCCAATCACGAATCCAAAGGCCACAAGAGAGGACAGAAAGTAAGCCAATGCGATGGCAATAACAACACCAACCATAGCGATGGTTGCATATTGTCTGTTTAAATACGCTTTTGCCCCAACCTGAATGGCATGGGCGATTTCTTGCATTCGCGGAGTTCCTGTTGGATTCGCGAATACACGGCTGCTTGCGAAGATGGCATAAATAAGAGCCAAAACCGCACAGCCTATGATTCCTAATGACACTGTGTCCATATGCTGTAATTCCTTTTTAAGTTAAACTGATATCCTTTATAGTCTAGAGAGTTTACGAAATACAGAGTTGTTTGAACAGGTGCTTTCTGAACTTTTAGGATCTCTTCACAGTTTCCATGAGAAACCTATTGATTTAGGCCTTGATCGTCTTTTGTGTCTGCTGAAAAAGCTTGGGGATCCCCATAAAAAACTGCCGCCTGTGATTCATGTGGCGGGCACAAACGGCAAGGGGTCGACGATTGCTTTTTGCCGAAGTTTTCTAGAGGCGGCTGGGTACCGTGTTCACGTCTATACGTCCCCCCATCTGGTTTGCTTTAATGAACGGATTCGCCTAGGCGGCAAGCTAATAGGGGATGATCTTCTTTGCCGCACATTAAAGGAAATTATTCGAATCAATGATTCAAGTCCCCTTACTTTTTTTGAGGCGACAACGGCGGCGGCGTTTATGGCGTTTTCAGAAGTTCCAGCAGACATTGTTTTGCTTGAAACAGGCCTTGGGGGGCGTCTTGATGCAACTAATGTGATTGAATCACCAATTTCAAGCATCATAACGCCCATTTCCCTGGATCATCAGGAATTTTTGGGGAACACCCTTTCTAAAATTGCCTTTGAAAAATGTGGGATTATTAAGGCCAAATGCCCTGTTGTTGTTGCCCCTCAACCAAATGAAGTTATTGATGTGATTAAAGCGCAGGCATTCCTTAAAGAGGCCCCGCTTTATTTATATGGACGGGATTGGGACCTGAATCTTTTACACACATTGCCCCTTCCCAATTTAAAGGGGGATCATCAGCGAATAAACGCAAGTGTGGCTATTCAGGCCCTGTCTTTGGATTTTTCTTTAAGTCAAAAGGTCCTTGAAAAGGGAATTCAGTCAGCTGAATGGAATGGGCGTTTGCAATGCATTCAGGAAGGTGCTCATGAAATATGGCTGGATGGCGCCCACAATAGGGGGGCGGCTGAAGTGCTTGCAGATGAGCTTAAAAAATGGGGTGATGATAAGCCTATCGTTGCAATTGTAGGTATGAAAGCAAGGAAAGATGCAAAAAGCTTTTTTAAAGTTTTGACACCCTATCTGAAGGAGGTTTTTATTGTCCCTATTTCGGATGACCTAGAATCTGGTAAGTCCTATACCCAAGATATCTTACAGCTTCTTGCGGAGGAGGAAGGTCTTAAAGCGAAAAAAGTGCCGAATTACCCTGAAGCCATTCAAGACATTCAAAAAACGTATTCAAGAAGCCGGACAATAGTGACAGGATCTTTATACCTTATTGGGGAGGTGCTCTCTGTACATAATCAGACATTATAGCATACAGACAACGATAAGTTAATCCTTAATCTTTTTTTATTTTTCTCCTTGAAAATAGTCCAATAAAAAGAAATATATACGCCAGTGAAAATCTAGGAGAATCACTGATGTTGTATTTAATTGATCCAAGTAATTATGATCTTTATCGTTCCGAAATCGATGAGATGTATAGGTTGCGTTATAAGGTATTCCATGAACGGTTAAAATGGGATGTAAAAGCCCAAGACGGTATGGAAAAAGATGAATATGACGAAAAGAATGCCCATTACATTGTTTATAAAGATGGAAGAGGCGTCATCAGGGGGTGTATTCGGATTATTGAAATGACAAATCCGTGTATGTTCGATGGTCCTTTTAGCTTTTTGTTGCCAGCCTTGCGAGATTATAAATGTTCTGGATACTGGGAGATAAGCCGGTTTGCTGTTGATCATGACCATGGTGGTTCTTACACGGCTAAAGAGGCTGAAAAGGTTTTTCCCTCTATTCTGGCAGGGATAATGGAGTTTGGTTTGTACGTTGAAAGGGTTGAATGTTATTTATCTATATCTTATCCATCCGTTACAAAGCTTGGTGCTCTTTACGGTCTTTTGATGGCGTCCATTAAAGAAAGTGAAATTAATGGCGAGACAATCATTGTTTCTGGATATTCCCCCTTGCGTGTTCCCTATAAAAAGCTTCTAAGAAGGATTGGTCATACAGGGTCGAATCGGCTTTTGAACCCTGTTGGGTCGCCCTTTGAGACTTCATACAATTTGGGTTTACTTCCTGAGTCTGAGATGCAACCGGCTTTTGGTTTTTCGTCTATATGACGTTATTCTTTTTATGAGTGATCCTGGTACTCATCCAGTTTTTGATGAGTCTGCATTGTTATTTATTTGAATAATTTTCGTAAATGAAATACCATGCCGTCAAAGTCGAGGGTGTTGATTTCAAAGTTTTGGATTATCTTTACCTTTAGATCAGAGTGTCTTCGAATTAAGTTGTTGTATTTTCCAGAACTTTTGAATGTTTTTATGAAAAAAATTGTTTTCTTTGTCCTGTTTGCCTTAACTTCTGTTTTTGCGTCTGAGGGTTCCTCTCAAAAGAAGGCAGATAGAATTGAATTCACTCCGCATCGGGCGGAATATTCCCTAAAATACCTTCAAAGCAGCGGAAGTGATGTCACGGACGTCAGGGGGCACCTAACCGTTCAGTTGATGGACGCAGGGGACGGATGGACCTTTGAACAACGTTCTGAGCTGATTGTTTACTACGCATCTGGGGTGTCTCAGCAATACATCACAAGCATTGCCTCCTTTGAATCTAAGGATGGTCGCCAGTATCATTTTAATGTAAGAACCCTTCGCAATGGCTCTGAAGAAGGGTTTATAAAAGGGGAGGCATCTATTGAACCCTCTCACCCTGGAAGAGTTATCTATAAGGAACCCGTTCAAAAAGTCATTTCTTTGCCGGCCGGAACGCTTTTCCCTTTGCAGCATCTGAATCAATCCTTGGTGGCAGCTGCTTCTGACAGCAGGGTTTTCCCTAATAAAATTGTTTTTGATGGCAGCAGTGATACGGATGAACCTGTTGATGTTAATGTTGTGATTAACCCCGTCAAGAATCCTAAATTGATTTTGAATAACCCGCAGTTGCTTTCTGTTGACCACCTTTGGTCTTTACAGATGGCGATTTTTGCAAGGGGCAACAAAAACCCTGATCCTGATTACGCCATCACGCAAGAGGTTCTTCCCTCTGGCATTATCACAGGAATGACGATGGAATATGAACCAGGGTTCAGCATTAAGTTAACCCTAGAAAAGGTTGATATTTTCCCCCCATCTTCTGATAAGTCTGCGCCAGTGAATCCCTAAAGAATCCCTTTTCGTCTCAATAGACCCTATCCCGGAGAGCAAGACTAGAAACGCGCCAAAGGCGCTGCTAGTCTTGCTCTCCGGGGTGACATGGTTTTTTCATGAGGTGGAGTTCAGTATTTTGTTGAGATTTGCATGTTTTTCGGTTAAACATTATGGAATGAAAGATAACCAGTACACTTCGCGTTCGCATGCACCGACCATAAGCTTTATGTCCCCCAAGACGATTGTCTTGGTTGGATTGATGGGGTGTGGCAAGACCAGCATTGGAAGGCGTCTTGCAAAGCGTTTAGACCTTTCCTTCTATGATTCTGATCATGAGGTTGAGGCAGCCGCTGGTTGTCCCATTAAAGAGATTTTCTCTGTCTTTGGTGAAGAAGCCTTTCGAAGCGGCGAACACCGAGTTATTTCCCGTCTTTTGGATCAAGAAGTTCACATCCTTGCAACAGGGGGGGGATCGTTCATGAACGATGAAACCCGTGCACGGATCAAAGAAAAAGCGATTTCTGTATGGCTTAAAGCCGATCTTGATACGCTTGTTGCCCGTGTTTCAAGGCGTAGCGATAGACCCCTGCTTTCCGATGGCAACCAGAAAGAAACTTTGGAAGCCTTGATCGCTGAACGTTACCCCGTTTACGAGCAAGCCGATATTCATGTGCAAACATTAGATGAATCCACGAATACCACGGTTGAACGTGTTATTCAGGCGACCAGCGATTTTGTGCGAACCCATCACCCCCATCATTACGTTCTAAAATCGGTTTAAACCTGGAAACCTTCCGTACATTTTCTTGTTCTGTATCGACTAATCAGCAGCAAGCGTTTGTTGTTGGTAATGGTCTTTTGGGCGAACTTGGACCCTTGATTGGTCCCTTTTTGAAATCTTCCAAACTTGTGATCATCTTCGATGAATGCTTATCCAATCTTATCGAGGCAGAAATTTCACCGTCTTTGAAAGAGGCTGGGTATGAGTTGATGTCTCTTCCCCTGAAAGGCGGCGAATCGATAAAAACCCTTGAAACAGTCGTTTTTTTAGAGAAAAAATTACTGCCGTTTATTGACAGACAAACAACCCTTATTGCCATTGGGGGCGGGGTGATTGGTGATGTTGTTAGCTTCTCAGCCAGTATTTTCCTAAGGGGAATTCCTTGGATATATCTGCCAACGACTCTTCTTGCCCAGGTTGATAGCTCAATTGGCGGAAAGACAGCTGTGAATAGTGTATTTGGAAAAAACCTGATTGGCAGCTTTCATTTTCCCTCTTTGGTTGTAACGGATACGACTTTTTTGAAGACGCTTCCAAAAAAACAACTTGTTTCTGGTCTTGTTGAACTTTCTAAACATGCCCTTATTCTGGATTCCTCGCTCTTTTCTGAGCTAGAGGAAAACCATCTAAAAATACTTTCTGATATAAGATTGTTGCCTTCATACATCCTTAAAAGTATTCAGCTGAAAATTGACATCATTAATGGTGATTGGTTTGATGAACAACCAGGAACCCGGCAATTTCTGAATCTTGGTCATACCTTTGCCCATGCCTTTGAGGCTGCCGATAAAGAGGCCGGCCTTCTTCATGGGGAGGCTGTCGCCCTTGGGCTTTCCGCTGCTTATGATCTTGCTGCCTGTCTAGGTGTTTGTTCTGATCAGGATAGACAAAGGGTGAGGAATTATATAAGGGCTGCTGGCCTGTCAACTGATTATCAGGGTTATCTTTTTACTGAAAACATTTTGAAGTACTTCAAAGTTGATAAGAAAAAAAGGGGAGAGACGATCAGGTTTATTCTGCCAAAAGGAATAGGAAAGGGCTGCGAGTTTTTGGATGTGCCGCACACAGAATTAAAGTCTGTTTTTACACGTTTGCTTGAAATGCCTTGTGCTGAAAACCTAGATCCCTCTGATTTAGCTATTGCTGTCTAAGTGAAAAGGTTATAATTTCCCCAAAGCGTATGACGAGTTGGTTTAATATTGCGTGATTGATTTACGGTCTGTTCTTTTCCTAACGGGAACCCTTTTGACTGGGCTAACCTTAGCTATGGTCATTCCCTTTTTGACCGAATTTTTTATCTACGATTCCTTATATTGGGCTGAATTTTTAATATCCATCTTTATTTGTGGTTTCTTTGGCGGGGCCCTTAGCTTTGCCAATCGTCCCCATGGTCCAATTGTCTTAGGGATGCGAGAAGCTTTTTTGGTAACCTCTTTAAGCTGGGTTGTTCTTTCTGTCTTTGCAGGTCTGCCTTTTTACTATTCCAATCTAGACCTTAATTTTACAAATGCTTGTTTTGAAGCGGTTTCTTCGTTAACAACAACAGGTTCCACGGTGATAAAAGGACTTGATAGATCCCCTAAGGGAATTCTTTTGTGGCGTGCCATCCTTCAATGGCTGGGTGGAACTGGAATTATCGTGATGGCTATGACAATTTTTCCAACCCTTCGAATTGGTGGAATGCAGTTATTTCGAAGTGAATTTTCAGATCAGTCTGAAAAAATTCTGCCCCGTGTTTCCCAGATCGCATCTGCAATCTTGACAGCGTATGTATTTTTTACTGTTGTCTGTGGAATTCTTTTGTATTGGGCGGGGATGGCCCCATTTGATGCAATCTGCCATGCTATGGCAAGTGTATCAACAGGGGGGCTTTCAACAAAAGATGCGTCTATCGGGGCCTTCAATAGTCCGCTTATAGAACTTATCGTAATTGTCTTTATGATTTTGGGGGGCAGTACCCTTATTTTGTATGTTCGTTTGTGGAACGGTGATACGAAAGCTATTCGGCGTGACAGTCAGCTTAAGGTCTATTTGTCGGTGTTATGTCTTGCATCGCTTGCAATTTCTATTTGGAATTGGGGAATTAATAAGATTGATTTTCTGACAAGCCTGCGTCAGGGAACATTTTCGGCAGTATCAATGATTACAACCACGGGCTTTATAACGGCTGATTATGGGAAGTGGGGTGGTTTCCCCATCATGTTCTTTTTCATTCTAAGCCTTATTGGTGGGTGTACAGGATCGACAACGGGCGGCATTAAAATATTTAGATTTCAAATTCTGTTTTCTTTGGTCAAAACACAGCTTATGCAATTAAGGCGACCACATGGGGTTTACGTCCCTCTTTATCAAAATCAAAAGGTAAGCGATGCGGTTGCCTTTTCTGTTTTTACTTTCGTAGCCTTGTATTGCTTTTGTTTGGTTATTTTATCCCTTGTGTTTTCATCCATGGGAATGGATTTTATTGCGAGCCTTTCAGGGGCGGCTTCTTGCCTTGGAAATATAGGTCCAGGCCTTGGCGAGCATATAGGCCCCCACACATCATTCGCAAGCCTTTCCGAGGCACCAAAGCTAGCGATGATGCTTGGGATGATCCTCGGAAGGCTTGAGCTTTTGACGGTTCTTGTGCTCTTTATGCCCACATTTTGGCGGGATTAATTTTTTTAATTAGAAGAATATTGGCGTGATTCCTTGCCATTCCCGCTGAGGCGGGAATCTAGGAAAACAGCCATTTTCTTGAAAAAATGGCGAGTATGCTAATCCAAAAGACGGCTTAACCACCCTTTGGGTTTGCGCTTAGTCTTTGTCTCCTCAAGGGCGTCTGGTTTTGATGCGACCACCTTGGGCTCGGCTTTTGGAGGAGCACCCTTGTCTTCAGATCCCCCTTCTTTAGACCCACCACTATCCCCAGCTTTATTGTCACCGGTCATCGGCTGACGGGGCCTTCTTCTAAATTGCCTGTTTCTTTGCCGTCTTCTCTGATTAGCGTTTTTGGGCACATTGCCTTTTTCTTCGCTAGCTGCCTCTTGATCAATCACTTCTTTGGGTTCCTGACTTTCGATGGGTTCTCCATCCTCAGGCTTCTTTTGGGAAAGCTCTTGATGGGGACGCCTTTGACGTCTATTGCGACCTTTCTTTGGTCTTCTGTCGGCAGACTCATCATCACTGAAAGGGCCTGGATTAACCTCTGGGGTTTCGGCTTGCTCAATAGGCCGCGCAAAGGATTCGCCGCCACTTGGTTCTTGTTCAGCCAAAATATCGATTCTAAAGTCAGGCGGATTCAGGGACGCATCGCGTGTAATGTGTATGGTGATACCAAAACGACTTTCAATGGATGTAATAGAACTGCGTTTTTGATTCAAAAGATAAAGATCAATACCCCCTGGCACCGCAACCAAAATCTCTTCAGCTTTTTTCTGAATGGCTTGTGTCTCAATGGCCCTTAATACGTGCAAGGCTGTGGATTCTGTCGAACGCACAAAACCAACGCCATGACAATGACTGCAGGTTGTGGTGTGCGTTTCCATAAGGCTGGGGCGTAGTCTTTGACGGGAAAGTTCCATCAAGCCAAACTGACTGATGTGTCCCAGTTGTATGCGCGCACGGTCTGTTTTTGTTGCATCCCGCAGGCGCTTTTCAACCTGGTGAATATGATGCTGATCATTCATGTCGATAAAATCGATCACGATAAGACCTGCTAGGTCACGCAGACGCATTTGGCGGGCAATTTCGTCGGCGGCTTCCAGGTTCGTTTTCAGGGCTGTGTCGTCAATGTGACGTTCCCTGGTGGCCTTTCCTGAGTTGACGTCTATGGCAACCAAAGCTTCGGTTGCATTAATAACAATTGATCCACCAGAGATAAGTCTTACGATGGGGTGCATGATGTGATTGATCTGTTCCTCTACCCGAAACCGGTGGAAGAGGGGGATTGTCTCATCTTTATAAAGCTGAACTTTACGCGCGTGGCTTGGAATCAGGGTCCGCATAAAGGCTTTTGCGGTTTTATAAGATTCTTCGCCTTCTACCAAAATTTGATCAATATCACGTGAATAAATATCACGGATTGACCGCTTGACCAGGTCCCCTTCTGCATAGACCAAACAGGGGGCGATTGACTTTAGGGTCAATTCACGAATGTCGCTCCATAGTCTTAAAAGGTATTCATAGTCCCTTTTTATTTCAATCTTGTTGCGTTCTTGGCCAGCTGTTCTCACAATCAATCCCATACCATCTGGCACACCAAGTTCTTTAACCAGGTCACGGAGCCTACGACGATCTTCTCCGTCATTAATTTTACGGGAAACACCGCCGCCTCTAACCCCAGCATTAGGCATAAGGACACAATACCGTCCAGGAAGGCTAAGGTAGGTGGTAAGGGCGGCGCCCTTATTTCCACGTTCCTCTTTGACAACCTGCACCAGCATAATCTGGCGCCGTTTGATGACCTCTTGAATCTTATAGCGATATTCCATGGGCTTTTTGTTGCGAGCAGGCTTAGTCTCAGGGGCTTCTTCAGTTTCTGCGTCATCTTCAGATGACGGTGCGTCAGTTTCTGCGTCATCTTCAGTATCTAAGTCTAAGGGGTCTTCGCTGTGGTCGTCTTGATCTAAAGTCTCTTTTATAAGGACTTCTCGATCAGCGACCGGAATGCGATAGTAGTCGGGGTGGATTTCACTGAAAGAAAGGAACCCATGACGATTCCCCCCAAAGTCAACGAAGGCGGCCTGAAGCGATGGTTCAACCCGAACAACTTTCGCTAAATAAATATTGCTTTTAATATGTCTTTTTATGGATGTTTCGGAATCAAATTCCTCTAGGAGGTTTCCATTAACCACCGCGACACGAACCTCCTCAGGGTGATTTGCGTCAATAAGTAACTTTTTAGCCATTTGGCAAAATTCTCCGCTCTTTGCAAACCCGTCACAAAGAAGGAAATTCTTCGTTTTCTCATAAGACCTTCTTGTGTCCGAGGGTGCGTAAAATTGATAACAACAAACAGATTTAGGAAACGGCCCATTTCGGCAAGAAACCGCTTTTCAGAAAGATTAAGCGGGAAAGTTTTTGAGAGATTCAACATGCCGAACAAACTTTAGGGCCAATCATAAAAAATCTAATCTGCTGGATTTAACCATAAATTCTTTTTAAGAGCCAGAAGAAAATCAAGTCCCGCTCTTTTTCCGCCTATCTTTGGAATATGTAAATGTGGTATAAAATTCATATCAACGCAGTGTGCAAGCTTTAATCAGCAAAAATATCTTGGGCTGTACCAAGCCCTCACTCTCAGTAGCCCTACGACTTGATCGTAGGGTCCACCTTGCACGTATCCTGGGCCCTGTGGTCAGGCCACAAGGCTACTGGGGGAAGCGTCAAACCTAAAATTTGCACACTGCGTTCAACAATGAATAACCAGTTTTTACAGTTTGCCGCGATTTTAAGAAAATGCTAAAAAATCCACAATTTTGGAATCACACCTTTGGAATTAGCCAGGCTTTGCGCCCTTTTTCTTGGCTATATCACCGGGCATCCTCTTGGCGTGAATCACGGGTAACGCCTGTCAAGGTTGATATCCCTGTTATTTGTGTTGGTAACATTGTGATGGGCGGAGCTGGAAAAACACCGACCGTTATGGCGCTTGTTGAAATTCTAAGGTCTATTGGTCATAATCCCCATGTTTTAAGCCGCGGGTATGGTGGTTACTTTAAGGACAGCATTCTTGTTGACCCTTCTCAGCATTCTTATCTGCAGGTTGGTGATGAACCCCTTTTATTGGCCAAGCTTGTACCAACGTGGATAGGTTCAGATCGCATTGCATCAGCGAGAGCAGCGATGAATGCGGGCGCTTCGATTGTTGTCATGGATGATGGAATTCAAAATCCTAGCCTGTTTAAGGATTTTAGCTTTGTTGTCATTGATGCCCTCCAGGGGTTTGGAAACCAGTTGGTATTCCCGGCTGGCCCTTTGCGTGAACCCATTCAAAAGGGGCTGAAACGGGCCCAGGCTGTCATTGTGATTGGGAAAGGCAATCCCTTTAAATTAAAATTTAAGGCCCAGTACGGGGCAAGATTAGTTTGTGAAAAACCAAAAACCTTAGAACCCGTTGTTGCCTTTGCTGGCATTGGGTATCCGGAGAAATTTCGTCATTCCCTTGAACACAATAACTATGTTGTGCGTGAATTTATAGCCTTTGCGGACCATCATCCGTACACGATTACGGATATACAACGACTGGTTAAAATAGCGGAACATCACGAAAGCAAATTGATGACGACTGCAAAGGATCTGCTGCGTGTTCCCCCTGCTTATCGAGATCAAGTTGATATCCTTCCCGTTAACTTGCAGTTCGATAATTCTGACGATATCAAAAATTTGCTTCTAGAGAAATTTCCGCTTTGATGGATAGCCCCACGGCTTGACCCTGGGGTCCAGACATCTTGCACCGAACTTCCTACCCTGTGAGGGGAGACTTCGTCATTTCGGAAAGTTGAACGAGTCCAAGCTTTGCTTGGCCTGCGAGTTCCTTATCCGGGATGACGACAGCATCGCGACTTCGAATCCCAAAGAGGTTGGCAGCCCAGAAAAAAACAGCCTCCTGGATTGCTTCGCTACGCTCGCAATGACGAGACAGGGGAAAATCACAAAAAGATTCATCAAATGGTAGAAACGCGTTTTTTGCTGTTTTTTCATGCCTCCATAGTAGCCCTTGACGTGATCAAGGGTCCAGAAAGTGTCTGTTTCTCTGGTTCCCAACCTTCG
>Ga0208872_1001078_pt1 | contig 17685 bp, 13 predicted proteins | sample CryBogCBH12Aug08_FD_185508 | JGI IMG/M metagenome (GOLD analysis project Ga0208872, IMG submission 185508) | Freshwater microbial communities from Crystal Bog, Wisconsin, USA - CBH12Aug08 (SPAdes) | ecosystem: Environmental > Aquatic > Freshwater > Lake | place: Crystal Bog, Wisconsin, USA...
CAGCCGAAGTTGCTCCTGCTCGACGAGCCGTTCGCAGCACTTGATGCTTTGACCCGACGTCAGATGCAGACTCTCATCGGCGAGCTCATTGAAAATTTCCAACCCGCGACACTCATCGTCACACACGACGTGGAGGAAGCAATTCTTCTCGCGGACCGCATCATCCTGCTGCGCGAAGGTCACTTCGCGCACGAAGTCACCGTTGACATCCCGCGCCCTCGACGCGTCGGTGGAGCGGTCTTCGATGAACTTCGATTGTCACTGCTGCAGGAATTGGGTGTGGACGAATAGTCCGCTCGTAACCAAAAAGTCATCGTGGGCGACTTGCCATAGTCACCTATTTCTATTAACTTGATGGTATTACTCAACTATCAAACACTGGTGGGCAGAGCTCGCCAACGAAAGGAAAGTTATGAAGCGCAGTATTCGAGCAGCCAGCGCTCTTGGTGCTCTGAGTTTGGCCTTTGCCGCGAGCGGCTTCGCGGGAATAGGAACGTCGGGGGCGAGTGTCTCGCACACGACCGTTGACACCTCTGGTGTAGTCCTCAACGTTGGCGATATCTCGTCACAACAGGTACTACCGCTCGTCACCTCTGGCGAAATCACTTCCACCGGAACCAAGAATTCTGCGGGCAACCTCATTTATACGGTCGCCGGTTTTCCGTTCAAGGTCACGTTCAACGAATTTGCCGCAGGCCCCGAAGCCATTGCCGGAATTCTGGGTGGCTCCATCGACCTCGCGCTCACGGCCGACACACCGGTGATCTTCGCTCAAGAACAGAACATTCCCTTGAAGGTTGTCGCCACGGCACTGCCGACGTACCCGGGAGCGGACTTTGCCATTGTTCTTCCGAAGGGCTCCAAGATCAAGAAGATCGCGGATCTCAAGGGCAAGACGATCTCCGCACAGAGCTCCACCATCAATCAGTACTTCGCCCTCGCGGCCCTGAAGTCCGCGAAGCTCTCGCCGAAGGACGTCACGATCGATAACTTGACGCCGCTGAACGCGTTGGCGGCCTTGAATGGTGGCTCTCTCGACGCCGCGGTGATTCCGCAGCCGTTCGTTGATCTCGCTACCTTGGGCGGGGCAACCGTTCTCACGACCGCCAAGGGATACGTGGACGGCTACGCGTTCCTGGACGCGTCGAACAGTGCGCTCGCCAACAAGGCCAAAACGGCAGCTATTGGCGACTTCCTCACCCTCCTCGCCGCGTCGGGTAAGTGGACCAAGGCCCACGCCACATCGTGGGTGAACACAGTGGCCTCGAACTATCACATTCCGGTCGGACTCGCCTCGGTGCTCGTGAAGAACACCCAAGCGTCGTACGTTCAGATTGGTTCCAAGGTCCAAACCGCCACCCAAGCCGAAGCCAATGTCTTCTACGCCGATGGCTACTTGGCCAAGAAGATCACCGTGAAGTCCGAATTCTCTACGGTGTTCAACTCCATCGTCGCGAAGCTCGGTTAGTCGGGATCTACGGCGCCTTCCCCTGGGCGCCGAGGTCACCCCAACAAAACTCCCCCGAGTCGTCCTCCTTAAGGCGACTCGGGGGAGTTTTCTCGTTCACTCGTCACGTGAATACTTCGGTCCTGCAAGGTGTGTCGCTGTCGAGCGCACCTGGCGACCATCGAGCGCTCAGGCTGGCATTTCCACATCGAGAGATTGAATCAACAGAACACGTTCGGTCCTCGCAACCGGAACCGGCCGGCTGACGTACTCGTCGAGGAAATCCGTCAACCTCGGACCATCTGGTGCCGTCACCGTCTCTAGCGGAAAGCCCACTGACTCGTCCAACACGTGGTCGGAGATGGAAACTAGCGCCGGGACCTTCGTGACGCCCCGCGCCAGGAGGCCGACGGCACGGTGATAGCCATCGCGGAGGACCGGTACGTCACCGACAACAACGACTTCCATCCGAGACGGCTGCGCGCTCACGATGAAACCGAAGCCGTTGGAGCCGACCTCGGTGCCGTCCACCGGACCCGCGAAGCGGCCGGTTATGCGGAGATTCGAGGTTGGTCCTCGGAGAACCCAACTTCCGGTGCGTTCATCAAAGGCCGTGCGAGGTCCCTCGAGTGGCACGTCCGGTACGCAGAGTGCTGCGAGTTCGGGAGGGCTGGCCGAAACATCGAACTTGTCGCACCGGGGATCATCCAGGGCGACAATGGGCTGGAACGCCCGGATCTGCGTGAGGTCGACGATGGTCAACTCCCAACCTTCGATGGCGAGTGACGGGTCGGCGAGTGAGAGGGACCGCTCGATATCCGTCTCGTAATCGGGCCAGGCATAACACCATTGTTCGGGGGGCGGGACTTCGCGCTCCGTTCGACGAGCTCTTTCCGTTTGGTACGAGTCCACGACGGACTGGACCTCGGAGCCGAGTCGTCGCGCGAAGGTTGGCGTCACCCAGTGGGCCAGAACTCGCCCGGGACGATGATGTGTGGCAACCGACTCGATGAGCGATTACTTCTTGTAGTCAAAGGACTCGTAGACGCACGTAATGCTCTCAGTCGCGTGCGCCGAACCCATCGTCTTGGTGTCCCACGATGGTCCGTTCCATCCCGTGGGCCACACTCCCGTCAACTCCAGGAGCGACAAAATCGACCCCCTCTTTCCCAGGATGCTGACGGTGACAGTGCGACGATCCGCGGAGCCCCCAGCTGACTTTTCGAACCATGATTGAAACGTCGTATCGCCGTTCCATTCACGACTGAAACTGATCGACGACGCGGCACGCGGACCAGGAGAATTTCGTGCACCAGCCGATCCTGATGACTGAACGACGGCGACCGAGCGCGCAACGGACGTGACGTCGGTGACATTGGTGAGCGCCACGCCATTCACGCTGATCGCGATTGTGGTGGGCACCGAGACCACGTGCGAATGTTCACTCGCACCGGCGATGTTCTCGCTCGCCGCCGCGGCGGCGGCCCAAAACGATGCGGCGCCGACAGCAACGCCGCCGACTGCCTTCAGGGCATCTCGTCGACTCGGCACGTGCGCATCCTGATTGTCATTCGACATTCCCCACCCCCATGGATCACGAAGTGCCACGTATGAGCACCAAGTGTTCTTGATCCTAACGAGAGGTAGGGAAAAAAACCCATCGGAGTGGCCGAGTGCCTAGATCACCACGTGTTGGCTTCAGAAAAGGTTCTTCGTTAGCGGTCCGACACTTCTCTTCTACGTATCAAGTTTCAAAACCGCGACGTAGGGCTCACTCGGATGGGGAGCGATCACCGACTCAATGTGCCAACCGGTTCCTACGAGCATCTCTCTCATCTCGCTACGGGAGACAAAGAGCCACTTAGACCACGGTCCGACAAGATCTTGATAGTGATACCGGTAGCTCAGGAGGCCCGGTAGTCGGCCCCGACTCTTATTGAAGTGGTAGTAACCACGCGTCACACACGGTGCACCGCCAAAATACGGGCTCGTGCTGACCGCAAGAATTTGAGCGTTTGGATTCGCCGTTCCCGCCCATTCCCGCAACCAACGTCGAGTCGCGGTCGGCGTTCCGAGCATCCCGAAGTTATTTCCGTAGAGGATGATTGTCTCGAAGTCTCGAAGTTCGTCGTCGATGTCACCAATGGCGGAATGCCACACCTGCGACACACCACTTTCTTGAGCGGCTTTCACAACTCGTGCAGAGGAATCGATACCAACGACGTCGAATCCGCGATGCTGCAACTCGAGTGAAACGCGCCCCGCGCCACATCCGACGTCGAGCACTCGACCGCGAATGAGCTTCAACGCCTTTCGCTCGGCGTCGTACCAATCCCGGATCGGTGCAAGGTAGGCGCTCCGACCGTCACCTTCACAGAAGTACCCGTCATCGCGCTCGTACAGCTCATAGTCACGACTTCCGCGAACCCAATCCAACAGGGCTACGCCGAAGATGTCGGATTCAATCACGATGCGCTGGGGAACGACATTCCCGACTCCTCTCTGCTCGCGGTGATAAAGACGCCCTCGTTCTTACACCTCTTCATCACCGTGTCGTAACACCGAAGGTGTTGTGCTTCGCTTGCTACAAGCAATCATCGCGTGACATCGGAAGATCGTCGAGACTGTTCTCATGGGAGATCTCGAAAGGGCTGATGAGAATCGTTCTCAGGGCTCTTTAAATTCTCGAGCGATAATCTCGTCTTCGCTCCAAGCCCTCGGGGATCCCTATTTCGATTCGTCACGAGCGTGGCGAAATGATGCCATCGCCATCGCCGGCGGCATCATGTCAGCAGTATTAGCTGGACTTTCACTCTGGCTCGAGTATCAAGGTGCTGGCTCGACCAGCATCATCATTTGCCTCCTGCTTTTAGGTTCACTGTGTTCCGCGGGACTTGTCGCGTGTTGGGCCACCTACTTGAGAGTCGGAATGGAGCGAATCCTCACAGATTCATACGGAGTTCTCGATGTCCGATGGACACAACCGATGAGACTTCGTAACGAAACTCGGCGACCTACGGGATCACAGAGAGTGGGACCCAAAACGATTCCGCTATCTTGGCGTTCTCCCTTATCGACAACGCTGTGGCGTCTTCGACTGGCCTTGGTCGCCACCGTGGGGCTTTTTTCCTGGTCGATCTTCAGTACGGGCGCGAGTGTCGCCACGCACGTTCTCACCTGGGCTCCCGTCGTGTTTCTCGCTTTTGGCTCTCTCATTTGCCTGTGCCACTACGTCCCGATCATCCTCGTCGACAATGCCCGGCGGCGATTTCGTGATGCAGACATCGGCGCACTTCTGGAACCAACAATCGCGATCTGGCCTGTCCGCTTTGCGGCCGTGACCTTAGGACTGATTCTCATGGTCCTATCGCTTGTCCAACTGGCGCAGCGCGCCATTCCGCTCATTGACGACTCCACGCATCTGCGGGGTCAGTCGACCACGATGGTTGAGTTGTCTCGAAGTACTCAGACTTTCTACGTGGGTTGCAGCGATGACCTCGTGTGCTCGCCTCTCGCCCCGAGCGATATCACTGTCATTTCGACAGCGACACACACCGCCGTGCCCGTCGTGGCCGACGAGGGTGTCGATCACCAGAGTTTTCATGAACACCCCTGGTTGTCAGTAGCGAATGCGAATTTCACTGTCTCGGGGCATTATCTCGTTACTCTCGGCGGAGCCGTCAGCGGCGAGTACTGCATGGCCCTTTCCCAATCGGAAGTTTTCCGCACCGTGTTACCAATGATTGGCCTTGTGGTGTGGAGAGTTATTGCCCTTTGGCTTGCCGGCGCCACCATCTATGAAGCCCTCTATTTTCGACGGATTCGCACGAAGATGTCGCGTGGTGAACGAGTTCCGTAAGCACGCTCCTCTCCCTTCTGGTCGAGGAACGATTGGAACTTTCTTCTATTCTTCCCAGAGTGGAAGCAGTTTCACATGGTCTGCTGATACTTAAGTAGGCCGGGCCGTATGTGAGGGCGAAAACTCTGGCACCTCGAGGTCATTGAGAGTGCACGAATGACTCCAGTTCCCGGTTGCGCACGTGTGCATCCGCACCTACATTGACCACGTGCGCGCCCGAATTCCCTACATGCTTGTCGGCGTCCTTGTCATCGCTTCGATCGTCGCGGGCATCCTCAGTTTCGGATACCAGCCGAGGGTTGAAGTGAGGGTATTCCGAACGGCCCTCGCGATCGACTCTTCTTGTCAAATGGGACGCGGGCTGCCCGTTCCCATCGCGGGAGCAGCAAATGGGCTTTCGCCTCTGCTCGCGTCTTCGCCAAGTGGCGTCGTACTCGCCAGTCAAGACTTAAAGTTCGGTACAGGGCTAGGAGGAGCACAACTCTGGCGCGTCGATAATCAATGTCGACCGGTCAACGGCTTTGGCACGAAAGGAACGGAGTTCTTCCTTCCCCCATCTGTGTCGACTTCGGCGTCCGAGCCGTATCCGCTCGTTGTTTCAGCACTCACGATCACAACACACAATCGTGTTTTGCTCGCGGGAAGTTTTTCGAACAAATGGATCGTTTGCGAGTTGACCCGGACCGGAGCACCAGAGGACACGTTCGGTCGGCGCGGTTGCCTGAGTTTCGTTCCCTTTGGCTTCAGCGCGATTCAACAGATTCCTCCTTCGATCGCGGTCGTCGCAATGAGTACCTCTGGGATCATTTATCTCGGTGGCAATGCCGGCGAACCTCACTCGGACGTGCAGGGCTTGCTCTACGCCGTAACGCCACGAGGATCAATCGATACGCACTTCGGTTCTTTTGGTCACGTCACTGTCTTTCCGCCACCCATTGGCGTGGGCACTGAACTCACAGGTCTCGCCGTTGAGCGCAACGGTGACCTAGTCACGTCTGGATGGCTCGGAGGCGCGGGCTGCGGCCACACTCAAGTTGAAGTGCTGACGGCGACCGGACACCGCCTCACCGAGATCAACACGAGAGTCGACCACAGTCTGCGAGTGATTCCCGCGGACAATCAAACAGAACTTGTTGCGTCGGAGGGCGATGGTTTTGAACTCGTCGGTTGGGGACAGAGTTCTTGCGGGGATCCATACACCGAGCACGGCGTTATGCAGTCAATATTTGACTTTCGAATCCCGTCTAACGGAATAGCGACCTCAAGTGATTTGATTTCGATTCCAGGTACCACAGTAAGCAATGCGGTCGTCGTTGGGCATTCGACGATTGCGTATTTCGCGGACCTTCATCTGGTGACCTTCACGCATCCGAGCGAAGAACATCCGCAGTCCAGCGTGACGCTTTCGAACATCACTCATCGATCGTCGAACGCGATTCATCCGATTTCAATCCCTTGCCTAGCGGCGAAAGGAAAGAACGGAATCTGGGTGCTCGTTCCGACATCGACGGGGTTACGAGTTTTCTCCGTGTCAATTTGAATCGACAAAGTCCTCGACAGGCGTTACGGAATTCTCAGACGCGTAATTGGTCCGGCGAAAGCGATTACCAAACTCAGACCGCCAATTTTCGACCCAAGTCAATCAACGCCAACTGGGCCATCGAGTGCGCTCGGAGGGATTCGAACCCCCAACCTTCTGATCCGTAGGGATCGCTGTGGAAGATGCATAGGTGCCACGAGTTGGCAGAGGTCAATTGAGATCTGACGATTGACGCGCCGCACGTTTCACGTCGATCAGGAGTCCTCGCTGCGGTTGCTATCGGAGTTGCTATCTGTCCCCAATGCCTGAGCGAGCATCCGCGAGGCCGCGCGCACGATCAGTCATTACCTATCGTCAGTTTGGACGTAGGGTCACGTTGCATCTGTACTGAATGCAGACCCGAGCGCTGACAGTTGAAGTGGATCAGATCTCCGAGGGCGATAGAGTCCGATCTATAGGGACTTCATTGTAGGCGGGTTTGAAGTCCACGCATCGAAACTGGCGCAATCTAAATAACTTGGTAAGTGGTTTACCCGATTCGGACTCACTGAAAAAGTGATCGCCGCATCGTTCGGGGAGCCAACACGTGGGATACCCGTATTTCCATGCCATATGTGGCTTGAAGATACGAGAAACCACAGCCTGTAGCGACCCGTGGGTTCCCTAAATTCAAAAGTATTTTGACTCTTGATATCTACAGTTTTACCCATTTTCCCATCCCTCCAGTAACCGATGAGATAGTCCGGAGGAATGCCACGGTTGCCCTTTATCCTTGCGATTCTGTCTAGGCCAGTCAATTCATTGGCGGGATAAACATCTATAGAGCGGATATCTAATGAAGGCTCATTCGCAATGGTTCGTAGACACTTTGCTGCTGAGCCCTCCACCAGGTACGTCTTGGTCGGAGTCTGGCTCAGCCAAACTCCCCCTGCGAGGATGATCAGTGCGAGCATTCCCGCACCCGCCAGGGTAAGGATCAAAGTTCGAAATTTCATCAGGTGCGCTCCAGCTTCGTTGTCATGGCGTTTCGGAGCCCGTTCCAACTAGTGGATCCCATCCTCCAGGATCATTCTGGTTCCAATTGATTGTAAACCCACCATCCGTGGTAATTGGTGTAGGCACCCAGGCGTTGTAAAAATATACATTTTGCAAACTATTAACATATTTTACTGCATCGGGTGTCTCGTAGTCGATGTCGCTATCACTTGATGAGAGTCGGAGAGAGTTCGGACCTGCATCTGCGCCATTGTTCGGATAATTTGATGCGTAGGACGCATAACAATGCGAAAATACTACTGATCCAAAGTTTGGGATAGGTTTCCCCCAGAGTTGCAACCCATTAGAGGTATTTACAGGAACCGTCCTACCTTCCATTATGAATTCAGCAACGGTGCCGTCGTTTATCGAAGGTACCCAACAAAGAGCCTGATTCATGGTTGTATGAGTGTTTGTCGTTACGTTAGTCATACTGTAATGAGCCCACGTAGTGGTTGAGGGCACCGTGACCATTGTGGTATTTGTGTTGCTCTTTTGGTACGAAGGGCAAGATTGTTGATTTGATCTGCCGGGTGGTGCTGAGTGGTCTATCCACATCGTCGCTGTCACCTTGTTGCCAGGACGAACTATTAGGCCATGAAATACCACGTCGGGCTCGGTATACGGGGCCGAAGGCGAATTCTGCACACTATTGGACGCAAAAGTCGGAGAAATTGACGCAGCACTGTCGAAGTTCTCAAACCAGCAACGATACTGAGATGCAGACTTATAAAGCGAGATTGATGTGCATCCCATTTGAGCAATGGTATTTTGATCCGCTATCCCAATCCAAAATGCACCGGATGCCGACGCACTCCAATCAGAGGGCTCGTTCGTCTTGTTTGGTGTGAAGCACTGTTGATACGGGTTGGCAGTGTTTGGATTGAGACTATTGGCGGTTTTCGTATACAACAGATAACCGGTCTCCACTTTGCATGTCGGAACGCTTGGCTGAATCCAAGTTCCTGACACTCGATAATATCCCTGAAGTCCGGACTTGTTTTCAATAGGGCGCATCTGGTAACCGGTGTAATTGTTAGATTGGTTAGCGTTGCTCGCCGAAATCGGGCAACTACCGGTAATCGTGCAGTCATTTGTCGTTGGTTGAAGAGTGGAAATCTGTTCTGAGTCCGAAGTACCGAGTATTGGCGACACCTGTTCTTCGCCTTGGGCCGACTCCACTTCACTTTGCCACTGCGCCAAGATGCTCGGATCAGAGCTGTCGGGCATCGGAGGCAACCCCCAAGAACTCAATTGTTCTGGCGTGGCTTGCAGCACATTCGCGTTCAAAGGTACGGGTGGGGATTCGGACGAATTTGCTCCAGGTGAGGAGCCTCCATCATCGGAAATTGGAATAGATGGAACTCCGAGATTCACGAGATTCTGAGCAGTTACTTGGACTTGGTCCAAATCCGACGCCGGGATCATTACTTCGTTGACATTACCTGAAACATTTGTGGTTGCTCCCGACGTAAGGTCACTCACAATGTAGTTCTGGATTGGTGTTCCTCCGTCTTCGGTTGGCGACTCCCACGCAATCGTTGCTTCGCCGTTCCAATACGATGAGAGGACGTCAGGCACCTGACCGGGTACCTGGGCCTTCTGCCAGTAGCCACGCACCGTGATCGAGATTTCAACGGTGCCGGACGAGTAATTCGTGATCGTAACGTCACCATTCGTTCCGAGCACCGCATCAACGTTGTTATCAAACAGATCGTCATTCTGTCCGGCAGTGAAGTTATAGGCCTCTGTGAAGGTTTCGCTCTGGCCTGCCGGCGTCACCGTTAGATACCCAGTCTGTTGGGGACTAATGGCGTCCACCTCTTCGGCGACTGCACCTACTCCCGTTGTGGGCAATCCATCCGAACCGAGTTCAGCGATGGTTTCCGATCCATTCTTCGGAATGGTGGAGAACACGACGCCCGCAGCGTTAACACAGCCACCCGACTGCGCGGAATCGCACAGTCGACTTGGATCGTTGAAGGGCACGTACGTATCTCCAGCGACATCTACCGTGCTCGGAGTTATGAAATATCCTCGGATTGCCACCTGAATATCGACAGATTGCGAACCATCGTTCGTGATCGCAATCATTCCGGACGGCACGCCGTTGGACCCATTTGAAGGTTGAAGAATGTCCGTTTCTCTATTCTTCTCACCTGGTTGGTAGGTCATGGATCTGAGCTGGTTACCGTTGTCGTCGGTGAGATTGTTTTGAAGCCCGGCGAAGGAAAGCCACCCATACCCTGACGATTGCAGGGCGCCGACAGTGAACTCAACTGCATCCACGTCGCTCGATTGGAGTGGTTGGCCCGTGGCCGAGGGCCAAGGTGATCCGCTCGACGTGAACGCACTGAAGTAGATCGTGGCGCCGGCTGCGATGGCACCTACGGGTCCACCCGTTGTACCGTTCCCTAGATTTGTGCCCGTTGCTGCTGAAGGACCAGTACCGAGACCCGACCTGGTGTCGAGAATGTCGCTCCAATTCGAAGGAACGAACGTGTCTCCAGCTGTCTCCTGATTTCCGTCGACCCAGTAGCCCTCCACGCCAACGGCCAGATTGATAACGCCCGAACTGTGGTTGGCGAAGGTAACTTCTCCGTCACCGGTCGATTCGTTGATTGAAACTTGATCAGTTCCGCTCGTGCCCAAGCCCGCGGTGAACGATACCGACGAAACAGTAGATGCGGTATCGCCAGTTTCGAAGTCACTCAAATATCCCGATGACGCGGCGCTCAGAACCTCGATGTTGAGAAGAACAGCCGTGACACCCGCATTTGGAATCAACGGCAATCCATCCGCACCAACTCCAGTTCCTCCGACTGCTACTGATAACGATGAGTTCGCAGGGATCCCACCTTGTGAACCACCGATCGAGGACCTCGTGTCCAGCACAACATCCTCAGGCACGGGAAGATACTGACCGGCGGCTGGCTCAAGAGTTGCGGGCGTCGTGGCTGCCTGAGCCGACTGGCTCGCAACGCTCGGAGCAACAAGCGACACCGTTGCTGCCAACATGCCCAACGCCAACGGAATACGAAGTTTCTTCTTCAGCATGGTGGAGCTCCCATTCCTGACTACTCGTGCAGCAAGCGATGAGAGCCCTGCTGATGCTTATCTATACAATTCGTACGGTAGCGCTCCAGAGTGGAATACGCAACAGATTTTGAGTGTTTCTTGCGAAATATTTTCGGTAATTATCTTGTTAGAGCGCGCAAGTTTGTCGTCACTATTGATTGGTGGTGACGAGAAGACTCATCGAAAAGACGATCTGTACCGACCCGTGAATGAAATAAATTATTTTGAGGATGCAAGTTTCCTCCCGGTCTAAATGAACTTGGAATCCCCTTCAACGTTGCGTCGATTTTTGACGTGAGACGAGGCCGGGCCGGATGACCTTGAGTAACGAATAGCAAAGTTCGCCCACTGCTTCCAACTGACACGTAGCCGTCAGGCCACGCCGTGGCCCGCAGGGCGCGCAGCGCCCAGCGGAGCTGACGGACGCGTTGACTCAGAATTCAAGAAATCATTGGGTTTTCAGGACCACCAAGAAGTTTCTCGAGAGAAATCTGTAGAAAAACGCACTTTTCGATGGCTACCAGATGAGGGGGTGAAATGCACCTCCCTCAGAAGGAGACATCATGCGTTTACCCATTGACACTGCAGCGATCAAGTTTGCGGCGGCCGGACCGGCTGAACCCGTGCTGCCTCGAAACGTCCACGACACGGAATGCGGCGCAGTGGGTCGAAAAATCGAGCATTCGCCGGAAGGTGAACCCGAACCCAAACCGCATGACCAAGGGTCGCTCTGTGTGAGGGCACGTTCCTCCCAAACGGGTGCGGCGGCCTCCGGAGAGAATGATCAAGGACACCGTCGCGTCTTTGATCGCGCGCTCAGCGTGAATGAAGTAGCCGTACAACTTGGGACGAGTACCGCCACGGTGAGACGCCTGATGGCCCACGGGGAGCTCTCGTTCCAGCGAGTCTCGAGTCGACGAACGATCATTCGAGAATCAACGCTGCTTGCCTACCTCGCTCGGGTCACCGTTCAGTCCCGTTGACGATTGAACCGGCCAATTCTCTGCTCGAGTCCCGCGACAGCGCGACCGTTGTAGGGGCCACAGCTGTCTCTGTTGACGAAACGAATGACACAGAGGAGCGAAGAGTCCTGAGGAGCCGTCACGTGACTAAGACGAAGAGAGGAAACGGCGAGGGCTCCGTTCACCCGCTCCCGGGCCGCCCAGGGTTTCGAGCACAGGTCACGTTGTCCAACGGATCGAGACCCACCAAACAGTGTCGAACAATCAAGGAGGCGCGGGCGTGGATCAAGGGACAACAAGAGCGAGACCGTTGCGGATTTTCGTCGGATGGTGGTGCGCAGACGCTGGGTGAGTGGATGGCCACGTGGTTTGAGACTCGCCGTCTCAAGGTCGCGCCAAGAACACTCGAAAACGAGCAGAGCAACGCTCGGCTCTACTTCGGTCCGGTTGTCAATATCCCTCTTCATCACTTGACCCCGGGGCGCATTGAAGACTGGTTGGCCGACATTGAGCACAAGGGGCGCATCGCACGACCGAATCGAGGCCAGCCACACACGGTCCGCCTCTGCCACAGCCTGATGTCATCCATTCTGCGCGACGCGGTGCGCCATCGCCTTCTGGCCGAGTCTCCAATGACCGCAGTCCCTCGACCACAGGTTCCTCAACCGAGACCGAAATACATCTCTGAAGAGGACACTCGACGGCTCGTCGCGGCCGTGATGGACACCGGCGACCCCCGCTGCATCGCGGTGCTGCTCATGGTGCGTCTCGGCCTTCGTCGCAATGAGGCGCTTGGATTGACGTGGGGCGACATCGATCTCGACACAGGCGTCGTTCAGGTTCGATTCCAACTCGGTCGCCTCCAGCTCGAGGGGCGCGCTCAACTCGTTCGGCGCGAACTCAAGACCCTGTCATCGCGGCGGACCTTGGTTCTCGCGGGAGAGCTTCTCGGCCAGATCCGACACTTGCACGCCACCTCGCCGTGGAATGAGCCTCAGGACTTTGTCGTGACGGTCCAAGGAGGACATCCGGCAGATCCCGATGCGATGAGCCACTGGTTGCGTTCGGTCGGAGAGAGCGTCAATGTCGCCGTCACCCCCCACCGCCTTCGCCACACGTCCGCCACTTTGATGCTCAACGCCGGAGTGCCCATTGAGGCCGTGGGAAAGGTTCTCGGACACGCTGACATCCGCACCACTGGCGTTTACGCCAAAGTCCTGGACCGTACTGGTGCGGCGGCCCTCGAGACCTTGGCGTCAGTTCTCGACCAGTGAGCTCGCGTCTTTGGAAGACCGACGGGATGAGAGACATGCAAACGGCACGTTCGAATCGACACGCTCAGATTCCGGTGGCAGCAGAGTTGAAAAACCGGTTGCTATCCGGTTGCTATCCAACTGGCGAGCGCCGGTGAGCGCAAAAAGAGATTCCCTTGCAATTACAGGGCTTCTCGAGTGCGCTCGGAGGGATTCGAACCCCCAACCTTCTGATCCGTAGTCAGATGCTCTAATCCGTTGAGCTACGAGCGCAGGTCCAGCCGAAACTGGAACGCTAATTCTACACGACACCGGGGTAATCCTCGCAAACGACCATCACTGTCCGGAAAAATCCTTACTGCCACTGATGGAGATGCCTCGCTGCACGAGACAATCAACTCGAAAAATGTGAGTCCTGACCTAGTCTTCGCTTCATGACCACAGATTTCTCGGCGGACCTTCCTCAGTTGCTCGAACGAGCGACTGACGACATGATCGATCTACGACATGACCTACACGCCCATCCCGAATTGGCCTACCTGGAACACCGAACAACCCAGGTCATCACGGATCGACTCCGATCATTGGAGTGGGATATCCAGCCGTGTCCGACGGAAACGGGAGCCGTAGCGGTCCTCGATACGGGTCGACCGGGAAAGACCGTTCTGATCCGCGCCGACATTGATGGCCTACCCGTGACTGAAGAGCGAGAATTGTCCTTCCGCTCCACGGCCAAAGATGTCATGCACGCGTGTGGCCACGACGTCCACACCGCCGCCCTCTTGGGACTCGCTGACGTGATTGGTCAACGTCGAGATTCGCTCGGCGGCAAATTTGTCGTGCTCTTCCAGCCGGCCGAAGAGAGCTTGGGCGGGGCCAAGCGGATGATCGACGGCGGAGTTCTGAGGGATCTGGGTGTGGACTACGCCATCGGCGCCCACGTGACGTCCCTCGCCCCCGTCGGGATTGTGGCGTCCCGCCCCGGCGTCATCATGAGTGAGGCCAACGGATTTCGTGTCGACATTCGAGGTAAGGGTGGACACGGAGCAATGGCGTCGAGTGAAGGCAACGTTGTCCTCGCCGTCTCCGCGCTCGCGCACAAAGTGGGCGGCGCTGTGCACGAACTCAGCTACGACGGTGGTGTGTGCGCGTGCTCTGCGGGCGTCATCACGGCGGGCACGGCCAACAATGTTGTTCCTCGCCACGCGACGTTGCAAGGAACACTGCGAACCTTCACCGACGAGCAAACGACCGAGGCTCGCCGACGACTTGACGCCATTTTGAATGAGATCAGCACGGAGTACGCCGTGGAGTGCACCTTTCACATCACAAGCACGACGCCGCGAGTTGAAAATCACGCTGCGGTCAACGAGAGAGTCGAGGCGTCGGCCCGCAAGGTGGTCGGCGATGACTTCGTGTGGCGTATTCCACCCGCGAGTCCGAGTGACGACATGAGTGAATTCCTCCGCGAGGTCCCCGGTGCGTACATCTTCATTGGTGGAGGACTCGCTGATGGATCCTCGGGCATGCATCACTCACCGGATTTCGCTATCGACGACGCGGCGGTCCCGATGGTGGCGAGTGTGCTCGCGACCGCGGCCGTGGACTTAGCTCAGGGGTAGAACGAACGCCAGGCCCCGCGCAGAGCCGGTTGATCCGGTTCAATCGTGACGTGAGGTGCCCAGTCACCAAAGATGCGCGGTGACAGACGTCGAGCATTCCCGCCGGCCAAATGGATCGTGTCGGCTCGGAATTCGTCCGCGAGTGCGATCACGGCACTCACGACGTGCAGCGCCCACGCCGCCTCGTCAGGTCGGCGACCTCGTTCTCCCAAGAGCTCGTCGTAGGTCACATCCGAGTGCAATTGCTCGTCGCCAACGTCGCGCACCCGTACGAGCTGTCCTGCGCGCATGAGCGCGAGTCCAACCCCAGTACCCAACGTCACAAAGAGTTCGGTGCCATCGCCCGACGCACACCCGAGCGCCGCCATTGCTGCGTCATTGTCAACGATCACCTCGGCTCCGGTGATCGATACCATCGCGCCCGCCAGATCAAATCCTCCCCACAACGTGGTGAGCTCTTGATCTATGGGAGTCCCCGCTCCTCCGACTCGCGCGAGATTGGCGCCATCGACGACGATGCCGTCACTCACGGTGCCGGGGAAACCAATACCGATCTTTGACGTGGGCCACAGTTGCGAGCGCTCCGTAAGAAACGACACCAGTCTCTCGGGTGGGCACGGATACTGCGTGGCCCTCCGAGCGGACTTTCCCACAGGAGTGCCGTCACTACTAAATCGTTGAAACTTGATCGAAGTCGCACCGACATCGATCGCGAGAACGTCCTCGCTCACGGTTGCAGGACAAGATCGAGACGATCAAGACCTCGCAGCACAATGTTGGGGCGGTAGTGCGGGGGTGAGACGATCTCGTACGACGACGTGCGGGCGAAGAGTTCCTGCAACACGATCTGCGCCTCCAAACGAGCCAGCGGCGCACCAAGACAATGGTGAAGTCCGAAGCCAAAACCCAATTGTGGATTGGGATCACGTGTCACTTGAAGTCGTGTGGGGTCGTCAAAGACATCCGGGTCCCGATTGGCAGCCCCCACGAGGAGGAGGACGAAGGAACCCTCCGGAATGGTCTGACCGTCGAAGGTCATATCGCGAAGGATGGTGCGCGCGGTCAATTGCACCGGTGAGACCATACGTAGGAGTTCATCAACCGCCACGCGATCCACGCCACTTGTTCGCAGTGCGCGCTGGGCGTCGTGATCACGGTCGAGAGCGAGAAGTGATCCGGAGATGAGGTTCATCGTGGTCTCGTGTCCGGCAACGAGGAGGAGGATGGCGGTCGTTAATAACTCGCCTTCGCTCAACGCGTCGTCTCCGTCGCGCGCAGCCACGAGAGCCGACAAGAGATCGTCGCCCGGATGAGCGCGTCGCTGCGCGTACAAATCAGAGAAGTACGAGATGAAATGCAGGATTGCACCGTCCCGCGTTGCTCGATCCTCCTCAGTCAGGAGAAAATCGGGGTCGAGCCCTCGCGCGAGACGCGCGGACTGATCTTGGAATGACGAGTGATCGCTCGCGGGGATGTCAAGAAGTTCACAAATGACGGCCACCGGCACCGACCACGCCAGTTCCTGCACGGCGTCAAAAGTCTCGCCGTCGAGGTGTGCATCGATCACGCGACCCGCGGCGCTCGCGATGAAGGGAGCGAGTTCGTTCACGCGTCGTGGCGTGAACGCTCGCTGCACGAGACCCCGGAGGCGGGTGTGGTCGGGGGGATCCCGAAAGAGAAACGGGCGATTATCGACCCCGGTTTGTTCGATCAACTCGCGCTCGGCTTGACGCCCGGAGCCGTCAAAGGAACGAGGTCGCTTATCGACGTGGGTATTGAGAGAGTCAGACGACGAGGACTTGTCACGCAGGACGCTCAGGCAGTCCGCGTGGCGTGCAAGCACCCACGCGCCGTCCGGCGTGCGATGAACTGGCACCTCGTCGCGCAACTGATCGAACAGCGGCCCGGGATTGGTGGACCACGCCGGGTCAGATGGGTCCCAAAACAGCATTACCGCATCGTATCGAGATCCCTCGAGCGCACACGAAGTCGCAGTTCTCGCGATCGCCACCACGGCGACAGTCGCACGGTTCGCACGGGCGACCTTCCACTCACGAGGGCGGCGGAGCCGGGTGGCCAACGCCGCAGATTTCTCTCCTCCTTGTCGTCACTCTTCAACTCCGGGAGATAAGTCGTCGTGCGAGGATCGACCAGACCACCGAGTATGAGACGTGTCGCGTGATTATTCACGATCGTGGCGGCACGATCGCCAAAACGAGCCTCCATCTGGGCGAAGTCCTGGAACACGCTGACCAGCGTGATCCCGAGGCCCCGGCCGGTCGCCGCGATCTGATCGAGATCATCCAGTGGTGCGACGGTGGCTGCTTCGTCGAGGACGAGGAGAAGCTCTCGCGCGTCACCGGCGTCAATGCGCGCTTGTTGTTCCTCGAGAATGGTGCGCAGCGCACCGCGAAAGAGCCCCTCGTAACGACGGTGATCGTGACGCGGGGCGACGAGATAGAGCGTGTTGGGCCCGGACGTAAAACCCCGCAGTCGAACGCACGGCTGTCGAACGTGCCATGGCGCCAACATGGCTTCGGCCGTGGTGGCGATCGCGTCAGAGGTGCGCGCTTCGTGCTGTTGCATGGCGAGCACCACGCGTCCACCATCATCGGTAGTGGGCACATCATCTAAGTAGCGACGTTCGGCGATGTCGTCGACCACGTCGAAGATGTCGCCACCTCGCGCGCGGACGTGCGTCATGCGGGCGGCCAACAATTTGACGGCGAGGGCGTTCCAGAACTCGCTCTCCGCCGACGTGCGACCCTTGTCGCCGACCACCAAGTCTCGCGCCACCCCGAACGCGTCCTTGTACGTCGTCACGAATTCGAGAGGATCCCACGTCGCCCCATCACTCGGACGCAATTCATCAACGGTTCCGAGTGATGG
>Ga0208872_1001079_pt1 | contig 17655 bp, 14 predicted proteins | sample CryBogCBH12Aug08_FD_185508 | JGI IMG/M metagenome (GOLD analysis project Ga0208872, IMG submission 185508) | Freshwater microbial communities from Crystal Bog, Wisconsin, USA - CBH12Aug08 (SPAdes) | ecosystem: Environmental > Aquatic > Freshwater > Lake | place: Crystal Bog, Wisconsin, USA...
CGTCAAGCTCGTCCAGCCCTTTGCCGCGAACCGGCTGCCCGAGCAGGGTCTTGGGGCCAAAATCGTGCCGCGCCGGGTTAAATTCAAACATGCCACGGCGCACGTAATAGCCGCGCAACTCTTTGGCCATGCCCGGGACATTGGTGCCAGCGTTGACACCTACGCCAGTCAGCACCCGCGCCAGTTCCTGAACATCGGTCTGGGAATAGCCGCCATCGACCCCCAGCGTATGCAATTCCATCAGTTCGCGGGCATAGTTTTCGTTGAGATGTCCGAGCGCATTCTGTTCGTTGTCGAGATAACGCAGCATGGCCGGATGGGTGGCCACCGCGCCCAGCAGGTCCCTGAAACTTCCCAGCGCGTGGGCACGCAGCGCATTGTTTTCGTAGTCTCCAACCAGCGCGCGCAAATTGGCCTTGCCCTGGTGGACGCTGAAATGGTTAAGCCAAAACCAGGTCATCTGTTCCTGCACCTGGTGCGGCGAATACAACGCCCGCAACAGGTGACGGGAGGTGGACGCGCGTTGCAGCCCATTCAGCTCGGCCTGATAAGCCTTCTGCGCCGCCTTCTTGGCCTCGTCATCGGTCAGGGCATCGGCGTCCTTGCGGTGTTTTTCGAGGTCCTGCACCAGGTCCGACAAGGGCCGGTTCAGATCGGTCATGGCATCAATCTGGCGCTGCGCCTCGGGGTTCATGGGCGCGCTGTCCGGATGCAACTGCGCCTGCAGATAACGCTGCCAGCCCACCGCCTCCAATTGCGCCATGGCGCTGGTGGTGGCGCCCCAGGTCAGGCGGTTGAGACGCACATAATTGGATACCGAAGCAGCGGTTGAAGATGAATCCACTGATGACGCTGGCTTTTGTGCGGCGACAGGCGCTCGTGCACCATTTGCGCAGCCCCCCAGCGCGACCACACCCGCAAACAGCATCGCTCCTAACCATAAATGCGCCAGCAAAGGCAGCCTGAAATAGCGCCGGACTATCGCCATACAGGATTCTTGTAACGGGTTCATCGGTGCCCCCGATTCGTCAGCGCGCCGCGCGACTTTTCCCAAAATTGAGCAGTCGCGTGGCAATCAGGGTTTCCGCCAAAAAGCAGCCCAGCGCCAGCATAAAGCACGAGACGGCCGACAGGAATGTGAACACCGCGTAGTGGCGAATTTCAAGGCTGGTGGTCTCCCCTAGAAACAGCGCCACGATGGTTGCACCGATCAAAAAACCACACAACGTCAGCAGCGCAATACTGCCATTGGCCAGATGCCCGCGCTGGCGCAGCTCTTTGAGTTCACTCCAGAACGCCGTGGTGTCCTGCTGCGCGCTGACTGCTTCTTGCAGGCGCCCCTCCACCAGCCGGGCACGGTCGATAATGCGCGCCAGCCGGTTGGCCACTGCGCCGATCATGCCGGCCACTGCCGTGAGCAGGAAAACGGGCGCAACTGCCAGCTGAATTCCATGCGAAATGCCGTCTGCGTCGAGGGTCAGGCTCATGCTGCTGCTCCTGGATCTGATAACGCAAATACTTCGGTGTCGACTTCGCTGTTGGCTTGTGCGTTGTAGCGATCTCCGGCCACCCTGCCCGGCAGCATCATGGCATCGAGGCGGGCAAGGTCGATTTCGCTCAGGCGCACGGCCAGAGCTCCCAGGTTTTCCTGCAAATGCGCAACGCTGGTGGTGCCGACGATGGGAATGATGTTGCTTGACTTGTGGAGTAGCCATGCCAGGGCCAGTTGTGCCGGCGAGCAGCCCAGTTCACGCGCCATTTCCCGGTACGGCGCGAGCAAGGCCAGATTGGCAGCGTAATTGTCTGACGCAAAGCGCGGCATGCTGCGGCGGATATCGGTTGCGTCGAGCAGACCGACATCGATCAACTGACCACACAAAAAGCCACGCGCCACCGGACTGAACGCCACAAAGGAAATGCCCAGTTCATTGCACGTCTTGAGCACTGCAATTTCCGGATTACGTGTCCACAATGAATACTCGCTCTGAACTGCCGTGATAGGGTGCACCGCGTGGGCCCGTCGCAACGTGCCGGCACTCACTTCCGACAGTCCGATAGCCCGTATCTTGCCCGCGCGCACCAGATCGGACAGCGCGCCCACACTGTCCTCAATCGGCACCTTGCGGTCCCAGCGATGCAGATAATACAGGTCGATCACGTCGGTATCCAGACGGCGCAGGCTGTCTTCACATTGCTGACGCAGAGTGGTCGGGCGACCGTCGATCACACGCACCAGTTTGCCGTCGCCGCGCACATCAACACCCGCCATGCCACATTTGCTGGCCAGCACGTACTGATTGCGCATGGATTTGAGGGCCCGGCCCAAAAGCGCCTCGTTGGCACCAAAACCATACAGCGTGGCGGTGTCGAACAGGGTTACGCCGGCCTCCAGCGCCGCCATCAGCACCCCCTCGCCCTGCTCGGCCGACACCGGTGCTCCGTAGGCATGGCTCAGGTTCATGCACCCCAGTCCGATGGCGCCGACCTTAAATGGCCCCAAAGTGCGGGTGGTCATTGTGTGTATCAATTGCGTGCTTCCTTGCAAAAAAGTCTGAACACTATTTTCGGCACTCTGCGCAACACTATCTGGGCAACTCCGGGCCGCGCAGCAGCCGGCTGGCCACCATGTCGAGCGCAGCGCGGGCATTGCCCTGTTTGTCGGACCACACCTTGGGCGTCAAGCTGCCGGTGAGTGCCACGGCATCGCCATCGCGCAACTCCATCAGTATGGCACCCAGTTCGGCATCAAACGCGATGACATTAACCACAATTGGCTCCCCCTCCGCATTCAGGGCACGCAGTTTCAACAGCACATAGATGCTGTCCGATTTGCCCCGGCGCTCCTGCGGATCGTCCACTAGAGTGCCCGCCACCAGTCCATCAATCATTCAATCCCCAGAATTCAATCACAAAAAATCCGGCCATCCACCAACGCAACCTGCCGGAAATTAACCACACCAACAGCCCCGACTATGCTACTCCGATATAACTGCGCCATGACGATGTGCGGTCCGCAACGTGGGTTGGGGCTGGGTCGATCCCTGAATAATGGTTGGCGTCACGTGATGGTTGACGCGAAACTGACGTCTGCGGATAAACCGGGACGAATATCTGGTCGTATGGCTGTATGGAAGTGTGACAGGAGCGTGCAAAAAAACGATGAAGTTGGTTTTCAGGCCCCATTTAAGATACCATTTCGGGTTACCGGTTTGTAACAAACCAGACCTTCGCCGCCGCATTGACCAATTGCTATTTGCTGGCCACTGCGCATTATTGAGATTGCAATGAAAAGACTCGACGACTTCCGCCTGCATTTTGGTAACCGGGAACTGGTGCCAATACTTATTGGCGGAATGGGGGTGGATATATCCACGGCAGAGTTGGCATTGGAAGCGGCCCGACTGGGCGGGATTGGCCATATTTCCGACGCCATGGTGCAGGATGTATCAGACCGACGCTTTGACACCTCGTTTGTCAAGGAAAAGACCAAACTCTACAAACACAACATCGACAACAGCGACAAAAGCGTTGTTCAGTTCGATCTGGGGCGCCTGGCGGAGGCAACCCGCCTGCACGTTGGCAAGACCATGCAGGCAAAGCGCGGCAATGGCATGATTTTCATCAATTGCATGGAAAAGCTGACCATGAACGCGCCCCGCGAAACCTTGCAGGTGCGCCTGAATTCGGCCCTCGACGCCGGTATTGACGGCATCACGCTGAGCGCCGGCCTGCACCTCGGATCGTTTGCGCTAATGGCCGACCACCCGCGCTTTCGCGACGCCAAACTCGGCATCATCGTCTCATCGGTACGGGCGCTGCAGTTGTTCCTGCGCAAAACCGCCCGACTCGATCGCCTGCCAGACTTTATCGTTATCGAAGGGCCACTGGCCGGCGGACATCTGGGTTTTGGAATGGACTGGGCGGCATACGACCTGGCGACCATCGTCACCGAAATCAGCCAGTACCTCAAACAGGAAAAGCTGTCGATTCCGCTGATTGCGGCAGGCGGCATTTTTACCGGCAGCGACGCCGTGCGTTTTCTGGAACAGGGGGCGGCAGCGGTTCAGGTTGCGACCCGCTTTACGGTGGCGCGCGAGTGCGGATTGCCGGCCAAGGTCAAGCAGGAATATTTCCGCGCCAGCGAAGAAGACATTGTGGTGAACACCATCTCGCCCACCGGCTATCCGATGCGCATGCTCAAAAGCACGCCCGCCATTGGCGCCGGTATTCGCCCCAACTGCGAGGCCTACGGCTATCTGCTCGACGGCTCGGGAAGTTGTTCCTACATCACCGCCTACAACGCGCAGATTGCGCTGCATCCGGACGGCAAGAACATCTCGGTTCCGGACAAAACCTGCCTCTGCACGCACATGCGCAACTACAACTGCTGGACCTGTGGCAGCAGCACCTACCGCCTCAAGGACACCACGCTGCGCCTGAGCGACGGCAGCTATCAGGAACTGAGCGCCGAACATATCTTCCGCGACTACCAGTTCAGCATCAACGACGAAGTTCAGTTGCCCGCAGCAGAACCGCTTCCGCAAACCGAAGTCCACAGCTGACGGCTTAGCGTTCCTCGTCGGAGTCTGATGTGCCCTGAGACGCCTTATGCCTCTGGCGGTGGGTGGCGTTCGAGCAACTGCGCGATGTCCTGGTCTTTTTGAAGCCAGATGCCATCCATCCAGCGGTGGAAAGCCTGACGCAGACTGCGGTTGGTTTCGTAATCGCCAACGCACAATTCAGGCGGAATTTCCAGTTCGCGAACGCGCACGGCAATCACCGGCACCCGCCCGCAAACATAGTCCCAAAAGCTCGGAATGCCGCTCGGATAGACAATGGTGACGTCCACCATAGCGTGAAACTTCTCTCCCATCGCCTCCAGCGCCATCGCAATGGCACCGGTCTTGGGCTTAAGCAGATAGCGGTACGGCGATTCCTGCGCCTTGTGCTTTTCGGCGCTGAAACGGGTTCCTTCGGCAAAATTCATAACCGACGTCGGCACGTAGGCAAATTTGGCACAGGCACGCCGCGCGCTGATGCGGTCTTCATTGCGTAACTCCGGGTTTTTGCGCAGCGCGGCCCTGGAATGGCGCTTCATAAAGGGAAAATCCAGTGCCCACCAGGCCAATCCGATGACCGGGACGTAAATGAGCGATTGCTTGAGAAAAAATTTAAGCAGCGGAATACGCCGGTTCAGCGTATTTTGAAGCACGAAAATGTCTACCCATGACTGATGATTGCAGTTCACCAGATACCAGTCGTTATAGCGTAGTGCGTCAACGCCTTCAACATCCCAGCGGGTGTGCAAAGACCACTGCAACCACACACTATTGCAGGAGACCCATGCCGTGGCCAATGCATTAATCAGCGGATCCAGCCGCTTGCGACCCTGCGCAGCGGGCAGCACCAATTTGAACAATGACAACACAAAAAGCAGGGCACACCAAAACAATGTGTTCGCGATCAGGAACAAAAAGGTCAAAATACCCCTAATTACAGGAGGCAAAAAACGCAACATGGGTAGCACCTATCAAAATACACTTCTATCCAACCGACGATGTCACAGCCGGTGGCATTGTGTCAGCAATCCCACATCTTACCCAGAGCTGTGGTGTCATCGCTATAACCCGACGAAGTAAACCGCGCCATGGAGTCGAAGAGCGAGTCCCTATTGTCCAAGTTCACGTCGTTTTTGCGCATTGGAGCAGACGACGAAGACGGTGAATACGCTGACAGCCTGCCTGCCAGGGAGTCGTTGCGGGAGCTTGTCGAGCGAAAACAAAGGGACGACATTATTCGCGGCCGTGAATTCAAGCAGCTTCGAAAAATCATCGGTCAGCGCCGCCTGAAGGAACTTGGCACCGACGGCCATGCTGGCGACGAAGGCCTCACCGCGCCCTCATCAGACTTTGGCACCCCGCCCCAGGCCGACAATGCCCCAGCCCTGCCCGCTACGGCACTGGCCGACTGGTGGGGCGCCGGCAGCCATCAAACCCCGCTGGGTGGCGATGTTCCCATGCTGCCCGACGAGGGCGTGCCATCGGAAGACCTCGACCTAGATTTCACCACCCTGCTAAGCCCGCCCCCGAATGAATTGACGCCAGATCCGGATGCTGGCGCCAAGCCCGATCTACCCGCCTCTGCAGCGCAGTTTGCGCCTGCCGAACGTAACCGCGTGGCAGATGCGGGATCAGAGCCTCACGACGCACCAGACCAAAGTGCACCGGCGTCTTCTATGGAATGGACGCTAGTACCGATTGATTCCGAAACGCCACAACCAGACAACACGCCAAAGACATCAGCTTCCGCGGCTCAGGCTCGGGCGGATGTCCAAGCACAGGCGCAGGCACAGGCACAGGGACGTGCAAACGCTGCGGCAGCTGCAAATGCGGATGCACTTGCGAAAAAGAAAGCAGCGGCGGCTCAGGCTGAGCAGGACAAAGAGGCAAAACGGGTGGCCGCGGCCGACACTAGCCTGCGAAAGGCTGCCATCAGCTATTCAGCCGGTGACTACGCGGCTGCCGAAGGACATTTGCTGGCGGCGCTGAAAGTTGACGCGCTCGGTGTGCCGCTGGAGGAAATGCTGACCTTCACGCTTCTGGACATCTACCGCGCCACGGGTCAGCACGACCGGTTCGAGAACGCCGCTATGGAATACGCGCAGCGCAGCGGCAGGTCTCCGGCGGAATGGTTTTCGTTGCCGGAACAAATGGCCCAGCTGGCAAAGCTCGAACAACAGGAAATGCGCAACCGGCAGGCGACCGCCCCTGACGCATTGCACAGCCCGCCGCCCGGCGCCACGGGTTCTGTTCGGTGGCAATGCCCCCCCGTTCTGGACTCGGCGGCCATCTCAGCCTTGCAAGGCATGAACCGGCCCGCTCAAACGCTCAGTCACATCGATTGGTCGGTCCTGCAGCGCATCGACATTGCGGTGGGTCCGGCGCTCGCGGGCTTGTTGCGACATTGGTGCTCCCACAAACTGGAACTCAAATGGAGCGGCACCGAATCACTCGTGGGCGCACTGGCCCTGCACACCCAGCAGGCCCCCGAGCGTGAGGAAGAACTCTGGTGGCGCATGCACATGGACCTGCTGTGCATTCTCACGCAGCCCGACAACTTTGAGACGCTGGCGCTCGATTACTGCGTAGCATTTGAGGTTTCGCCACCGAGCTGGGAGGATGCCCGATGCACCGTGGTGGTCGATCCCATGAACGACTCGATGGATTTCACCCAGCCATCGGCCCTGAAAATTGCCCCCGTCACCTCCGCCACCACCGCCTCCTCTGATGCACCAGCGTTAGCGGCAGACAAAGAAGCCAAAGCTATCGACAAAGCTTCCGACCTTGCACCGGGCGGCCCCATCGCCCGCGGTGTGCTCAGGGGCGACCTGATGGGCGAAGATGCCGCCGAGCTGCGACGGTTACCGGCACCGGGATCTGGAACTGGATCCGGAAAAGGGACCATCAAAATCATCAGCGTATCGTGTGGGCAGTTGCGTCGCATCGACTTTGCTGCCACCAAAACCCTTATGGCCTGGGCCCAGAAGATGACCAGTCAGGGCATCCGGATTCAATTTACCCAGGTGCCCCGGCTGGTGCTGGTATTCATGCTGATGAAGGGACTGGACCAGTACGTGGGAATGTCGACCCGCCCCAACTAGTGACCATCTGACACCGCCCTACATGCCCGACAGCGACTGCGCAATCGAGCGTTTGAGCGGCACAAAGGCATCGCCCAGACGCAGCAGGCCCTTGCGCAACAGGCGGGCGGGGGTCGAGTCGTGGGTATACAGCTCGACCACTAACCGTGTGGCCAAAAACAACGGCAAAGTGGCGCGGGCTTGGCGTCGGGCGTAACGCTGCAGCAGCGCGTCGGTGGCGATGTCGGCTTGTGCGGCCTGCGCAGACTTTATGAGGGTGCTCAGACCCTCCACGCTCAGCAAACCAAAATTGAAGCCGTGGGCCGTTACCGGATGCATGCCCACCGCAGCATCACCCACGCAGGCGAATCGCTGCGCCACCAGTCGTTGCGGAAACACTGCCACCAGCGGATAACTGTGGCGGCTGCCGGACAGCTGCATGGTGCCCAGACGGCTCTCAAAGCGCTGCGCCACCTCGGCATTGAATTCGGACTCATTGCAAGTCTTGAGCCGCTCGATGGCCCGGCTGTCCAGCGTAATGACCACCGATGACCGGTATTTACCAGACTGTGGATCGGGGTTCATCGGCAGCAGCGCCAGCGTCTGGCCATAGCCAAACCACTCCCAGGCCGCGTAGTCGTGCGGTTTTTCGTGCGTCATGCAGCAAACCAGCATGTTCTTGCCGAAATCGTGCATGTGGGCGGCTATTCCCATCATGCGCCGGGTGGTGGAAAAACGGCTGTCGGCAGCCACCACCAGCCGGGCCCGCAGGCGGCGTTGATCGTCCAGTGTGACGCTGCCGCCCTGCTCGTCGGTCTGCAGCGCCACCACGCGGGTGCCACTCAGCACGTCGATATCCTGATGCTGCTCGCGCGACTGCGCCACGGCCTCCCAGGCGGCCTGGCGGATCAGGTGGTTGGACACCAGCCAACCGAGTTCGCTCTGGCTCCCCAACTGGTGCCCGATGACCATGGCAAAGGGGTCAGATCCGTCCATCACGCGGGCATCGCGCAGCGGTGCCAGAGCGTCGGGGGCAATGCGCTCCCACAGGCCAAGCTGGCGCATCAGGGTGGCGGAATGCTGGGTGAGCGCAATTTCACGACCATCAAATTCGGGCGCCTCTAAAGCCGTCTCGGCTTGTTGCTCTACCAGCATGATGCGCAATCCGCAGCCGGTAAGCGATTGGGCCAGACACAGGCCAGCCGGCCCCGCGCCCACAATAATGATGTCAGCATCCATGAAAATTCCTTCTAATCAAACCGCCCGGATACCTGCATGGAACCGGACCGCGTAGCCTAACCGCAGGCCGTTTTTTTCCCTTTGCGCGGCATCAATCTGCGTGCAGGCAACATCCCGGCGTCCGACACGGCTATTATTGGCCCTGTCCCAATCAATTCAGAAGCCGCATGAACGCCAAAACCATGAAACACAGTGCCAGCCTTTGGGATGGGCCGGTGGGAGAGTCCAACTGCATCGAAGTCGTTCACTGGGAGGGTGATATCACGCCCGAACAGCTGGCCAATGTGGCGCACCAGATTTCGGCCGACTGGCAGACCATCGACCTGCAACTCGACCCGGCACACCCGCTGCACGGCAACGTTTATCAACTGCGCCGTCTGCACGAAGACGAATACGAAGAAGCCGAATACCAAAAACGCAAAGCCGCGTTTGAGGCCCGTTATGCCGGCAAGCGCGTATGGGTTCACTGCTATCACTACGAAGAAGATCTGGCGGCAGGCACCAGCGAGCCTTTTTTCTACGACCACATGTTCTGCACCCTGTTCATCACGCTGGCCGACATTGAAGCCCTGTGTGACAAGCACTACGGCGCCGACGTCTGGGACGAATACAGCCTTTATCTGGACGAAGACCTGCCCACTCCGCTGGCCATTGATTTCTGAGGTTCTGGCGTGTTTGAACTCGCGTTCAAGGTCCGTGATTACGAATGTGACATGGACCATGTTGTCAACAACGCGGTCTATCTCAACTATCTGGAACACGCACGACACGAGTTCCTGCTGACGCTGGGAATTCGTTTTGGTGAGCTTTCGCGGCTCGGAACCAGTCTGGTGGTGACCCGCATCGAGGCCGACTTCAAGGCGTCGCTGGTCAGCGGCGACGACTTTATGGTGCGCACGTCTCTGTTACGCAAGGGGCGGATCCGGCTCCAGTTCGATCAGGAAATACTCCGCCTGCCGGACCGCCGACTGATGCTGGGCGCGGTGGTAACGGGCACGGCGCTCAACGCGCGCGGTCGGCCCGAATTTCCGCCCGAACTCGATAAGGCGCTGGAAGTTGCACTGGAAAGAGCACTGAATGGCACTTAGCGCCGCGCCAGATAAACGCCCCACACTGCTATCAGCATGCCAAACAGGGCGAGCACTGAAAAAGTTTCACCAAACAGCCACCAGGCAAACAACGCCGTGCTGGGTGGCACCAGATAAAACAGGCTGGCGACGTTAACCGCCGTCTGATTGCGGATGAGCCAGTTGAGCAGACTGATGGCCCCGATCGACAACACCAGCACTAGCCAGCCCAGAGCAAAAATCAGCTCGCCGGTCCACTCGACACGGAAATCCTCAAACAGCAGCGCCCCGAGCGCCGTAAACAGCGCCACCGGGAGAAACTGCGCAACGGCACCAGTGCGCCAATCGAACGACGCACAGTAGCGCTTCTGATACAGCGTTCCGGCCGTGATGGCCAGCAATGCAACCAACGCCGGAATCAGGGCGGTCCAGCCAAATTCGGCGCCCAACTTGCCCCACAGCACCAGCGCCACGCCTGCCAGTCCGAGCAGCAAACCCAGCCACTGGCGCACGCCAACCTGGCTACCCAGCAGGCGCGCGGCAAACACCGCAGTCAGTAGCGGTTGCACACTGACCACCAGGCTGGCCACGCCCGCAGGCAACCCGCGGCTGATAGAAATAAAAACGCCACCCAGATAGATACCATGCACCAGCATGCCCGCAACCCCGATGTGCAGCCAGTCGCGCGGGCTGGCCGGCCAGGGCGCTTTGAACACTAGTGCCAGCAGCAGCATGAAGACCAGTACGATCACATAACGCAGCAGCAGGAAGGTGAGCGGATCGGCATGCGGCAAACCCATGCGCGCGCCCACAAACCCGGTCGACCACAGGACGACAAACAACAACCCGAAGAGCGGTGAAAAGGAACGGAACAGGCGTTCGCGCACGATCAGACAACCTTGAAGTTGGCCACTTCTTCCTGCAGCGTAGTCGCCAGGGTAGCCAGCACCGCAGCAGCGGAGGTGGTTTCTTCCACCAGCGCCGCATTTTTCTGCGTGCTCTTGTCCAGCGCCTGAATGGAGTGGCCCACTTTGTCGAGACTTTCGGCCTGATCGCGGGTGGCGGTGGAGATTTCCGACAGGAACTGATTGATCTGGCGCGCATTGGTAACCACTTCGGCCATCGAGCTTCCGGCCTGCTCGACCACCCGGGTGCCGCCTTCCACCTTGGTGACGCTGGTGGCGATGAGGGCCTTGATTTCGTGCGCCGCCTTGGCACTGCGTCCTGCCAGACTGCGCACCTCGGAAGCCACGACGGCAAAGCCGCGTCCCGACTCTCCGGCCCGCGCCGCCTCAACCGCCGCGTTGAGCGCCAGAATATTGGTCTGGAACGCAATGCCGTCGATCACACCAATGATGTCGCCGATCTGGGACGAGGCGTGCTGAATCTCTCGCATAGTGGTCACCACCTCTTCAAACACCCTGCCAGCGCCCTCGGCCACGTGGGCGTTGTCATTGGCGAATGTGGCCGCCATGGTGGCACGCTCGGCGGTGGCGCGCACGGTTACGCCAATGGTGTCCATGGCGATGGCCTGCTGCTCGAGCGAGTGGGCGGCGTCTTCGGTACGGCGCGATAAATCAACGCTGGAGGCCGAAATTTCATCGCTGGCAGCATTGAGCGCCCGGGCCGAATGACGAACCTTGTGAATCAGGGTCAGCAGCGAGTCGTAGGCTGTGCGGAGATCGACGATCACGCGAGCCGGCTCGTCCTTACCCCACGGCTTGCCCGGTGGTTTGCGCAGGTCTCCGGCGGCCATTTCCTGTAAGTGGCTGCTGATCAGCTGCAGCCCGCCACGGGTGACCAGAAAAAAGCTGAAAAACAGGTACGCCGCCAGCAACAAGCCCAGCGCCAGCACGCCGGTAGTCAGATAGAGGTTGGATTGCATCGACCAGACGCGTTCCTGTATCAGTGCGCTCAGCTCAGAAAAAATACTCTTTTCCAGTACGTCAGCACCGGCAACTGCCGCCGTGGCAGCCTGCTCCCAGCGCTCCAGCACGGCCGGCGTAATTTGTGGCGATGTCAGCACCGAACTGCGCACAAAATCAAGATAGTTCTGGATCGGCTGCAATCCCGCCGTACTGTCGATTTGCGAAGCGAGTGCGGCGTGGCCCTTGACAGCCTTGTTCAGCGCCGAGCGCAAATCGCGCAGATGCAGGTCCGCCACGACCAGCAATTCAGCCAGTTGTGCGCTGTCCGGAGATTGACCCGCCTTGACCTGTAAGGCCAGATCGCGCAGTCTGGCACCCGTCTCCACCAGTGGCGGCAACTGCACCAACACGGCCTGAATCAGGTGATACGAGTCCGCCGTGGGGTCGAGTTCCAGGCTGGAGTTTTCGATGGCCGTGTCCTGCAACGCCTGCAGCGCTTGAATGGCCGTGTTGAAGGCCGCCGGTGCGCCTGCGTTGGAGGCATCCTGTGGCAACGCCTGCAAAGCACTCTGCAAGCGCGCATAGGGCGCAGCTGTGTTCAGTTCGGCGCCCGCTGCGGCATTTTGTTGCGCAAGCGCCTTTTCCCCGGCCTGCAACGCAGACTGCAAGCTTGCCAGATCTCCGGTGCCACCCTGCATTCGGGTACGCAATTGCAACAGCGTATCGCGCACAGGTTCGACAACCCGCAGATAGGCCAGTCCGAGCTGCTCCCGGTTGGCCAGATTGATGTCCTGAATCTTGCCACTGTAAAGCGAGCCGGTAACCCAGCCCAACGGAATGAAAAACATCAGGCAGATCAGGATCGCCTTGGATACAAACTGCAAATCGCGCATCAGCTTGACGCCGGGCGTGCAGATACCGTGTGCAGCAAAGGCCGATGAGGGCACGTCCTCACTGGCCGGAACCATTCCTTCAGCGTCTTCTAATTGCGTCCCCGACAGCACCGAATCCAGTTCGCTATTTTTCATATGAGATTCCGGAACATTTTTAATTAATGCATTTATATGAATTTATATGCATTTCCAACGCGGAAACCGGCATTATCACTACGTCCGGCGACACTCCGCAAAAGCTTAGCATTTTCAACTATAAATAGCGTCAGGCATGTCAGCCGGTTACCATACACGCCGCCTATTAGGTAAAGCTATAACAACGTTGGAAACAATTCCTTAACCGGAACCCGAGGAGCCCTGAAATGATGGCCCACCCCCTTGCCTGGAAAAGGTATATATCAAGCACGCTAATAGGGCTGTGCTGCCTGCTGCAAACCACGCTAGTCTGCGCCGCACCGCAGGAGCAGTTGCTGCTGGGAATGTCAGCCCCGCTGTCAGGACCCAACGGCCAGTACGGTCAGCAGATGCGCGAAGGAATAGAAGCCTGCTTTGCCCAGATAAACGACGCCGGTGGCGTGCGCGGGCGTACGCTTAAACTGGTGGCGCGGGATGATGGCTACGAAGTAAACCGCGCCGTAGCCAACGCGCAGGACCTGATTAAATCGGACCGGGTATTCGCCTTGATGGCCTTTTACGGCTCCGCCTCGACCGCCGCCGTATTGCCCGTGCTCGACACCAACAACATACCGATGATAGGCACCATCAGTGGCGCCGACGTGCTGCGCAACCCACCCAACCCGCATCTGTTTCACCTGCGTGCGAGCTACGGCGATGAAACTGCGGCGATTGTCAAAAGCCTGCTGACGGTGGGACTGCAGCGGGTTGCGGTTTTTTATCAGGACGATGCCTTTGGACAGGCTGGACTGAATGGCGTGCAGGCGGCGCTCAGTCAGTCCAATTTGGCGGTGGTTGCAGCGGCCCCGGTGCCCCGCAATTCAAACGTGGTGGCGCCGGCGGTAGCAACCATCGCGGCAGCCAACCCGCAGGCGGTTGTGCTGGCAACGCTGGCGCAGGCGTCGGCGGAGTTTGTGCGGGCTATGCGTGCGCGCAACCCGCAGGTGTATTTCATCGCACTTTCACCGGTTGGAACGGATGCACTAATAGCCGCTCTGGGCAAAGATATAGCACGTGGAATTCAGGTGGCGCAGGTCATTCCTTTTCCGGGTAGCGACCGGCTGAAAATAGTGCGCGAATACCGGCATGCACTGGCGCGCTTTGCCAAGGATTCGGAGCCGTCCTATTACGGCCTCGAAGGATATATAAATGCGCGACTGCTGGTTGCAGCGCTGGAGCGTTCAGACTCGGTGGCGAGCCGCGAGAGCCTGGTAAAGGCCCTGCGCAGCGGCGCCTACGATCTGGGCGGCTACAGCGTGCACTTCTCGCCCGGCAGCAACTCGGGCTCGCACTACGTGGAAATCAGTGTGATCGGCGCAGATGGCCGCGTGATCAACTGATTACAGATAGATCTGCTGTCCGCGGGCCCGGAATTCTTCGGCCTTTTCCTGCAAGGCGGCATCGACCTGCTGAATCGGGATCACGCCAGAGCCCGGGTTTAGGCGCGCAAACTCACGCACCTCCTGCGAGATCTTCATGGAGCAGAATTTAGGGCCACACATTGAGCAGAAATGCGCCACCTTGGCATTTTCCTTGGGCAAGGTTTCGTCGTGATACGCCATGGCGGTGTCCGGGTCGATGGCCAGACGGAACTGGTCTTCCCAGCGAAATTCGAAACGCGCTTTCGAGACCGCGTTGTCCCACATCTGCGCACCCGGATATCCTTTGGCCAGATCGGCCGCGTGGGCCGCAATCTTGTAGGCGATAAGGCCCTGCTTGACGTCGTCGCGATTGGGCAAGCCCAGGTGCTCCTTGGGCGTGACGTAGCACAGCATGGCGGTTCCGTACCAACCGATGTTAGCCGCGCCCATGGCCGATGAAATGTGATCGTAGCCAGGCGAAACGTCGGTAATCAACGGCCCCAGCGTATAAAAGGGCGCCTCGTAACAGGACAGCAACTGCTTGTCGACATTTTCCTTGACCTGCTGCAATGGAACGTGGCCCGGGCCTTCGATCATGACCTGCACATCGTGCTTCCAGGCGATCTGGGTCAGTTCGCCCAGCGTGTGCAGTTCGGCAAACTGGGCCTCATCGTTGGCGTCGGCAATCGACCCCGGCCTCAGCCCATCTCCGAGCGAGAAGCAGACGTCGTAGGCTTTCATGATCTCGCAGATGTCATCAAAATGGGTGTAAAGGAAATTTTCGCGGTGGTGCGACAGACACCATTTGGCCATGATGGAGCCGCCGCGCGAGACAATGCCGGTCAGGCGGTTTGCCGTCAGCGGGACATAGGCCAGACGCACGCCGGCGTGGATGGTGAAATAGTCAACCCCCTGCTCGGCCTGCTCGATCAGCGTATCGCGGAAAAGTTCCCAGGTCAGATCCTCGGCTTTGCCGTTCACTTTTTCCAGCGCCTGATAGATTGGCACGGTGCCGATGGGGACCGGCGAATTGCGCAGAATCCATTCGCGTGTCTCGTGAATATTGTTGCCGGTGGAGAGGTCCATCACGGTGTCGGCGCCCCAACGAATCGACCAGACCAGCTTGTCCACCTCTTCTTCGATGGTGGAGCTGACGGCGGAGTTGCCGATGTTGGCGTTGACCTTGACCAGAAAATTGCGGCCAATGATCATCGGCTCGCTTTCCGGGTGGTTGACGTTGCAGGGAATGACAGCGCGTCCGCGTGCCACCTCGTCGCGCACGAATTCGGGTGTCATTTGCTGCGACATGAGGGCGCCAAAGGCCTGTCCGGGCTTAGGCAGGCGTTCGGTGGCCAGGCGCTCGAGAAGCTGCGCACGGATCAGGTTTTCGCGAATCGCGATGTACTCCATCTCGGGCGTTACGATGCCTTGTCGGGCGTAATGCATCTGCGTGATGTTGGCGCCTGAGCGGGCGCGCCGGATGACGGGCGATTGCGCCATGCGCAAGGGTTGCAATGCCGCGTCCTGCAGGCGCTCGCGCCCGTACGCGCTGCTGATGCTGGGCAATGCTTCGGTATCACCGCGCTCCGAAATCCAGTCAGCCCGCAACGCCGGCAAGCCGCGCGTAATGTCAACAGGGACCGATGGCTCGGTGTAAATGCCCGACGCATCGTACAGCCGCAGCGGCGGATTGGGTTCGATGGTGGGTTCTGCGTCGCCATGGTCCACGTGGGTCGGATTGAGGGTGATTTCGCGGAACGGAACCCGCAGATCGGGCCTGGATCCGGTAATGTAAATTTTGGCCGAGCCGGGAAATGGCGCGCGCGTGATGCGGCGGTTCAGTTCTTCGCTGTCGATGGTTTTGGTGGCTTTATTCAACGCAGTCTCCTGTAGGGAAAGGGAGCCTGCCGGCACGGCATGCAAACGAACGCAAGCGTTGCACTGTGCCCAACTGCCTTGTTCCCTACGCGGGTATAACCCCGATCAGGTTCAGCGGGTTCCACCCTAAGTGGTCTCAGCCTCGACTTTCGTCTGTGACGCCCCGACAAGCCCTGCCATTCTAGTGGAAACCAGGCCGGCAGCGGATAATGGGTGTATGCACCGTTTCTGGAGCTCCCGTCAATCCGGCACTGCCATCCTCAGCGCCATGCTGACCGTCACGCTAGTGGCGGGGTTTGCCGCCAGTGCCTTGTTGCAACAGTGGCGCATCACGGAAGTGGAGGCGGCCGAACGGGCGCGGCTTCAAGCGCACTGGATTCTGGGCGGCGCACTCGACTGGGCGCGCCTTATATTGACGCCCAACACCGGCCAGAGCACGGTCGACCACCTCTCGCAGCCATGGGCGGTGCCGCTGGAAGAAGCGCGACTGTCCACTTTTCTGGCGGCCGCACAGAGCGACGTGCTGGAGCAAGGTTTACCGGATGTGTTTCTTTCCGGGCGCATCACCGACCTGCAGTCCCGCCTGAACATCAGCAACCTGGTTCAGGGCGGTGTGGTTGACCCGGCCTCAAAGGACGCATTTGCGCGCCTTTTCCGACATCTGGGAATAAGCCCGGTGGCACTGGACCAACTGATTGTGCAACTCCAGCGCGCCCAGAAAACAAAAGTCGCATCGGACACGGACACGCCTTTATTGCCACAGGAGTTTGATCAGTTGGGTTGGCTGGGTCTGCAGCCCGGTTTGCTGAATCAGTTGCGCGGATTTGTGACGCTCCTGCCCAGCCCCACGCCGGTCAATCTGAATACGGCGCCAGCGGAAGTCATTTACGCCGTTGTCAATGGTTTTGATTGGGCCAACGCGCAACAGTTTGTGCGTCAGCGCGATCAGAAGCACCTGAATACGCTCAGCGATGCACAGGGATTGAGTCCTGTGGTTGGGGCGCACTTTAACGACAACCAGCATGCCGTCAAAACCCGTTACTTTGAAGTTTTGGGTCAGTTGCGCAACGGAGATGTTGTGACCCGGGAACAGTCGTTGCTAGAGCGCAACGGTTCAGAAATCAAAATTCTTGCGCGCCACGCCAGCGCATTGACGGGAGTCATTGCGAGCAAAAATAACCCTTAAAAGCGTGGCAAAAATCACAAAATTTGCTAAAAATGTAACCTGCCGTTCACGTTAATTGGCGATACTTGCGCATCACCCTGAGTTTGTAAGGGTCAACTAATATGCGAAATAAAAACAGTTTTTGGGCGTTGTTGGGACGCAATAGTGCAGGCGCATCGGAGCGAGTCACCGAAAAGATACGGTTGGCCATGCTCAGTGCGCTTGACAGACATTGTGATCAGGAGCACGCCCGCGTGGATGAGAGCATTCAGCGTGCGAAAGACGTGGCAGAGCTCTGGTATTTGCGGCCCGACCTGATGCACGCGATCGCCAGTTGCCGCGGAGAAAGCGTGGCACAGCGCGTTATGGAC
>Ga0208872_1001080_pt1 | contig 17655 bp, 17 predicted proteins | sample CryBogCBH12Aug08_FD_185508 | JGI IMG/M metagenome (GOLD analysis project Ga0208872, IMG submission 185508) | Freshwater microbial communities from Crystal Bog, Wisconsin, USA - CBH12Aug08 (SPAdes) | ecosystem: Environmental > Aquatic > Freshwater > Lake | place: Crystal Bog, Wisconsin, USA...
CACCAAGGATGACCGCTGGTGCTTGGTGCGCATGAAATTTCGGTTGATTCTGCTGCAAATTGGCCAAAAAGCCAAAAGCATCTGTATTGCGACCTTCGATGCTGCCATCGGTGTGAAACAGCAAAGTGTTGACAGCGCCGATGCGGGCGGCCAAAGGCTCAACCAGATCGACCAGGGACAAGGCGTGCTCTTTGTGCGGCAAGGTTACATTGGCGCCGACAAAACCCATCTGTGGCAAAGATTGCAAGACCCGCGCAAAATCTTCGGATCGAACCGGCAAGGGCAGATAGACGCCATCAATTTTGGCTTGATCCAGCCAATATCCATGCAGTCTGGGAGAACGGGAGTGGCTTACCGGCCATCCCAGGACGCCGGCCAATTTTGTCTTGCCACTTATGATCATGAGGGCAACGCTCCTTGCTGACGTAACTGATCCAACAACGGCAGCATCGGCAAACCCAAAATCGCGAAATGATCGCCAACAATTTCACTGAACAATTGGGCGCCTAATCCTTCCAATTGATAGGCTCCTACAGTGGTGGAAATCTCGTCGCCCATCAAAGTAAGGTAGTTTTCAAGAAACGCATCGCTGAATTTTCGCATCGTCAGGCGTGATTCGGCCAAATGATGCCAAAGGATATCGGGGCCCCGAGCCAAAACCACAGCGCTTAAAAGATTATGCGTCTTGCCACGCAGGATTTTTAGCTGTTCTCGGGCTTCCGAACGATCGTTCGGCTTGTCAAACCATTGGCCTGCGCATTCAAGCATCTGATCAGCCCCGATCACGAGATCCGCGGGATGGCGGGTCGCCACCGCCAGGGCTTTCGCTTCGGCTAACCGCCGGGCAACTGAGGCGGCCTTCTCACCGTTCTGACGCAAAGCAATTTTTAGTTTCATTTCGTCGATATCGGCCGGAACCACTGAAATAGCCAGCCCGGCATTCCGCAAAAGGGTTTTACGGATTGTGCTGGCCGAAGCCAGAAGGATCAAGGCATGCCTCCCGAGGCTCCGTTTTGATGGCGGACGAACAATTGTAAAATTGCCGCCGAGGCTTCTTCGATGGACCGTCGGGAAACATCAATGACGGGCCAGCCATTGCGGGCAAACAGGCGACGGGCCTGGGTCACTTCGTCTTTAACCTTATCAAGATCGGCATAGGCCAGAGCTTCATCATCCTGATTAAGGAATTTTAAGCGGCTACGCCGGATATCCGTCAGACTTTTCGGCTCTTTGGTTAAACCGACGATCAAAGGCTTTTTCGCCGCCAGTAGTTCTGGTGGTGGTGGCATATCGGGAACCAAGGGAACATTTGCCGCTTTGATACCGCGATTGGCGAGATACATGCAGGTTGGCGTTTTTGACGTTCTGGAAACACCGACCAGAATGATGTCGGCATCATTTAAATCATGCAAAAGCAAACCGTCATCATGAGCCAAGGTAAAATGCATTGCGTCAATGCGGCTAAAATACTCGGCATCCATGGCGTGCTGGCGGCCGGGCTGAGCCCCGAACTCGCTATTAAGATGCGTGGACAGAGCCGCCATAACCGGATCAAGCACGGGTATAAAAGGCAGATGCATTTGGCGACAGGCCTCTTCGAGAACCCCTCGCACCGCCCCATCGATGAGGGTAACCAGAACCATTCCGGGATTCGCTTCAAGTCCGGCAATTACCCTTTCAACCTGCGTCTGACTGCGAACCAGCCACCAGAGATGATAGATGGGATCAATGTTTTCAAATTGTACCAGGCAGGCCCGCGCCACCGAATTAACGGTTTCGCCGGTGGCATCGGAAACCAGATGCAGATGAAATTGTTTAGCTGGCGTTGGTTCAGTCACCGCTGTGTATAACCTTGAACTATGGGGATAAGACGGGTCTTTGGGGATTGTGCCTTTTTTGCTCCACGCTGACCACCTCGGATTAGGGAGATCCATCCGGTTGGGGGTGATTAAATTGGCGAGACGAAAATTAGCTGGGATAAGGGCTTTTACAAGATTTTTCCCCGGGTTTAATTTCAGGATTATCCACAGAAATTTTTATATAAAATCAGCTCTGTAGAAAGAATATCCCGGATTTGTTCCTTCTGACGGGTCAGGCTGTCGGAGGGGGGATGGTCATTAGGATAACCAGGGGATAAATGCCAATCCCCGATATCCACAGGCATCTACTATCACTGTCACTTTCCTTAAAACTCTAACACCTGTATTGAAGTGTGACAGCCGAGGGGATATTCCGTTGATTAATTCATCCGCCGACCAAAAAAAGTTTCTTGCCGTTCTGAACGGACAGTCAGTTCTGCCACCGCCATGCTGGCTGATGCGGCAGGCAGGGAGATATCTGCCTGAATATCGCGAAACCCGCGCCAGCACTTCGGGCTTTCTTGATCTCTGCTACTCACCGGACAAAGCCACTGAGGTCACCTTGCAACCTCTGCGGCGTTACGGGTTTGATGCCGCCATTCTTTTTTCTGACATTCTGGTCGTTCCTCATGCGCTTGGACAAAATGTCAGTTTTCGTGAGGGCGAAGGTCCGGTTTTACAACCAGTCCGCACATCCGAGGCTTTCGAGGCTTTAACGCTTGATGGTTTTCAGGACCGCCTGGCCCCCGTTCTAGAGACCGTTCACAGGTTATCGTCGGCCATTCCCAAAACCACGGCACTGATCGGCTTTGCCGGATCCCCATGGACGGTGGCCACCTATATGGTCGAAGGATCGGGTTCAAAGGATTTTATCGCCACAAAGCAAATGGCCTATGGGCAGCCTGATTTGTTTCAAAGGCTAATTGACCTGTTGGTACAAGCCACCGGGGATTACCTCATTGCTCAGATCGAAAAAGGCGCTGAGGCTATTCAACTTTTTGACAGCTGGGCTGGTGTGCTGCCAGAGGATCAATTTAAACGTTGGGTGATTGATCCGACCCGCCTGTTGGTACAACGTTTGAAGGGGGCCTATCCTAATATTCCGGTCATTGGCTTTCCCCGGGGCGCCGGCGCCCTTTATTTGCCTTATGTTGAGCAAACCGGCGTTGATGCCGTTAGCCTGGATACAGGAATTCCGCTGGCTTGGGCGGTCAAGACCTTGCAGCCGAAAGTGGCTTTGCAAGGAAATCTGGATCCCGTGATGTTGTTGGCTGGTAATTTTACGGCGCTGGACGCCGCTATTGACCGGATTCTGGCGCTTTGTTCGAATGGTCGGTTCATTTTCAATCTTGGTCACGGAATATTGCCTTCGACCCCTCCAGACGCTGTTGGACGTCTGGTTGAGCGCGTACGGAACTGGGCAAGATAATGAGTAAACTGGCGGTCGTTTTATTTAATCTCGGTGGGCCGGACAGTTTGGAAGCTGTCCGACCCTTCCTGTTTAACCTGTTTAATGATCCAGCAATTATTGGCGCGCCGGGGCTTATTCGACGGGCGTTGGCCTGGTTTATTTCAACCAGGCGCGCGCCGGTCGCTCGCGAAATTTATGCAAAAATCGGCGGTCGTTCACCTTTGCTCGCTTTGACGCGCGTGCAGGCCGAAGCTTTGGAAACCAAGTTGAATGGCTTGGGAAAAGACGAAGTAAAGACTTTCATCGCGATGCGCTACTGGCATCCCATGACGGAAGAGACCGTCGATGATGTGTTGCGCTGGAAACCTGACCAAGTAGTGCTGTTGCCGCTTTATCCTCAATATTCAACCACGACAACTGGCTCGTCACTTGAGCACTGGCATAGGGTTGCTAAGGCCAAAGGTTTATCTCAGGCAACGACAGCGATCTGCTGTTATCCGGTTGATAAAGGAATGATAAAGGCCCAAGCCGGGTTATTGCAGAAGGCTCTGAAGCAACAGCAAGAAGAGGCCCCAAATCAGCCTTTAAGAGTTTTATTCTCGGCCCATGGCTTGCCGAAAAAGATCATTGAGAAGGGTGATCCTTACCAGTTTCAGGTTGAAATGACCGCCAAGGCCATTGTTGAGGCCCTGGAGCCAAGGATTTCGGATTGGAAAATTTGCTATCAAAGCCGGGTTGGGCCAATGGAATGGATCGGTCCTTCTACGGAGGCTGAAATTCATCGGGCCGGAACAGAGGGCAAGGGATTGGTGATCCTGCCGATCGCGTTTGTTTCGGAACATTCGGAAACCTTGGTGGAATTGGATATTGAATATGCGCATTTGGCAAAGTCAGCGAATGTGCCTAGCTATACCCGGGTTCCGGCCTTGGGAACGAGCGTCGATTTTATTGACGGACTAAGTGATTTAGTGCTGAGAACATTAGTGTCTAAAAATAATATTTTTTCTGGGGATGGGAATAAAGTTTGCGGCAATGGGTTCGTTCGTTGTGCAAAAAAATAAGGTAAAATAATGGATGAAGCTTACCTTTGGATTAAGGCTGTTCATGTTATTGCAATAATTTCGTGGATGGCTGGTTTACTTTATTTGCCAAGATTATTTGTTTATCACACGCAGGTTCCGGCTGAATCGGCACAGTCAGCTTTATTCAAGGTCATGGAACGGCGCTTAATGCATGCCATTACCATTCCAGCGGCTACAGTGTCCTGGATCCTCGGATTATGGATGATCAGTGAAATCGGATTGGCGGGAAATCATTGGCTGCATGCCAAATTGATGGCGGTGGTGGGGATGACCGCTATGACGGCGATGATGGAGAAGTGGCGACGGGATTTTGCCGCGGATCAAAATCGCCATGCGACCGTTTTTTATCGTTTTGCAAATGAGATTCCGACGCTTTTGATGATTGCTGTGGTCATTTTAGTGGTGGTTAAGCCGTTTTGACGAAAAAGGATTGCGTGTTTTCAATCTTTATTTGACTCATTGAGACAGTTTGGTTAATGGTTAAGGGTCTCCCTGGGCAGAGCCCAATTTTCCACGCCATGACTGATTTGCCGGATACAAAGCTTGTCCGGTTTTGTTCTTCAGGCTTTCGGGTTTTCAATTCCCTTCTAATTTTTTCTTTTCCATGCTGGACTGATTATGAATCTTCAGGAGCTTAAGGCCAAAACGCCGGCTGAATTGCTGGCCTATGCCGAGGATCTTCAGATTGAGAATGCATCAACTCTGCGCAAGCAGGACATGATGTTTGCCATTCTGAAACAACTTGCCGAAAATGATACCCCGATCTATGGGGATGGAGTGCTCGAAATCCTTCAGGATGGATTTGGCTTCCTGCGTTCCCCGGAAGCCAATTATCTTCCGGGTCCAGATGATATCTATGTTTCTCCCAGCCAGGTTCGTCGGTTTGGCTTACGGACGGGGGATACTGTCGAAGGGCAGATTCGGTCGCCTAAGGATGGAGAGCGCTATTTTGCGCTCTTGAAGGTGAACACCATCAATTTCGAGCCCCCGGATAATGTTCGGCATCGGATTAATTTTGATAATTTAACCCCGCTTTATCCCGATGAGCGGCTGCGGCTGGAAATCGAAGATCCGACGACAAGGGATTTGACGACCCGCGTGATCGATTTGATCTCTCCGCTCGGAAAGGGTCAGCGCGGCTTGATTGTCGCGCCGCCGCGGACCGGAAAGACCGTCATGTTGCAAAATATTGCGCATGCCATCGCCGCGAATCATCCCGAGGTCTATCTGATTGTTTTGCTGATTGATGAACGTCCAGAGGAAGTGACCGACATGGCGCGGTCCGTCAAAGGCGAGGTGATCAGTTCCACTTTTGACGAACCGGCCTCGCGTCATGTGCAAGTGACGGAAATGGTTTTAGAGAAAGCCAAGCGACTGGTCGAACATAAGCGGGATGTGGTGATCCTGTTGGATAGCATTACCCGATTGGCACGGGCCTATAACACGGTGGTGCCGAGTTCCGGTAAGGTTCTAACCGGGGGTGTTGATGCCAATGCCTTGCAACGTCCGAAGCGGTTTTTCGGGGCAGCCCGGAATATTGAAGAAGGCGGATCACTGACGATCATTGCGACCGCGCTGATTGATACCGGCAGCCGTATGGATGAAGTGATTTTCGAAGAATTCAAGGGCACCGGCAATTCTGAGATCATTCTCGACCGGAAACTATCGGATAAGCGGACCTTTCCAGCGATCGATATCACTAAATCGGGGACGCGTAAGGAAGAGCTGTTGGTCGATAAGGGTGTTTTGGCCAAGATGTGGGTGCTTCGACGGGTGTTGATGCCCATGGGTGTGGTCGATGCGATGGAGTTCCTGGTGGACAAACTGAAGCACTCCAAGACCAATTCGGACTTCTTTGAAGCGATGAACAGTTAGGCCTGATTTGGGTTTAACGGAATCGGTTAAATAGCCGCTGTTTCACGTGAAACAGCGGCTATTTTTATGCGGTTCTATACAACAAAGACGGTCGATCCGGTGGTTTTGCGGGCTTCTAAGTCCCGGTGCGCCTGAGCTGCTTCGGACAGCGGATAGGTTTGATTAACCTTAATGCTGACTTTGCCGCTTTGTACCATTTCAAATAATTCACTGGCCCCGGACACCAAATCAGCGCGTTCGGCGGTATAGGTCATCAAGGTCGGCCGGGTGAGATAAAGCGACCCTTTGACCGACAGAATTCCAGGGTCGAAAGGCGGGACGGACCCGGAGGATTGACCAAAGCTGACAAGAACGCCCCTGGGTTTCAAACAGTCCAGAGACTTCATGAAGGTGTCCTTACCAACGGAATCATAAACCACCGGAACACCTTTGCCATTGGTGATTTCGCGGACACGGGCGACGAAATCCTCTTTGTTATAATCAATGACATGGTCGGCCCCATGGGCTTTGGCCAGGGCGAGCTTGGCTTCCCCGCCCGCGGTGGCAATGACAGTTGCGCCGAGATGCTTGGCCCATTGGCAGGCAATTAGGCCGACGCCCCCGGCGGCGGCATGGAAAAGTATGGTATCGCCGGGTTGAACACGGTAGGTGCTGCGCAAGAGATACTGGGTGGTCAGCCCTTGCAGCATCATGGCGGCGGCTTGTTGATCGGTGATGCCCGGGGGCAACACCACCAGCCGTGACGCAGCGATTACTCGTCGCTGGGCATAAGCACCGGGTGGTGCGCTGGCATAGGCAACGCGGTCGCCGACTTTAAGGTCGTTGGTGACACCAGGTCCTAAGGCTTCAACCACCCCCGCACCTTCCATGCCGATAATGGCCGGCATTTGGGGCAGCGGGTATAAACCGGTACGATGATAAACATCGATGAAATTGAGCCCAACGGCGGTGTGGCGAACTAAGGCCTGGCCTTCACCCGGTTGGGGGGGCGCCACGTCTTGCCATAAAAGATTTTCCGGTCCACCAGGCTGATGGATGACAATGGCTTTGCTCACGATCGATGGATCCTTTTTTTGTTAAAGTTTGGAAAGGGATGCGCCTTCCAAGCGAAGGAGGAAGGCCTTGCTGATCGTCCCATCCTGTCCTGAATAGCCCCCAAGACCGCCATCTCCGGCGATAATTCTGTGACAAGGGATTATGACAGGCAATGGATTGCGTCCACAGGCGCCCCCGACAGCGCGGGGAGAGGTCGAGAGTTTTCGGGCGACAGTCCCGTAGCTTTCGATTTGGCCATAGGGAATCTGTTGCATTTGACGCCAGACCGATTTTTGAAATGCTGTTCCAGCGGGGTTTAAAGGTAATTGAAACTCTTTAAGACTGCCGGAAAAATAGGCTAAAAGCTGGCGCCGAGCCTCTTGCAATAAGGGTGTGGTTTGACCTTCAGGAACCCGGCCCCATTCCAAAGCAACGAGGGAGTCGTTTTCGGCGAAAAGGGTTAGATCACCCAGGGGGGTAAGGAAGGAGCTGTAGGTCATGGGGCTGAGCTTAAACTGAAGGCAGGCCCTGGCGCAACGCCAGGGCATTGAAACCGGGGTTGCTCCGATCCTGCAGGGGAGAGGGAGAGGGTCAGTCGGCTTCTGGTCATTGGGGCGCCCTTGATGTGCGACGTTGCAGCGGAAGAGACGAAAGTTTAGTTTGGGATGAAGCTGACGGTTTACAACCTTCTAAGGGGATGTCAGCGGGGAGAAATGCTATGAAAATTACCTTCGATATTGATTGTACGCCGGAAGAAGCCAGAACATTTTTAGGGCTTCCGGATGTCAAAGCCATGCAAGATGTGGTTATGAGAAAGGCTGAAGAAAGATTACTGGCTAATCTTGAAGCGATGAGCCCCGAAGCCCTGATGGGGGCTTGGCTTCCAGCGGGTTTCCAGGGTATGGAGCAATTGCAGAAATTATTTTGGGCGGGTTTTCAAGGCGCCAAGGGCAAAGTTAAGCAGGAACCGTGACGTGAATAGCACTCAAACTGATCCAAAGCCTTTTTACCGACTGCATGTCTTTGTTTGCACGAATCGGCGCCCCGACGGCCATAGCCGAGGTTCCTGTGCGGCGCGCGGATCCGAGGCGCATCGGGATTATTTAAAGGTTCGCGCCAAGGAGTTGGGGTTAAAGAATGTTCGGATCAACAGCGCCGGCTGCCTTGATCGCTGCGAGTTGGGTCCTGTCCTGGTGGTCTATCCCGACGGTATTTGGTACCGCTATGAGACAAGCCAGGATTTGGATGACATTTTGACCAACCATCTGCTCCATGGCCAACGGGTGCAACATTTGCTGCTGCATCCTGAGGATGGCCTCAATGGCGTCTTGCCTTCCAGCCGCTGACAGCATTTTTGCGCTTTCGAGTGGAATTGGGCGTGCCGGCGTTGCGGTCTATCGCCTGTCGGGTTCCTTATCGGCCCAGGCACTCCAAAAGCTGAGCCGAAAGCCTTTGCCCGCACCTCGCCAAGCCAAGTTGGTTTCACTTTATGATAGAGAAGGCGAACGGCTTGACCGAGGGCTGGCGATCTGGTTTCCATCCCCGCAGAGCTTTACCGGGGAAGATGTCGTGGAATTACATCTTCACGGTGGGCGCGCCATTGCCCTGGCTTTGGCGGATGCTTTGGCGGATTGTGGTTTGCGTCCGGCCGAGCCGGGCGAATTCAGTCGCCGCGCCTTTGCTCATGGTAAACTCGATCTGACGCAAATTGAAGCGATTGCCGATCTGGTGGCGGCCGAAACGGCCTTGCAAAGGCGACAGGCCTTGCGGCAATTGGACGGTGCGTTGAACCAGCTTTACGAAGGTTGGCGGGAAAGGATTTTAAGGGCTCAGGCCCATTTTGAAGCAGCGATCGATTTTTCTGACGAAGATCTGCCTTTGGATCTCCTGTCCGAAACGCGGCTTTCTCTTGGGACATTGGCGGAAGAAATAGCAGGCCATTTGGAGGATGGCGGCCGAGGCGAACGTCTGCGGGATGGGCTGTCCATAGCAATTCTTGGTGCGCCCAATGTTGGTAAGTCCAGCCTGCTCAACTGCCTGGCCGGGCGCCCCGCGGCTATTGTGTCGGCTGTGGCGGGGACCACACGCGATATTATCGAGGTGCATCTCGATCTGGCCGGCTACCCCGTAATTCTGGCAGACACCGCGGGATTAAGGGAAACCGAGGAAGTCATAGAACAAGAGGGCGTGCGACGGGCGCAAGCCCGCGCGCAATCAGCCGATCTTCGTCTGGTAATTTTTGATGCCCAGAACCTGCCCCTGCTTGACGAGGCCAGTATGGCGTTACTGGGCCCGCAAAGCATCGCCGTGATCAACAAATGCGATACCGTCTCGATGACCTTGCCCGATTTTCTGCAAGGGCAACCGGTCATCGGAATTTCCGCGCTGTCCGGTTTGGGCCTCGAGGCGTTGATAGAAAAATTGAAGGATCTGGCCGCCCCGATCATGGCGGGGGGATCCAATCTCTTTCTGACTCGGGCGCGCTATCGAACAGCCTTGGCGGGGGCCGTTGAAGCTTTGCGGCGGGCGATGCAGGAAGAGCTTTCCGAACTTGCCGCAGAAGATGTAAGACTGGCTGCTGCGGCGGTTGGGCGGATCACCGGCCGCATCGATGTCGAGGAAGTGCTGGATGTTATTTTTCGGGATTTTTGTATCGGTAAATGAAGTGTTTCACGTGGAACAGCGCAAGTGAAAACGAAATTTGATGTCATTGTGATTGGGGGCGGACATGCCGGCTGCGAAGCCGCTGCCGCGGCCGCGCGCATGGGGGCTCGCACGCTCTTGCTAACACACCGACTCGAGAGCTTGGGGGAAATGAGCTGCAACCCGGCTATCGGCGGCTTGGCAAAAGGTCAATTGGTTCGTGAGATCGATGCTTTGGATGGCCTGATGGGGCGGGTCATTGACCGGGCTGGAATCCAGTTTCGTGTTCTCAACCGCAGCAAAGGGCCAGCGGTCCAGGGCCCCCGCGCCCAGGCGGATCGGAAGCTATATCGCCAGGCCATGCGCGACGCTCTGGCTGAGATCCCAAACCTGCAGGTAATGGCCGGTTCGGCCGAGGATCTTTTGATGTCCGAGGATGGGCGCCGGGTTGACGGGGTGATGACGGCGGAGGGCGATCCTATTTTTGCCGGAGCCGTCGTCTTGACCACGGGGACTTTTTTGTCGGGCTTAATCCATATCGGAGAGCGGCGTTTTCCTGCCGGACGGATGGGCGATGCGCCGAGCCTTGGCCTTTCGGCGACCCTGAAGCGCCTTGGATTCCCTGTCGGGCGGTTAAAAACCGGGACGCCCTGTCGCTTGGATGGCCGGACCATTGCTTGGTCGGACTTGGCACTGCAGCCCGGGGACGATCCGCCGCAGCCCTTTTCAACACTGACGGAACGGATCACGACACCCCAGATTCAATGCGGAATTACCGGGACCACCGCCGAAAGTCACGCTTTGATTCGGGCCAACCTCCATCGTGCGCCCATCTATTCCGGTCAGATCGGCAGTGTTGGTCCCCGCTATTGTCCGAGCATTGAAGACAAGGTGGTGCGCTTTGCCCAGCGCGAACGCCACCAGATATTTCTGGAACCGGAAGGTCTTGATGACCCAACCGTTTATCCGAACGGTATTTCCACATCGCTGCCCGAGGATGTTCAACAGGCTTTATTGAAAACCATCCCGGGTTTGGAAAAGGCCATTATGCTTCGGCCGGGCTATGCCATTGAATATGATTTTGTCGACCCTCGATCGCTGCACCCGCATTTGGAAACCCGGTCCGTCGCCGGTTTGTTTTTCGCCGGGCAAATCAATGGAACCACGGGCTATGAAGAGGCGGCGGCCCAGGGGCTTATCGCCGGACTGAATGCGGCCTTGACCGCCAGTGGGACAGGGCGCCCCTTTACGCTCGATCGGGCCGAAGCCTATATCGGCGTTATGATTGATGATCTGGTTACCCGCGGTACCTCTGAACCTTACCGTATGTTTACGTCACGGGCGGAATATCGACTTTTACTGCGGGCCGATAACGCGGATCTTCGTCTGACCCCACGGGGCCTTTCCTTGGGGTGCATCGGGCAACAGCGACGCCAAAGCTTTACCGCAAAGGCCGAGGCCTTGGCGGCGGGGCGGCAGTTGATGGCGCATTTGACAGCAACTCCAAATGAATTACGGGGACAAGGGCTTTCAATCAATCAGGATGGTGTTCGCCGATCCGCCCAAGATTTGCTGCGCTACCCCCAGATTGGATGGGCCGAGTTACATCGTCTTTGGCCGGAACTGGCGGGGCTGAGGGCGGATATTGCCGAACAGCTTGAAATCGAAGGCCGCTATGCGGGGTATCTCGAACGACAAGCCTCGGATATCGCCGCCTTTCGCCGGGACGAGGATTTGCTATTACCCCCTGACCTCGACTACCAAGCGATCGGAAGTCTGTCGTCGGAGGTAAGGCTGAAACTGGCTCAGGCCAGACCCGCCACCTTGGGGGCAGCAGGACGCATTCCCGGTGTCACGCCGGCCGCTTTGACTGCCTTGCTCGGCCATGTAAAGCGTCAAGGCCGAGACCAGGCAGCATGAGGATGGATCTCGGGGTGAAGGCCCTGGATGCCGAGGCGTTCGCCGCCCTTACGGCTGTTTCACGTGAAACAAGGGAGCGTCTGGAACGCTATGCCGCCCTCCTAGAGAAGTGGCAGCGGCGGATCAATTTGATCAGTTCGACGACTTTGCCGGATCTATGGCGTCGCCATTTTCTGGATTCGGCCCAGCTGCTTCCTTGGCTTGGGTTGGGTCCTGTCCTGGATATGGGGTCGGGCGCCGGCTTTCCCGGCCTTGTTCTCGCCATTCTGCGCGGCGCGGCTGCCCCCGTGCATCTGGTGGAATCCGACGCCCGCAAATGTGCGTTTTTGGCAGAGGTCGCGCGCGTGACCCAGGCAGATGTAATCATCCATAACTGCCGAATGGAGGCTTTGCCTCCTTTTTCCGTAGAGACCATTACCGCGCGAGCCCTTGCCCCCCTGTCGCAATTGCTCAATTGGTCAGAGAAATTTCTTTCCCCATCGACCCAATGTTTATTTCTCAAGGGCCGAAATGGCGAAGATGAATTGACCCAGGCAGGCAAAGATTGGAGAATGCAAATTACCCGGAGGGACAGCCTTACCGACCCATCCGGGATCATTTTCCATCTGAAAGAGGTTCACCGTGGTCGAGATTGAAACCTTCCACGCCCTAGGAGCCGCAGCCCGGGTCATTGCTGTTGCTAATCAAAAAGGGGGCGTAGGCAAGACCACCACGACGATTAACCTGGCCACAGCCATGGCGGCGACCAATCGGCGGGTCCTGATTATTGACCTTGATCCACAGGGCAATGCCAGTACGGGACTTGGAATCGATCGGACCCAGCGGGCGGTCAGCTCCTATCATGTGATGATGGAGGAAGCCACCTTGGCCGAGGCGGTGGTCGCGACGGCCATTCCGCATCTCTCGGTCGTTCCATCCTGCACGGACCTTTCGGGCGCGGAAATTGAACTGGTTGATGCCCATCGGCGCGAGCATCGCCTGGCCTCGGCTCTGGCCAGTCTTGAAGGATTTGATTTCATCCTGATCGACTGCCCGCCGTCTCTGAACTTGCTGACGCTTAACGCCTTGGTGGCGGCGCAGGCTGTGATGGTCCCTCTGCAATGTGAGTTCTTTGCCTTAGAGGGCATCAGTCATCTGGTTAAGACGATTGAGCGCGTGAAAAAGTCTTTTAACCCCGGCCTTGAACTGCATGGCATCGTGTTGACCATGTTTGATCGACGCAACAATTTGTCGGACATGGTGGCAACGGATGTTCGTAATTTCTTTGGCGATAAAGTCTATAAAACGGTTATCCCGCGGAATGTACGAATTTCCGAAGCGCCTTCCCATGGCAAGCCTGTCCTGCTTTACGATGTGCGCTGCGCCGGCTCTGAGGCCTATATACATTTGGCCAGTGAAGTTTTGAAACGAGAACGGGCTTTGGTGGCATGAGCATGGCTGAGGAACCGCGTCGCCGTGGCTTGGGTCGCGGTCTGTCGGCGTTGCTGGGGGAACCCCTGGCCGAAATGGTCAAAGATGCGGCCGCTGCCGAGGCTCAGGATCTCGGTGGGCCTGAGACAGCGGCACTGAAGGGGCTGCGTCTGGCGCCAATCGAAAAGCTTCGCCCGGGGCGCTTTCAGCCAAGGCGGCATTTCGATCAGGCCGCTATTGACGATCTGGTCGAGTCGGTCCGGGAAAAAGGCATTTTGCAGCCGATTCTGGTGCGGCCAGATCCGGAAAACGATGATTTTTTTGAAATTATCGCGGGTGAGCGACGGTGGCGGGCGGCACAGGCCGCCTCTTTGCATGAAGTGCCGGTGATTATCCGCGCGCTAACGGATCGCGAGGCGCTGGAAGTGGCGCTGGTTGAAAACCTGCAGCGCCAAGATCTATCGCCTTTGGACGAGGCTGAGGGCTACCGCCGTTTGTTGGATGATTTTGCGCATACGCAGGACCAGCTTTCAAAAGCCGTCGGCAAAAGCCGCAGCCATGTTGCGAATATGATGCGTCTGCTCAATTTACCCGAAGAAGTTAAGCAGATGCTTGATGGCGGTGAATTGACGGCTGGACATGCGCGCGCTTTGCTAACCAGCAGCGATCCCCTGACTTTGGCAAAAATGGTGGTGGCTAAGGGGCTCAGCGTTCGAAAAACCGAGAGCCTGGCCCAGAAAAAGGGCGTTGCAAAGGGTAAGGTCAAAGAGGCTTCATCGGTTAAAGATGCCGATTTGTTGGCCCTAGAACGCGATCTTTCGAGTCGCCTGGGACTTAAGGTGGCAATCAGTCACCATGGCCAAGGTGGAACGGTTGCCATCCAATATATGACCCTGGAACAACTGGACGATATTCTTCAGCGCTTATCCTTTTCGGGGCGAGAGGTCGCTGTTGAGGCTGAACTTTCGATTCAGCCGGTTGAAGAGGTGCCTTTTTTCGGATTGGACGAGGAATAGGCGGCAGGAAACCCTAGCTTATTGTTATCGCTGAGAATTTTCTTTGCGTCCGCGGTTCGCGGCCTGCGCCAGCTGCATAACCGCCCGGCTACAAATCTCGGCCGCAGGCATGCCGGTGGTTTTGCTGTCGATCTCAGCGGTTAAAAGCAACTCCAGGGCCGAACTAAGCCGGGGCAAGGTCCAGCGCCGGATTTGATTTTGCATTCTTGATTGACTGCGAAAATGGACCGGTGGTTTTAAAGCGGCAAGAGACTGCTCAATCGACTGGCCGGAGGCAAAAGCCCCGGCCGTCAGATGCAAACGCAGGAAATGGCGGGTTAAAGACCGCAAAATCGCTACGGGCGAGGTTCCATCGCGAAACAGCCGTTCAAGTACCCGTTGCGCCGTGGCATGATCCCCGTCAGCCGCGGCCATACCGAGATCGTCCATCGAGAGCAAGGCACTGTCGCCGACACAAGCGGCCGCATCTTCCAACTTTACCCGTTGCAAACTGCCTGAACCCATATAAAGCGCCAATTTGTTGAGCTCTGAACGGGTCATCAGACGGTCGCCGCCCAAATGCTCGGCCAACCAAGCCACAGCGTCTGGTTCGGCGGTTAGCCCATAGCCACGCAAGGTTTCATGAATAACCGACTCAAGCCCGCTGCCCTCATCGGCATAGCAGGGAAGCGCGACGGCTAGCTCAGATTGTTCCGCCAATTGGCGCAGAGGTGAGCGCGGCGTCAGCTCGCCCGCTTCAACCAGAACAAGAGCGTCCCCTAAAGGATGGCTAAGAAAGGCTTTTAATACCGAAGCGAAAGCATCCTGGGCGTCTGTGACACGCACAACGCGCCGTCCTCCGGTCATGCACAGAGCAGCCGCCTCGTCCGCAAGGCGGGAAGGATCCTCCTTTAGCCGTGCAGCAGGAAAATTCGCGATGCGAAACGGATCATTTAGATCAGGAACGATGGTTTTGGTAAGCCGATCGAGGCGTTCTTGGATCAGTCCCGCGTCTGGCCCATAAACCAGCGCCACCCGAATCTTCGCGTCCGGTGCCTTGAGAAAGGATTCGATCCGGCTTCCGGTCAGTTTCATGCGCGGTCACTTCGCCGATTTCACCAGATAGGCCTTAACGAAATATTCAGCCAGTCGATTGCGCAATTCATCGGCAATGGCGGCGGCGGCACGCCTTTGCACATCCTCTTGGGCTGCGATGTTCGCATAATGTTCCGAAAGATAGTCATAGCTATAGGTCTCGGCGATGACCCCCGCCGTCAAAGCGGTCTGACCCTCGTATAAAAAATAGCGCAGATTGTAAAATACTGCGTTTCTTGTCGCCGTGTCGTCGGTCCGCAGTGCCTGCTGGACCTCTGTGGTTTGGGGCAGCAGTCGCAAGACATAGCGCGGCATTGACGCCTCGCCCCTTGGGGTAAGATTGGTCAACAGAGCATTATGCAGCAACTGGCCTTGACGATCCGGCAATGTTTGCACCGTGATGCTGGCCAATTCGTCAAGAATAGCCGGATCATAGGAGTTTTTACCGTAAAGCGGGCGAAAGCCGCAGCCGGTCAGCAAAATAAGCGACAGAAAAATAAATCCGGCGCCGCCGCAGCCTTGGCGTTTAGGCCACCACATTGACGATCCTATTAGGCACCACAATGACTTTACGCGGTGCTTTTCCAGCCAACTGACTAATAACCGCGGGCAAAGCAAGCCCTGCCGCTTCGGCAACCGAAGCCGGAGCATCTTTAGCCAAGAGAATCGTCCCTCGCAACTTTCCATTGATCTGGACGGCCAAGGTAACCTGATCCTCGACCAGCAGAGTGGGGTCAGCCCCCGGCCAGGCTGCGTCTGCCAACAGCGCCTTATGACCCAATTCGTTCCAAAGCTCTTCGGCCAAATGCGGCATCAAGGGGCCAATCAACAAGGCAACGGTTTCCAGACCTTCCCGCAATGCCCAGCCGTCCCCAGGGTCCTTGGTCTTGAAATCACCAAGGGCGTTGGACAATTCACGAATATGGGCGACCGCTTTATTGAAATGGAACCGGTCAAGATCCCCGGTGACTAGGCTAATGGTCTGGTGGATATGACGGCGCAATTGCGTCGCCGCTTCCCCGAAGGACGCCGGAACAGAGCTCTTCGGCTCCGGCAGGTCGGGGAGGGCGGTGACTACTAAGCGCCATAAGCGATGCAAATAGCGATAGGCCCCATCAATCCCCGCTTCGGTCCAATCCAAATCACGTTCGGGTGGGCTGTCCGATAGCATAAACAATCGGGCGGTATCAGCCCCATAGGCTTCAATTATGCCGGCCGGATCGACCACATTGCGCTTCGATTTGCTCATTTTCTCAGAGCGGCCGACGGCAACCGGTTGTCCATTGGCCAATTCGACGACCGAGCCATCACCCCGCTTGTCAATCTGCTGCGGATAAAGCCAAGCCCCTTCGGCGTTTTTATAGGTCTCGTGGCAGATCATGCCTTGCGTCAAAAGCCCGGCAAACGGTTCCTCGACCTCAAGATAGCCGCAGCGTTTCAAGGCGCGGGTAAAAAAGCGGGAATACAACAAATGCAAGACTGCATGTTCTATACCCCCAATATATTGATCGACGGGCAGCCAACGGTTGGCTGCTGCTCGGGTAAAGCCGCGCGAGGTTTCCCCAGGCGAGCAGAAGCGAGCAAAATACCAGGAGGATTCGAAGAAGGTATCAAAAGTATCGGTTTCCCGTTCCGCCTTTGCCCCGCAAGCCGGGCAGGAAACATGTTTCCAGCGGGGATGGTGGGCCAAGGGATTACCAGGTTGATCAAAGCTGACATCTTCGGGAAGGCAGACCGGAAGATCAGCTTCCGGGACCGGTACCACACCGCAGTGCGGGCAGTGAATGACCGGGATGGGGCAACCCCAATAGCGCTGGCGTGACACCCCCCAATCCCGCAAACGATAATTTACGGCACGACGCCCAACGCCAGCCTTCTCCATCGCCTCAATCACGGTCGCTTTGGCGGTGGTTACCTCAAGGCCGTTCAAAGAACCGGAATTGATCAGAATGCCATCATCCAGAAAGGCTTCATTCCCGATAACGATTGTGTTTGGGTCAACCCCTTTGGGGGCAACCACGGGGATCACCGGTAATCCATATTTACGGGCGAAATCAAGATCCCGCTGGTCATGGGCGGGGCAGCCGAAAACGGCACCCGTGCCATAATCCATCAAGACGAAATTGGCGACATAAACCGGAAGAATTTGCCCAGGCACCAGGGGGTTAAGCACCTTAAGACCAGTGTCATAGCCTCTCTTCTCTGCCGTCTCGAGAGCGGCCTCGCTGGTCCCCAAGCGATTACATTCCGCAATGAAGGCGCTCAGTTCCGGATCGCGGGTGGCCAGTTCCAGGGCCAGGGGATGATTTGCGGCAATGGCGGTGAAGGCG
>Ga0208872_1001084_pt1 | contig 17598 bp, 14 predicted proteins | sample CryBogCBH12Aug08_FD_185508 | JGI IMG/M metagenome (GOLD analysis project Ga0208872, IMG submission 185508) | Freshwater microbial communities from Crystal Bog, Wisconsin, USA - CBH12Aug08 (SPAdes) | ecosystem: Environmental > Aquatic > Freshwater > Lake | place: Crystal Bog, Wisconsin, USA...
AATCGTGACCTGCTTGCTGCGCGACAAAGTCAGAGCACCTTCAGGCGTGTCGCGTGTGATGGTGGAGCCTGCGCCGATCGTCGAGCCGCGTGCTACAGTCACCGGGGCGACGAGTTGTGTGTCCGAACCGATAAACACATCATCTTCAATGACGGTACGGAATTTGTTTACGCCGTCGTAATTGCAGGTGATGGTACCCGCGCCGACATTGACGCGGCTGCCTATGCTCGTATCCCCGATGTAGCTCAGATGATTGGCTTTGCTGTGGGCCGCAATTTCACTGTTCTTCACTTCGACGAAGTTGCCGATATGTACGTCATTGTGCAGTTTGCTACCCGGACGTATCCGCGCATACGGACCAATCTGGCATTGGCTGCCAATCTCGGCCTGGTCGATATGGCTGTAAGGAGCGATCTGGGTGCCGGAAGCAATACTTGAATTTCTGATAATAGTATAGGCGCCCACTTGCACGTTATTACCAAGCTGTACATGTCCTTCGAAAATACAGCCAACATCAATCTCGACATCACGTCCACAAACCAGCTTGCCGCGCACATCCAGGCGCACCGGGTCTGCCAGCGTGACACCCTGTGTCAGCAAATGATGCGCCTGTTCTTTCTGCCAAGTTCTTTCCAAGTCGGCCAGTTGTGACTTGCTATTGACTCCCAGCACCTCCCAAACATGCGGGGCATGCACGGTGTGGACCGTGACATTTTGTTTTACCGCCATGGCTACAATGTCGGTCAGATAGTATTCGCCCTGCACGTTGTTGTTGCTTAATTGAGACAACCAGTTGCGCAGTAAATGGGTGGGTGCTGACAGTATTCCGGTATTCACTTCTCTGATTGCACGTTGAGTTTGGGTGGCATCTTTCTCTTCGACGATTGCGATGATCTTTCCTGCATCGTCCCGAACGATACGCCCATATCCGGCAGGTTGATCCAGCTCGATGGTAAGGAGTGTCAGTGCGCCGGGCGAGGCAAGCATCTGCTGTAAAGTGGTATGCTGAATAAGAGGAACATCTCCATAAAGAATCAGCGTTAAACCTTGATCGGGTAATTGCGGCAAAGCTTGCTGTACTGCATGGCCAGTGCCCAGCTGCGGTTCTTGCAACGCGAATGAAGTTTCATATTTTGCCATAGCTTGGGGTACCGCTTCTCCGCCGTGCCCATAGACCACGCACGTTTTGAACGGGGAAAGTTCAGCGGCCGTATCCAGCACGTGTTGCAACAATGGCTTGCCTGCAAGAGAATGCAAAACCTTGGGTTTGTCCGAATGCATTCGCGTGCCTTTTCCGGCTGCAAGAATGACGATATTCAATAAGTTCATTTTTGGCTTTCTGAAAGATTTTGTAGTATAGCAAAAGCCACTATTTTTTTTCTGGGGGAAAATTAAACGGAGTACCTAATGGAAGTCATAGCCAGTCGCTCAATGGGCTATTTGCATTCTAAGTTGGATGTCGGGGCTTTCGAAGTGCAATCCGCATAAAAATTAAAACACGGTCAAGGTTTAAATCAGCTTCTCGTGAGCAATTTCCCTGAAACTCAGATTGGTTGAAGAATTGAGCACGTTGTGCCAATGCCTGCTTAGGCTGAACAAGAGACCCCATTTGTCGAGATCCAGCACTCGACCCGTAGCGGACTAAGCGACAATAATCTTGCCCCTATTTTTCTCCAAATACGTAAAAGGTGCTCATGTTATTCCAAATGCCTTTTTCGGTATTTAACATTTCAAGCTCACGCTCAAAATCAGATTGAGCCTCGGATAATTGTTTTGCAGTCATGGTTGACATTGGATGCGGAAATTGTCCCGGTGCTGGGTGCGTGGCAGTAACCCATGAGTTCATCGCATCTTCTCTACTAATGTAATTGCCATCGGTATCGATTTTTATATCAACATTTCTGTAACCTGCTTGCTTTAATAGGTTCTGGCACTTATCTACCGATCCCGTTGGTTTGCTCATCAAAAATGAAACACCATATTTTTCGAGAACGGACTGGGCGACAACGCCAGTTATAAATGCATTCTCAGAGAAAGCATGAAACCCGATTTTTCCTTTGTTTTTAAGTTTTGTTCGCCAATGAGACAACGAATTTTGGATGTCTGTCATCCATATCAATGCAGAACCACAAAAAATGTAATCAAAACTGTTTTCCTCAAAGGGAAGAATTTCTCCATCGCCAATTTCAAATGTAACATTCGAGAAATCCGTTGATTTCAGTTTTGCATTGGCTACTTGAATCATTCCCTCTGAAATATCAATGCCCATAACAGAGCCATGAGAGCCTACTTTCGATGCGGCATAAAAGGCAACCATCCCTGTACCTGTGGCAATATCCAATACTTTGAAACCTAACTTTATGTCTGCGTAGTCGACTAAATTTCGCGCCAATCGATCATGCCATTCGCTTCTATCGTAATTCTGGCTACGTTTTGAATAGAGTTCGGCTATAGATTGTTTGTACTCTATGGATTCATTCTTATTCATTTTTTGATTAAGAAATTACTTAGGCATTGCTATGCTTTGATAGTCCGGTTATGGCACTAACCGGAAGTTTTTAATACCATTTTGACTGCCGAATAAAAGACGTTCTGTATGGGCATTATTTCCTTCACCTAATCATACGGCTCAATTTCTTCGGACACCAACTGCCAGATTAAGTCTGAATCAGTACACTTAATCTGAATTGAAGTTTACTTTTTTGTCCCGCCGATCAATTCGCGGTAACGTACCTTGTCGGCTTCAAATGCAGCCCGTACTGAATCAGCTTTTGCCTTGGCTGCATCCATATCCTGTTTGAGTTTGGCTATCCTATTTTCAGCAGCAGAAATATCCGCCTGCACCGAGGCTGGAACAGCTTTCCCTGCGCCAGTTTCCTTCGCTTCTTTTTGATAACTATTCAAGTCTTCTTGTGCCGACTTTTGCATTTCCTCAATATTTTTTATACGTGCTTCCACCAACTGCAAATTGCGATCCCTCGCCAGATCAATTTCCTTTTCATTACTATAGGTATTTAATAACGCTTTGTCTTTGCGTCGCTGCTCGACTGCGGCTTTTTGTTCTGCACTATTCGCTACCGTAGTATTCGTATTGGTTTCAGCCTGTTTCGACTTTATGACATGGCCCTTGTCATCAAATTGAACTTTGTCCTTGTTGGCATATTCCGGTGGAACAACTTCTCCATAATGGGTTTCGCCATTATCATCCACCCATTTGTAAAGTGCCGCTTCAGCACTCATATTGTAAAAGCTACACAGTACGAACACATGCAAACCCAATTTCGATAGTTTCATTAATTCACCCCATAACGGCTACGATAAGATTGTACCGCCAGTAAATTCTGCACCATCTCTGGCTGATCCTGTAAATATCCAAGCAGATCATCCAGCGCAGCAATTGATACTACAGGAATATTGTAACTGTGCTGTACTTCCTGCACGGCAGACAGCTCGTTCTGCCCACGTTCCATACGATCCAAAGCGATTACCACGCCGCATGGCGTTGCCCCTTCGGCACGAATGAGCTCAATGGCTTCGCGTACCGAGGTTCCTGCGGAAATGACATCGTCAATTATCAGGACCCTCCCCTGCAATTTAGCACCTATTGTTACCCCGCCTTCGCCATGATCTTTAATTTCCTTGCGATTAAAACAGTATGGCACATTGCGTCCTTGACCGGCCAATGCGATCGCCGTTCCGGCAACCAATGGAATTCCTTTGTAAGCCGGGCCGAAGATCATGTCAAACTCTACTTTAGAAGCCAAAATGGCTTGTGCATAAAACTGGCATAGTCCGCTCAGGGACGCACCATCCTGAAATAATCCCGAATTAAAAAAGTACGGAGATAAGCGACCTGCTTTAGTTTGAAACTCACCAAAACGTAGCACTTTCTGCTCAATGGCAAAATGAATAAAATTCTGACGGAACGTTTGCATGATGAGCGTTATCCAAATATTCAATGTTGCCATTATAATGTCAGCCATTGCCCTTCGGAAAACTTTAGTGCGAATCATCTCTCTTAATCTTAATGGCATCCGTTCCGCCTTCAGCAAAGGCCTGCCGGACTGGCTTGCACAACAAAATGCCGACCTCGTCTGCCTGCAGGAACTCAAAGCACAAGCGGCTGATATGACGCCGGAGATGCTTGATTTGCACGGCTACCATGGTTACTTCCATTATGCTGAAAAAAAGGGATATAGCGGCGTAGGTATCTATTCCAGGATCAAGCCGGATTCCGTGATCGTGGGCTTGGGAATGGATGAGTTCGACTCGGAGGGACGTTACCTTGAAGTACAGTTTGGCAATTTGAGTGTTGTGTCACTGTACTTGCCATCCGGTTCCAGTGGAGAAGAAAGGCAAGCTGTGAAATTTAAATTCATGGAAGCCTTCATGCCGCATATGCTTGCATTAAAAAAAAGCGGACGAGAAGTCATTCTTTGCGGCGACTGGAATATTGCCCATACCGAAAAAGACTTGAAAAACTGGCGCGGCAATAAGAAAAATTCGGGCTTCCTGCCTGAAGAACGCGCTTGGCTTACCGAACTATTTGACACCGTTGGATTTGTAGACGTGTTCCGCAAATTGCATCCCGAGCTTGAAGCCTATACCTGGTGGTCAAATCGTGGGCAAGCTTGGGCCAAGGATGTGGGCTGGCGTATTGACTACCACATCACTACGCCGGGTATCTCGCAGACTGCCCAATCAACCGACATTTACAAAGAGCAACGCTTCAGCGACCATGCGCCGCTGTCGGTGGATTACGATTATTCATTGTAGGCACATAAACACCGCAACTCGTTATTCTGCGACCTGAGGTAAATTGGCCAGCGATTCTTGCAATGCATCCTCAGGATAGGCAAAATCTTCCAATGATCCAGAAAAATACTTGTCATAAGCGGCCATATCAAAATGGCCGTGACCGGAGAGGTTGAAAAACAGGGTTTTCGGTTCGCCAGAAATCTTGCAGCGTAGCGCCTCGTCAATACAAGCTGCAATACCATGGTTGGATTCCGGTGCAGGAATAATTCCCTCAGCGCGTGCAAACGTCACTCCTGCCTGAAATGTAGCTGTTTGCGGTACCGCAACTGCCTCGATCAGCTTTTCGTGATACAGCTGGGAAACAAGCGCCGAGGCACCGTGGTAGCGCAACCCCCCGGCGTGAATACCAGGCGGCATGAAGTCGTGCCCCAGCGTAAACATTTTCATCATGGGGGTGAGTTTCGCCGTGTCGCCAAAATCATACGCATACTTGCCGCGTGTCAACGTCGGGCATGAGGACGGCTCGACTGCCACCAGACGCACATTCTTGCCGCAGGCTTTGTCGGCAAAGAAGGGGAAGGCCGCACCGCCAAAGTTTGAACCTCCGCCGCATGGGGCAAATATCATGTCGGGATAATCACCCGCGAGTTCAAATTGCTTTTTAGCCTCCAGCCCGATCACCGTCTGGTGCAGCAACACATGATTGAGAACGGAGCCCAGTGCGTAGTTCGTGTCGGCGCGATTAGCCGCATCTTCAACCGCCTCGGAAATTGCCAAACCGAGTGAACCGGGATTATTCGGGTCTGCAGCAAGAGCAGCACGTCCAGAATTCGTTTCCATCGAAGGGCTGGCAAACACTTCAGCGCCCCAGGTATGCATCATCGAACGGCGGAAAGGCTTTTGTTCATAGCTGACTTTCACCATGTACACGCGCACCTCCAACCCGAACATATGCCCGGCGAGTGCCATGGACGAACCCCATTGCCCCGCACCGGTTTCAGTGGCAATGCGTTTGATACCTGCCTCTTTGTTGTAATACGCCTGCGGAATGGAAGTGTTGACCTTGTGAGAACCTGCAGGGGAAACGCCTTCGTACTTGTAATATATTTTTGCCGGTGTACCCAATGCAGCTTCCAGCCGATGGGCGCGAAACAACGGCGAAGGCCGATAAATACGATAAGCCTCGCGTACTGCTTCGGGAATAGGAATCCAGCGTTCGGCAGACACTTCCTGCATGATCAGGCTCATTGGAAAAATCGGCGCAAGCGCTTCCGGGCCGATAGGCTTGCCATCCGGCCCCAGTACAGGTGCGGGTGGATTAGGCATGTCTGCCACCACGTTGTACCAGTGGGTTGGAATATCGTTTTCCTGCAAAATGAACTTGGTTTGCGGCATGGCTTACTCTCCGATTAGTTTATTATTATGGGGCACAAAACAATATAAATTTAGCATACATAAGTAGCATCAGCTAGGTCTCTTTCATCTTGATTGCGATTTTGTATTACAGATTTTTCTCAACCGGCTCATTCCACGGAGCAACTTTAAACAACAACAGCATCCCCGGTATTGCCAGCGCTGCGCACAAGAGAAAAAAGCTCATCCATCCTAACTTTTCCACTAGCCAGCCAGTAGCGGCATTGGCAAAGGTGCGTGGAATTGCAAGCAGACTGGTAAACAGGGCGAACTGGGTAGCAGTGTAGGCAGGATGAGTGGTGCGGGCAATAAAGGCGCCAAAAGCAGCGCTACCCAACCCCACGCCCAAGGCTTCGAGACCGATCACGACAGCCAGCTGGGAAAGCTCCACCGAAGAAATTTCCGTATGGTGACCCAGAGATGCCAGCCAGGCAAATCCGAAAATGGAACCTACTTGTACCACACCGAACAACCACAACGCACGATTAATTCCTATCTTCACCATCCACAGCCCCCCCAGCAAGCCGCCAATGACAGCCGGCCATAACCCGGCATTTTTGGCGATCAGTCCGATCTGCGTTTTGGTAAAACCCAAGTCCATATAAAACGGTGTAGCCAGCGCGGTACACATGCTGTCCCCAAGCTTGTAGAAAAACAGAAAAACGAGGATCAGCAATGCGCTACGCCATCCTTGGCGGGTGATAAATTCGTGGAAAGGTTCGACCACAGCTTCGCGTAATGTTTTGGGGGGCGTGGCGCGGTGAGGTTCCTGTACCAGCAGGGTCATCGCCATGCCGGGCAACATGAATAAGGCGGTGATGATAAACACTTCACCCCATGGTAGAAAATCCGCCAGAATCAGCGAGAGTGAACCGGGAATAAGCCCGGCAATACGATAAGCACTGACGTGAACAGAGGTGCCCAAACCAAGTTCCGCATCGCTTAATAACTCGCGGCGATAGGCGTCCAGAACAATATCCTGCGTGGCACTGAGGAAAGCCAGCAAGGTGGCAACCCAGGCAATGGTGCGCAAATCGTTTTGCGGTGAAAATGCCCCCATTGAGGCAATCACCAACAAGAGTCCGATTTGGGTAAGCAACATCCATCCGCGTCTGCGACCCAACGCGGGAACGACGTAACGATCCAGCAACGGTGACCACATGAACTTCCAGGTATAGGGAAACTGAATCAGCGCGAACAGGCCGATGGTCTTGAGGTCGACGTGCTCGGTTCGCAGCCATGCAGGCACAAGGCTAAACAACAGGAATAACGGCAATCCCGAAGTGAATCCGGTGAACACACAAATCAGCATGCGCCGGGTAAACAATTGCCGCCAGATGTTCATCCAATCAGGTCGAGCGTTTAAACCGATAGACCGCCACACTGCCAAGCAGGTTGGGCAGCATTCGAATCTCGCTGTCTCCAGTCATCACGCGTCGATCAAGAATGTGTACCAAGTGGCTTTTGCAAAAATCCTCAAAGTCATGCAACGTACACAGATGTACATTAGGCGTGTCATACCACTGGTAGGGCAGCTCGTCCGACACCGGCATATTGCCTTGCAGTACATTCAGGCGTGCTTTCCAATAACCGAAGTTGGGGAAGCTCACGATCGCTTCATTTCCCACACGCAACATTTCCTGCACCAGAGGTTCTGTATGGCGCGTGGCTTGCAGTGTTTGCGACAGAAGCACAAAGTCGAAAGCGCTGCTCTCAAACCCGGACAGCCCCGATTCCAGATTGCTCTGAATCACATTCACACCATTACTAATACACGCCACGATGTTGGCATCACTAATTTCCACACCATAGCCGCGCACTTTACGCGTATCCTTCAAATATCGTAACAGGCTCCCGTCGCCGCAACCCAGATCCAGTACCGACGCACCTTGGGGTATCCACGCCGCAATCGCGGCGAAATCCGGCCGTGCGGCAGCCAGTTCGACCGGATCATGCGCACTCATTGGAACTCCTTTGCCATGCGTTCCAGATAAGCACGCATCACTTCATGGTAATGATCATGCTGCATCAGGAACGAATCATGGCCATGCGCCGAGGAAATTTCGCTGTAGCTCACATTACGATGGTTGTGCAGGAGTGCATTGACAATCGAGCGCGAGCGTTCGGGTGAAAAACGCCAATCCGTCGTGAAAGACAACACTAGAAAATCCGCCCGTGCAGCAGCAAATGCCTTATCCAGATTTCCTTGAAAATCGCGCGCCGGATCAAAATAATCCAGTGCCTTGGTCATTAGCAAATAAGTATTGGCATCAAAATAGGCGGCAAATTTATCCCCCTGATAACGCAGGTAAGACTCAATCTCGAACTCAATATCGTAGTTGTAACCGAGCTTGCCCGAACGCAGGCTGCGTCCGAACTTGTCAGCCATCGCATCGTCGGAAAGATACGTGATATGTCCCAGCATGCGCGCCAGCCGCAAGCCGCGCGTGGGCACCACTCCATGTTCATAGAAGTTGCCTCCATGGAAATCCGGATCGGTCAGAATAGCATTGCGGGCCACATCGTTGAAAGCGATATTCTCTGCAGTAAGATGAGGTGCAGTAGCAATCGCCAAGACATGACGTACTCGATCTGGATAAGTCAGCGACCATTGCATAGCCTGCATTCCCCCCAGACTGCCCCCCATGACCGCAGCAAATTGTTTGATTCCCAGCAAATCAGCCAACCGTGCTTGAGAATCGACCCAGTCTTCCACTGTAACCACCGGGAAACTGGCCCCGTATTGCTTTCCAGTGGCCGGGTTGATACTGGAAGGCCCGGTGGAACCATGACAGCCGCCCAGATTATTTAATCCGATGACAAAAAATTTATTCGTATCAACCGGTTTGCCGGAGCCTATCATGGTATCCCACCAGCCCACGTTATTTATATCGTTTGCGTAGTAGCCCGCCACGTGATGATGACCGGAGAGCGCATGACACACCAGTATGGCATTGGACTTGTCGGCATTCAGCGTCCCGTAAGTCTCATAGACCAAGTCATAGCGCGGCAACACCGCACCACTTTTAAAAGTGAGCGGGGTTTCAAACTGCGCACGCTGAGCGCTGACTATTCCTACAGAATCATTCACAATCGAATTCCAAAAAGACAAAACCCGCCAAGCTTGCGCCAAAACGGGTTAAACGCTTTAGCTGGTATATTTTACGTGCCCCGCAAGCTGAGCTCAAATCGGCACGGAACGAAGTTTCGCGGTTTTATGAAGCTATGTCAATGGTATAGACACAGTGAATTTGTTCTCCTCCCCTCGCCCGCTTGCGGGGAGAGCGTAGCGAGGGAGGCGAAGCCGGCTGGCGGGAGAGGGTGCGCACTGGAACATGTCGATTCTTCAAGGTTTTTTCCCTCTCCCTAGCCCTCTCCCACAAGTGGGCGAGGGGACGAAACAATGTAGCTTCATCGTTGATATTAATCAATCAGTTACAGGGAGAACAAATTCACTGTGATGTTATGGATGACAACTATGCTTCCGTCACGAAAAAATGAGACCGTTGTCCACTGTCACTCAGATCTCAGGTTTTGAACCTGAAACATGGAGGGCTGATTGTTTTTAAAATCCAGTTTGCCTTTAAACTGGCCCGTGGTGCAATGCTTGGCCTGAATATCCACTGCCGAGAAAATATCATCGATCGGCATACCCACCCCTTTGTTCTCCGGCAAATGGGCATCCGCGTTGGTTTTGCCTAAAGTACCCACTTTCCAAAGGTCTCCTTTGCGATCATAAATAAGGGTTCGTACAATATGCATGGATTGCGCATCCAAATAAAAAATCCGCTTGCTTATCGGATGCTTCGGATCAAGCGGTTCGACTTCAAGAATAAAAGTTTTTCTTAACTGCCAGGTAATATCGGGGAAACACCCTCCCTGACCGCTGACATTAATAAATTTGTACCCGTCTGCTTCCGGAGGCAGGTCCGTGGCCAAATTCATTTCACCGTGGTTAAACATAGGCAATAAAAGATTCTGCGTCCCTTTGTAGGTCCACTTCATATCCGAAATGCGTCCGTTGAACCCCTCAAAGTCTTCAATCATCACATCCGATCCCAGAAAAGCATCCGTGTACTGACCCGGCGCCATTCGACGCACACGTCGCTGAAAACCCAAATAAAGATAAGCATCTTGTGGCTTGTGATCATCTTCGGCCGTCAATATCAGCAACTGGGTATTTTTCAAATCTTGCGGTTCGGACGCTTTGGCATAAATCGCCACCGACAAATCAGAGGGATTCGGTTTTATCTCGGGAGCAGGCTCATTGATGCGGTGCTTGAATTTCAAGAAGTTAAATGAAAACTTAATGGTTCTTTCAATCTTCCCATTCATCAAGTCGCGGTAGCGCCAATAAAATGGGGCGATCACCGCATTGTCACCAATCCCAGCACCCGCCCTGAAATTCCAGGCCAGTTTTTCCCCTGCACGGGGGTCTTTCAAATCCGGTTCTTCAACAAAGGGGCGACCCGTGATGTAATTTTCTATGTCGCCGACTTTTCCCGTTAATCTGGATTTATTTAAGTTGGCCTTGGTCGCTTCAATAAATTTAGGATTAATAGGAAACTCAGTTGTCACGCCCACTTTTAATTCATACCAGCCATTGGCAATCACCAATTGCATGCCCGGATCCAGTACCTCTTTGTACTGTTCCAAATTGTTCTTCTGAATGACCAGTCCGGACTTTAAGCCGTTGAAGCCCGGAAATCCTTTGGCATAGGGATTAAAACTAGTCTCCACATCCTGCTCCGTTGCCGCAGTAGCCGACGTAGACAATAGGGAAAATATCAGACCCATTAGGATGACTACACTCTTGGGAGTTTTCATTTTGCTATCGATAGTAATAGATGAAGGAAACTACGCTGCATTCAACCTGTCAAGCAGTTCACGTGTTTTCAGCGGATCATCGGCGCGCAAAATTTTCTGTGTGAGCGTGGCGATTTGCGGAATACTGGTTGTCAGTACGCGTTGTTTCGCACCGAGCAATTGCGCCGAATTCATGGAAAATTGGCGCAAGCCAAGACCAAGCAACAAGCGTGTGTAGGCCAAATCGCCCGCCATTTCGCCGCAAACTGAAACTGGAATATTGGCCTTGCTTGCACTGCCAATCACATGCGACAGCAGTTGCAGCACCGCCGGATGCAGGGGATCGTAAAGATGAGCCACTTCCTCGTCGGTACGATCAATCGCCAACGTATATTGGATCAAATCGTTCGTACCGATGGAAAGGAAATCCAGTTTTCTGATAAACACATTGAGCGCGAGTGCGGCAGCAGGAATTTCCACCATGCCGCCGATGGGTAGACTGTGGTTAAAGGGAATACCTTCCGCCTCCAGACCCTGTTTGACGTTGTCAATGAATTGCAGGGTTTGATTGATTTCTGCGGCACCGGACAACATGGGGATTAATATTTTCAGATTGCCATAGTGCGAAGCACGCAGGAGCGCACGCAACTGGGTGCGGAATAGCTTGGGTTCGGCCAAACAAAAACGGATAGCACGCAAGCCCAGTGCCGGATTACTTGCCACGCGCTGGGCACCCCGCAGTTGTTTGTCTGCCCCAAGATCGAAAGTGCGAATGGTCACCGGCAAACCGTCCATACCTTCCGTCACCGTGCGGTAGGCTTCAAATTGTTCTTCCTCGTCCGGCAAAATGTCACGGTTGAGGAATAAAAATTCGCTCCGAAAAAGTCCTATTCCGGTCGCACCATTTTCCTTGACTTCTACCAAGTCATGCGGCATTTCGATGTTGGATTGCAACTCGATAGTTGTGCCATCCAGGGTGCTGGCAAGCATCGCCCTGAGTCGTTTGAGTTTTTTCCGTTCCAAACCAAACTGGTCTTGACGCAAGCGGTAATCGGCAAGAATTTGCTTGTCCGGATTAACGATGACAACGCCCTGTTCGCCATCGACAATCAACAAATCGTTTTCGCGCAGTAATTCACGCGCATGGTGCAGGCCGACCACACAGGGGGTATTTAAACCGCGCGCAATAATGGCCGTGTGCGAAGTTGCGCCGCCCAGATCGGTCAAAATGGCAGAAAATTGGTGAGGCTTGAGTTGAATCAAATCGGCCGGACTGACATCATGCGCCACCAGAATCATTTTCGTGTCGTGATGGACAACTGGTGGCACATGGCCGGGCTGGCCGGTGAGTATTTTCAGGACTCGCTCCACCACCTGAACCACATCGGCTTTGCGCTCACGCAGGTAGGCATCCTCAAATTCTTCAAAATGGGCCACCAAACTATCCATTTGAACCTTGAGTGCCCACTCTGCATTGCAGTTTTCACGCTCAATCATCTCGCGCGGAATGTGACTGATATGTTCGTCGTCCAGTATCATCAAATGCAGGTCGAGAAATGCGTCAAACTCGGCTGCCGCTTGTTGAGGTCGGCTGGCACGCAACGCGGTCAGTTCTTTGCGTGTGGTGATCAGCGCGGATTCAAAGCGCGCCACCTCCTGAACCAGCATGTCATTGGGTAATTTGTAGTGCGCTACTTCCAGCGCGGTGTGCGAAATAAGATGGGCATGCCCGATAGCAATGCCGCTTGAGACAGCTATGCCGTGCAGCGTAAAGTTCATTCGGGATAACCTATGCGTACTTCCATAACAAGCTGCGCGGAAATGATCCATTTCTGTGCACATGAAATATTTTGGTTCATTACTCGCCCTCTCCAAAATAATCGTTGATTAATGCCAGTAAAGCATCCATTGCTACCTGCTCCTGATCGCCGTCGGTTTCGATTTCGATGGTACTTCCCTTGGCAGCAGCCAGCATCATCACCCCCATGATGCTTTTTGCATTCACGCGGCGGCCTGAGCGTGACATCCAAACTTCGCAAGGAAATTTCGATGCGGTTTGAGTCAGTTTGGCCGAGGCACGCGCATGCAGTCCCAGTTTGTTAATTATGACTACATCATTTTTTAACATCACAGCTTCCCGAATCTGAATTGATTGAAAGAATGCAATTTCGTCCACTATCGAACGCTTTTTGTATGACTTCCGGCAGCGACTGACCGCTGTAGCAAACCGCCCGAAGCAGCATAGGCAGGTTGACTCCGGCCAACCCTTCCACTCGCCCCGGTTGATATAATTTTCGCGCAATATTGCTTGGTGTGGCGCCGAACAGGTCCGACAACAACAATACACCTGACCCGGCATCCAGTTGCGCAACCAGCGCGAGTCCTTCTGCTTCCTTTTGCCGGGGATCATCATCTGCCAGCACCGTCATTGCTTTGAGATTATCCGGCACGCACCCCATCACGTGTCGCACACAGTCAATCAGGCTCTCACCCAAACCATTATGCGTTATTAATAAAATCCCTACCAATTCAAATCACCCCCCAAAGACACGCTATCAGTCAAGCCGACGTCAACAAATTCACCCTTAATGCAAAAAACCAGCATGATCAAGGCTCGATCTTTCTTATTGTGGCCTGATCTGTGAATTTTAGCCGTTTCTGCATGGCAGCGGTAAGGTGTACTACGCCATCGCTGTCGATCAGCAGTGCCTCGGTTAGATTCATTTTCCGTGCCGCCTCACGCCAGCCAGCCTTCCCGCCAATAAAAAGCGGCTTCGACGGACCATCCGACAACGTCCCGGCGTGCAGGCCATGTGTCAAAATTGTAACCGCTTGCACGCCTTGTGCGGGCTGCCCGCTGCGCGGATCAATCAGATGGCAATACCGCTTGCCGCCCACTTCGAAAAAGCGCTGATAATCGCCCGATGTACCTATTGCTTCGCCATCATGCAAATCCATTGTAGCAATCGGCCCCGGTTTGCGGGGGTGCTGAACACCAATTCGCCATGCCCGATCACCATGCTGTCCCATCGCCAGCACATTGCCGCCAATGTTTATTAAAGCATTATGAATACCTTGTTGCCCAAGCAATTCCGATGCCCGGTCTAATGCAACCCCCTTGGCATATCCGCCTAGATCAAGAAATACCGATTTGTTTCGACTTGCGACCAACTCCCCTTTTCCATCGCGGGCAGGGGAAAAATCCAGATCACTCATCTGCGGCTTTGCTGCGACAAGTTTGGCAACTTGTTTTTCATCCGGCAGCACCGCTTTAAACTCATCGGCATGAAAGCCCCATAACTTAATCAATCCACCGATGGAAGGGTTGAACAATCCATCGGACTGAGCGGAGAGTTGCGCTGCATCTTTTAGCATGGCGGCCACTTCCGGTGTTACCTCGCGACTCTCGCCTGCGGCGAAAGCCGCATTCAAATCACTTAATTCACTTGGCTTCCATGCATGCAGCAGATCGTGCAACCGCTGAAATTCCCGCATTACTGAAGCAACCGCTTTTTTCGCTTTCCCTTCATCCTCGCCATACACGCTGACTTCCACCAGCGTGCCAAACACGTAGCCTTGTTCCTCGTAGATGGGCAGCTCCTTTTTGCCGCAGGCAACGAGACACAATGCGGTGATGAATATAAAAAGGCGGGATATAATATTCACTACTGCAAAGCTTCAAGTTCAAGCGACGCCGCCAAAAGCGCCAACCTTGCCACCACCCCGTAAGAATAGAAACGGTTGGGTATGTCGTCAGGATCAAATTCAGGATTGGGGAGCGAACAACAAGCCTCAAATGCGAGTGGTTCAAAGTGCATTCCGGGTGCATTAAGATTTTCATCGATGCCGCGCCCGGTATGCACGCGGTAAAATCCACCGACCACATAGCGGTCTATCATGTACACCACCGGTTCGGCCACGGCTTCGCTAATATTTTCGAAGGTATAAACACCTTCCTGCACCAGTACTTCACTGACTTCAAGCCCATCCTTGACAACTGCCATTTTGTTGCGCTGCTTGCGGTTAAGATGCTGGACTTCACTGGCATCCTTCACCGACATGATGCCCATTCCATATGTTCCGGCATCTGCCTTGACGATGACAAAGGGAGCTTCCTTGACACCATATTCGGTATATTTGGCACGCGTTTTTTGCAAGATAGCTTCCACTTGCGAGGCAAGACAATCTTCACCGCTACGCTGCTGGAAATCAACTTTTCCACACGCTGCAAAATACGGATTAATCAGCCATGGATCAATATTCAACAAGGTAGCAAATTCATCGGCCACATGATCGTAGGCTGCAAAGTGCTGGGATTTTCGGCGCGTCGTCCAGCCCGCTCCCAGTGGCGGAAGCACGGTCTGTTCCAGATTTTGCAAGATATCCGGCACTCCGGCGGAAAGATCGTTGTTAAGCAGGATCACACAGGGATCAAAATCATCCAACGCCAGGCGATTCCCCTTGCGCTGTAGTGGCTCCAGTATAAGCGAACTACAATTGGGCAATTGCAGTGTAGTGCGCTGAATTATCTCCGGTAACAAGCTACCGATGCGCACTTTCATCCCGGCCTGTTTGAGTATCAAGGCGAGCTGGGCGACATTCTGCAAATAAAATTGGTTACGTGTATGGTTCTCCGGTACCAGCAAAATACCGCGCGCCTCGGGACACACTTTTTCGACTGCTGTTTGTACCGCCTGCACGCACAGTGGCAAAAACACCGGATTAAGATTATTAAAGCCGCCGGGGAAAAGGTTGGTATCCACCGGGGCAAGTTTAAAACCCGAATTACGCAGATCGACTGAAGAATAAAACGGTGGAGTATGCTCCAGCCATTTTGTGCGAAACCAGTGCTCAATCATCGGCTGCGCGTCAAGAATGCGACGCTCAAGATCGAGCAGGGGACCTTTGAGGGCCGTAGCGAGATGGGGAACCATATTGCCTTATAAATTAATTAACTCAGTACATTCTAGCTGAAAAGTGCGGGTTAAATCATCTTCTCAGATTAAACCGGCTACATGTTCAGCCTGATGGCGGCTCAAGTGGTAGAATGCGCGCCTTAATTTTAAAGTGTCTTTTATGCTTTCCACCGCTAATATCACCATACAATTCGGCGCCAAGCCGTTATTCGAAAATGTTTCCGTAAAATTCGGCGACGGTAACCGTTACGGCCTCATCGGCGCAAACGGTTGCGGTAAAACCACATTCATGAAAATTTTGGGAGGAGACCTGGAACAATCCTCGGGCAATGTCATGATTGACAAGGGAGAGCGGCTGGGCAAGTTGCGGCAGGATCAATTCGCTTACGAAGACACCCGTGTGCTCGATGTGGTCATGATGGGGCACACAGAAATGTGGGATGTCATGTCAGAGCGTGATGCAATATATGCCAATCCGGACGCTTCTGAAGAAGACTACATGCATGCCGCCAATCTGGAAGCAAAATTTGCCGAATTCGATGGCTACACAGCCGAGGCTCGTGCCGGTGAGTTGTTGAACGGCGTGGGCATTGCACAGGAATTGCACGCCGGGCCGATGCGAGAAGTTGCACCCGGTTTTAAGTTGAGGGTATTGCTGGCACAGGCATTGTTCTCCGATCCAGAAATTTTATTGCTCGACGAACCGACCAACAATCTCGACATCAACACCATACGCTGGCTCGAAGATATTCTCAACGCGCGCAACAGCACCATGGTGATCATTTCTCATGACCGCCACTTTCTGAACAGCGTATGTACTCACATGGCCGATCTGGATTATGGCAAGATCACCGTTTATCCCGGCAACTATAACGATTACATGCTGGCCTCAACCCAAGCGCGTGAGCAGCAGTCGTCGGACAATACCAAGGCCAAGGAAAAGGTTGCCGAGTTGAAAGCCTTCGTAGCACGCTTCTCGGCGAATGCCTCCAAGGCCAAGCAGGCCACTTCGCGCGCGCGCCAGATCGACAAGATCAAGATCGAAGACATCAAGCCTTCCAGCCGCCAGTATCCGTTCATCCGTTTTGAATATGATGAGCGCGAGAAGTTGCATCGCGTTGCGGTAGAAGTGCAGCATCTGAGCAAAGGCTTTGACCGCGTGCTGTATTCCAATGTCAATTTCCGCATCGATGCAGGAGAACGAGTCGCTATCATCGGTCCGAACGGCATCGGCAAGACGACGTTACTCCGCTGTCTGGCCGGAGATCTCACTGCCGACCACGGTACCATCAAATGGGCCGACAAAGCCAAACTCGGCTACTATGCGCAAGATCATGCCGCCGATTTCGCCGATGACAGCCTCATGATGGACTGGATGACGGATTGGCGCGGGCCGCATGACGATGATCAGGTGGTTCGTGGCACGTTGGGGCGTTTACTATTTTCGGGAGATGACGTAAAGAAAAAAGTGAAAGTACTATCCGGGGGAGAGAAGGGACGCATGTTATTCGGAAAGCTCATGCTGCAAAAACCCAATGTGTTACTGATGGACGAACCGACCAACCACATGGACATGGAAGCTATCGAGTCACTCAACACCGCGCTTGATCTGTTTAAAGGTACGCTGATATTCGTGAGTCATGACCGGGAATTTGTTTCATCACTGGCCACCCGAATTATCGAGATTTCTGCCAAGGGCGTAACC
>Ga0208872_1001086_pt1 | contig 17585 bp, 26 predicted proteins | sample CryBogCBH12Aug08_FD_185508 | JGI IMG/M metagenome (GOLD analysis project Ga0208872, IMG submission 185508) | Freshwater microbial communities from Crystal Bog, Wisconsin, USA - CBH12Aug08 (SPAdes) | ecosystem: Environmental > Aquatic > Freshwater > Lake | place: Crystal Bog, Wisconsin, USA...
CCTATAATTGATTTACCTTATTTAAAGGAAAAAATATGTCATCTACTACTATTGCTCGTGGAAATGTCCTTTCTTCCACAGTTATTCAATATACCCTTCCAGTAACAACTATTGCTGATTCTTCTGATGAAGTAACTATTACTGTTCCTGATGTTCAAGTAGGAAATGTAGTGCTTGTTTCTACTGGTTTTGCACAAACTAAAGGTGTTGCTTGTGTAAATGCTCGAGTAACTGCTGCAAATACTATTGCTTTGGACTTTGTAAATGCTACTGGCGCATCTGCTGTTACTGTTGCTGGTGTTTATTACCTAAAAGTTATCAAGCCAGAAAATTTGCCTTTGCCTTCTAGCGCAGTTTAAGGAGTTAAAACATGGCTTACAATTCAGCTTTTGCACCTTTTGGACCAACATACTTAGTTGGCAGTTTGGCTCCTGTTCAGGTTAAATCTAGCAACAATGTATACCCTTCAGGTTATCGAATTGTAAACATTACTGCTAGTGCTATTCGAGTATCTTGGCAACCACAAGAGCCTAACGATGCGACCTCAACTCCTGTTGTTACAGCTCCTGCTTTGACTGTTCCTTCTTACAATACGTTTTATATTCCTGCCAATGGTGTGCAAGTATTTAGCGGTATTCCTCCTAATGCTTGGTTTTTATCTAGCGCAGCTTCTAGTGCAGAAATTACACCTGGTGAAGGGATTGCATAATGAGTTCAAATCAAGTAGCTTCTACAGTTACAGTTCAAACAGTTCCTGTTCAAGCACAATTTAATTCTTCTGGTGTTTGTTTAGGTTTAGTTGGCCCTGGTGGAGCTTTCTTTAGTCCTCCATTAACAGGGGATACTATTAATCCTGCTGTATTTCAGATGGGTGGAAATACAATAGCAACTTCTGTTTCTTTGCCTACTATTGGTAGTGGATTTGGTACAAGTCCTACTATTAGCGCATCAAATACAATGGCTTTTAAAGTTGTAGTTGGTACTGGTGGCGCAGCTTCAGGATCAATTACCTTACCAACTGCTGTAACTGGTTGGATGGGTTTTGCTGCTGATGTAACAAGCGGTACTGCTCTATTTTTACAACTAACAGCAAGTTCAGCAACATCAGTAACATTTACAAGCTATTCCATTACAAGTGGTTTAGCTCAAAATATGTCTGCTGGGGATGTAATTTTAATAAATTGTTTTGCTTATTAAAGGCAATATATGGCTGGCCCTTCTTCAACAGTAGATCAAAACCTACTGCCAGTTCAGGCTTATTTTGATGTTTATGGCAATTTTCAAACATTTATAGGTCAGGGCCAACCCTTTTATGCAACAGTTAATCCTGTTCAATCAGGGTTAACCATTACCAGTAGCACTATTAACAGCACCACAATCGGTGCTTTAGTGCCTTCTACTGGGGTTTTTACTAATATTTCTACAGCTACAGGACAGATTTCAACTTCTCCTTCTGCTGCTACAGATATTGTAAATAAGCTGTATGTTGATACAGTAGCCCAAGGATTAAATCCTAAAGCTGCTTGTAAAGCAGGAACTTTAACCAATATTACTTTGTCAGGTTTACAGACGATTGATGGTTATTCAGTTTTAGCTGGTAATCGAGTCTTAGTTAAGAATCAAACAGCAACAGCCGATAATGGCATCTATGTAGCCTCTGCAAGCGCATGGACTAGAGCAACTGACATGGATGTATGGGCAGAAGTGCCAGGGGCTTATACAGTCGTTTTAAACGGCTCTCAAGCCAATACTGCATGGGTATCTACTTCTGCTGATACAGGAACTATTGGAGTTACTCCAATTACTTGGGTTCAATTCTCAGGTGTTTCTACTTATTACGCTGGCACAGGGTTAACCCTTACTTCTAATACTTTTAGTATTACTCCAGTAGGTACAGCAAGCACTTATGGATCTGCAAGCGCAGTTCCTGTATTTACAACTAATGCAAGCGGTCAAGTAACTAGCGTTACTAATACCACTATTGCTATTGCCAATACGCAAGTTAGCGGTCTTGGCACAATGTCAACGCAAAATGCTAACGCAGTTGTTATTACAGGCGGTTCTATTGATGGAACTACAGTAGGCTTAACAACGGCTACTACTGTAAGAGGAACAACTATTACTGCTACCTCGCAGTTTAGTGGCCCTGGCACAGGATTAACTGGCACAGCTACCTCATTAAGTATTGGTGGAAATGCTGCTACTGCAACATCAGCAGGAAGTGTTACTAATAGTGTTACATTTAATAGCGGTGGTGCTGGTGGTGTTTCACCAATTACTTATAACGGATCTGTAGCCCAAACTATTTCCTATAACACTATTGGCGCACCTTCTACAACAGGAACAAACGCTAGTGGTACTTGGGGTATTGGCATTACTGGCAACGCTGCAACTGTTACTAATGGTGTATATACCAATGGTAGTTACTCAAATCCTACTTGGATTACTTCAATTTTAGGTTCTATTGTTAGCGGAGCAGTAGCCTCTGCCACTTTAGCTGCTAGTGCAACCAATATCGCAGGCGGAACAGCTGGCGCTTTAGCTTATCAAACAGGCGCAGGTGCGACTTCTTTTCTTGGCCTTGGCACTACAAACTATGTATTGACCGCAGGCGCTACTGCACCGCAATATGTTGCTCAAAGCACTTTATCGGTTGGGTCGGCCACAACAGCAACAACTTCCACCAATTTAGCTGGTGGTGTTGCAGGCGCTATTCCTTATCAGTCAGCAATTGGAGCAACTGGATTTTCCGCAGCAGGAACTACAGGTCAAGTATTAACTTCCGGTGGCACAGGCGCACCGACTTGGACTACCCCAACCTCTTATGCGACTGTTACCGATGACACCACTACAAATGGCACTCGTTATCCTTTGTTTGCTAACCAAACAAGCGGAAACCTATCAACAGAATATACAAGCTCTACTAAGCTCCAATACAACCCTTCTACTGGCACTTTTACTTCGACCCTATTTAGCGGTTCTGGAGCAAGTTTAACTAGCTTAAATGGCTCAAATATTAGCTCTGGCACAGTAGGTACAGGTGTTGGCGGTACAGGATTAACTTCATTTACAAGTGGTGGTGCAGTTTATGCTACATCTGCTTCTGTTCTTACAACTGGTACTTTGCCTGTTACTGCTGGCGGTACTGGGGTCGCAACTTTAAGCGGTTTAGCTTATGGAAATGGCACTTCTGCATTTACAGCTGCAACTGCTGCACAAGTCGTAGCCGTTATTAATTCAACCGCAGTAACTAATGCTACAAATGCAACAAATGTAGCAATTACAGACGATACAACTACAAATAGTGATTACTATGTTACTTTTGTAAGTGCTTCGTCAGGCAATACTGGTATGAAAACAAGCTCAACCAAGTTAAAATATCATCCATCAACAGGGGCTTTAACAGCTTCTACTATTTACATAGCACCATAAGGACACATCATGGGTCAATTAGTCTTTCAAGCAACAGCAGGCGGCCAAGTAGCCTTAGTTGGCCCTAATCCTTCGACTAGCTTTTCTTTAAACGTTCCAGCGATTAACGGAACTTTAGTCACCACAGGCGATACAGGCACAGTTACCAACACAATGTTGGCTTCTTCTGCTTATACCGACCCTGGAACAATAGGTTCAGGAACTGCTAATACAGGCGCATTTACTTCTCTTTCTGCAACTTCATTTACAAATACAGGAACAGATACTGCAACAAAATTTATTCCAACAGGCTCATCTGTTGCTGGCAATGGTTTATATCTTCCTGCTACAAATGCACTTGGATTATCAACAAATGGTACAAATGCTTTATATATTAATTCATCACAAAATGTAGGTATTGGTACCATTAGCCCTAGTCAAAAACTTCATGTAAATGGTAATGTGTTTTGCTCTGCTTATGTATATTTTAATGATACTGGTTCTTATATAGGACTACCTGCAACAAATACAGTAGCCCTTGCTACATCAGGAGCAGAAAGAGTAAGGGTTGACTCTAGTGGTAATTTCTTAAAAGGAGTTACGACTGCGTATAGTACTGCTTATGGTACTGGAGATATTTCGTTTTATTCTGCAAGTGCAGGATTTGTTACATTAGCTCCGGGAGCTACAGGTGGTGGTGTACCAACTATTCAAGTATATTTAAATGCTGCTGGAACTGCTGTAGGGTATATTGCTGTAGGTACAGCGGCTACATTATTTACAAGTCTTTCTGATTACAGGTTTAAAAAAGACATTGTTCCAATGCAGGGTGGCTTAGACAAGATTACAAAACTAAAACCAGTAACCTATAAATGGAAAGAAGATGACTCTTATGGTGAAGGTTTTATTGCCCATGAGTTACAAGAGGTTATTCCTTCTGCTGTAGTTGGCAAAAAAGATGATGTTTCTGATACTGGACAAATTAAATCACAAGCTGTAGACCCATCAAAAATTGTAGCTACATTAGTTTTAGCAGTCCAAGAGCAACAAGCCCTTATAGAATCACTAACCACTCGCCTTACTGCATTGGAAAACAAATGAATACTTACACTTGGAATATCGTTAATTTAGACCGCAAGACTTCTGACGGTTTCGTAATCACAGCGCATTATGTTGTATCCGCTACAGATGGTGTATACAACGCTTCTACCTATGGCACAGTAAGCTACACACAAGAAGAGAAGGCTTACAAGCCTTACGCTGAATTGACTCAATCTGAAGTCATTGGCTGGGTACAGGAGTCACTTGGTCAAGATACAGTAGAAGCTAGTCTGACTGCACAGATTGAAGCACAAAAGAATCCTGTACAAGAAACTGGATTACCTTGGGTTTCATAATGTTTACTTGGAAAATCCTAGAAGTTTCTGCTAAAGATGGAGTGATTACTCATGCTCGTTATCATGTTACAGCTACACAAGACGATAAATCAGTAGAAACTGAAGGTAATTGGTATTTTGATTGCCCAACTGAAAAAGTGCCTTTTGACCAAGTTACCGAAGAAATGGTATCTAGTTGGATAGAAAGCGAGGCAGTAAAAGATGGTCAATGCCATATTACCGCTAGATTACAAGAACAATTAGAAGCATTAGAAGATACAGTAACTCCTCCTTGGCAACCTCAAGTATTTACACCAGGACAATAAAATGACACAGCCAATTGACATTATTTCAAGAGCACTAAAAGATATTGGCGCATTAGAAGCAGGTGAGACTCCGACACCTGATGCTGCTGCCGATGCCTTTGATATGCTTAATGACCTCATAGACCAATGGTCTAACGAGGACATGATGGTATATAACACTACTGAAATCATTTTTCCTTTGATTCCAGGACAAGTTCAATATACGATTGGCCCTAACCCTTCTACTGCAAACTTTATCGGTGCAGTCTTTACAGGCTCTATTTCAGGCAATATTCTAACTGTTACTAGCTTAACTAGCGGTGCTATTGCTCAAGGGCAAACTTTAAGTGGTACAGGCATCATAGCTGGCACTCAAATTGTGCAGTTTTTAACTGGTGCTGGCGGTCAGGTTAATGAAACTGGAACTTACCAGCTAAATATTAACTACACCAACGCTATTAGTTCTGAAACCCTAACTGCTTACTACCAAAAGCCATTATTTATTGACCAAGCGTATGTAAGGGTAAACACTCAGTCTAATGGTCAAGCTGTTCCTAATGGTGGTTTAGATTATCAAGTAGCGGTTTTAGCATTAGAAAACTACAACCAAATTGGATTAAAGACTTTGAATGGCCCTTGGCCTAAAGCTCTTTATTACAACCCTAATGCTATTTCAGGTAACCTATTTGTATGGCCAAATCCTAGTCAAGGTGAGATGCATATGTTCTCATCTACTATCTTTAGCAACTATACAAGTCTTAATGACAACATAGTGCTGCCACAAGGCTATTCAATGGCTCTTAGATGGAACTTAGCTGAACGACTAATGCCTATGTATGGCAAGGCTTCACAAACGCAAATCAGCATGATTTCAGCTTACGCTGCACAAGCTAAATCAACTATTAAACGCAATAACATGATGCCAATAGCTGCTGCAGGTTATCCTGATTCTATGTTGGTAGGTAGGGCGAAGGACGCAGGTTGGATACTGAGTGGGGGTTTCTTCAGGTAGAGGGTTTGTCCGCTAGTGTGATATAATAAAGATTCTTACAAAGGAGTCTTATCATGAAAACACTAGCAGAATTAAAAGCAGAAAAATTAGAAGTAAACAAAGCAATAAAAAGATTTAAAGACAACGAAGCTTATGCAAGAAAAATTGGTAGAGAAGTAGGAGAGCCAGGCAGACCAGCAAACACTCCTGAAGTTCTTTGGAGCAAAGTTGATAAGCGTGGTGAAGATGAATGTTGGGAATGGAAAGGCTTTAGGAATCATGATGGATATGGAAGGACTTGGATTAATGACAAAGGCTACTATGCCCATAGAGTCATCTATTCGCTTGTTTATCCAAACACAATTAGTCTTAATGCTCCAACTTCACAAAATGAAACAGGCTTTCTTTTACATACTTGCGATAATCCTTCTTGTTGCAATCCAAAGCATTTATGGGTTGGCAATCATGCTGATAATATGGCAGATAAAGCTGAAAAAGGTCGTAGCCCAGACTTTAGTGGTGGCAAAGGCCCTCGTTGCAAACTTACAATGGAACAAGCTAGAGAAGCTCGTTTGCTTAGGAAAACTAGTATGACTATTCCACAATTAATGGAAAAATTTAATTTAAGTCGTGCAAGCATGAAAACCTTGTTGCGTGGTGATTCATACAAGGAAAGCGAGTAATTTATGGATTTTGGCTTTGTAGGCCCTTCTTATGAAGCACCAAGTATCTACCAAGACGGACAAGAGTGCATTAATTTTCGACCTGAGATTGACCCTTTAAAGCTGCCAGGTCAAAGGGGTATTGTTGCCCTTTATCCAACCCCAGGACTAACTACTCAAGTCGTATTGCCTAATACCCAAGAAGTGCGTGGAATGCGTACTGTTAGCGGTGGCAACCAATTAGTAGCGGTCTGTGGCCCTTATGTCTATGTTTTATCCTCTAATCTAACTCCTACAATTATTGGGCAGTTAAATACCAGCACAGGTCATGTCGGCATTACCGATAACGGAGTAAACGTCTATATTGTCGATGGGGCTTATCGCTATACATGGCGCATTAATAATCCTCCATCAGCGACCATTCAAGCATCTATTTCAGGAACTACATTAACTGTAAGTCGTACTTATTCAGGTACATTGGCTATTGGTCAAGCCTTATATGGTATTGGTTTAAGCAATGAAACTGTTATTTTGTCAGGTTCAGGAACTACTTGGACATTAAATAAAAGCCAAGCTGTACCTTCTACGCAGATGTATGCTTCTGCAACCATTCCATTTCAAGGCGCAATCGCTGATGTAGTGGTAAGCGGTATTACTTATCATCAACTAACAGTAAGTCCTTCTGTAACGCTATATTTAGGTCAAACTATTGTCGGAACTAGCGTTTCTGATGGCACAATCATTACCCAAATTGTGACTGCTGGCTCTCAATACTATATTAACAAGGCATATACGATTAGCTCTGAGCAAATGTATGCCTTGAACTTTACTGTTATTCCTAATACAGATGGTGCTTTTACCGGAGCTGATGTTGTAGATACTGTAGATAACTACTTTGTTTATAACGACCCAAATACGCAATTATTTGCTGCTTCTGATGCCCTAAGCCCTATTACTCAGCCTTTAAGCTTTGCTTCTAAAGATGGCTCACCAGATAATCTTGTATCTTTAATCGTAGACCATCGTGAAATATATCTATTAGGCGAAAACTCAAGCGAAGTATGGACTGACGTAGGAACATTTCCGTTTCCATTTCAAAGGATTCCTGGCACTTCTACTCAACATGGCATCGTAGCTAAATTCTCAGTAGCTCGTGTTGGTAATTCTTTTGCGTATGTCAGCCGTAATATTCGTGGTCAAGCCCAAATTATGATGATGCAAGGGTATACCCCTACTCGTATCTCTACCCATGCCGTAGAGAATACTTTGGTTAATCAATATGTAGGCGATGCAGTAGCTTGGACTTATCAGTTAGAAGGCCATGAAGTTTACGTTGTATCGTTCCCTACACTAGATTTAACTTGGGCCTATGACAATACTAGCGGTATGTGGCATAAATGGCTTTGGGTTGATTCTAATAACGTTTACCATCGTCATCGTGGCAACTGCCTAGCTTTGTTTCAAGGCATGGTTTTGGTAGGTGATTGGCAAAATGGCAAGATTTACGAGCTAGACCCTAATAACTATACTGATGATGGCGATGAAATCCGCAGATTACGTAGATGCCCTCATTTAGTTGAAGATTTGCAAAGAGAGTTTTTTAATGAATTGCAACTTCAATTTCAGCCAGGTGTAGGCATAGGCGGTACTTTTACCAACACTAATATTTATGTAAGCGACCCTTATATCATTGGAGCTACACAAACAGTCGCTATTCCACCATTAGCAACGATTGTTATTGGAAGCGCAACTAATGTAGACCAAACCACTACATATACCAACCCTATGGCTATGTTGCGTTGGTCTAATGATGGTGGCTCTACTTGGAGCAGGGAATATTGGATTCCAATAGGTCAACAGGGTAAATACAAGAATCGTGCTATTTGGCGAAGATTAGGTACAGCTCGTGACCGAGTATATGAAGTGGTGATTACTGACCCTGTGAAAGCGGTTATTGTGTCTGCAAACCTAAAAGCCTCTGTAGGAGAGAACTAATGTCAAACGGATTATGGTCTACCTCGCAAAACAACCCTTATCCACAAAGCGAGTTTTTGGATGGAACTACTAAAAGACCGACTCGTGCTTGGCAACAATTCTTTTTAAATTTGCTGAACTTTACTTCTGCCACTTCTGCTACGGCAGGCTCGGCAACTTTGCCATCAAATCCTGTGGGATTTATGAATGTCACTATAAATGGTAAAAAATACAAAGTTCCCTATTATAATGTTTAGTAATGATACTCAAGCGAATAATGCCTGACGAAGTTGCGCAAAAATGGTCAAAAGTTGCTCCATTTATTGAAGATGCGCTTCTATATGCAGATGGTGATTACACATTAGATCAGGTAAGGTTGGCAGTAGTTAGTAATCAATGGTTGCTAATAGGTATTTTTGAAGGTGATTTTATTAAAGGTGCTTTAACTGTGTCGTTTATTAATATGCCAAATGACAGAATTGGCTTTGTAACGGCAATAGGCGGTAAAAATATCTTTAATAAAGACACCTATAAGCAGTTGGTGGAGATTTTGAAGCAATTTGGAGCAACCAAAATACAAGGTGGAGTTCGAGAATCTATTGCTAGATTATGGCGAAGAGTAGGGTTTAAAGAACGATACATTCTTGTGGAGAACGATATATGTTAAAAAGCAAGCATTCCGGTTGGACTTGGGATTTAAAAAGAACTCCTTTTGGTGGCGGTGGCGGCATTATTTCAGCTATTACAGACCCTATTTCTAGTGCTTTAGGAACAGATGGAAGCGGTGGAGGTTTATTAGGTGGTCTTGCAAGCCTTGATTCTGCGGTAAACAATGGTATTCCTGGCGGTTGGGCAACCATTGGTGGCGCAGCCCTTTTAGCAGCAGGCATTACCGACCCCACCCTTTTAGCAGCAGCAGATTCAGGCACTTTGTCAGATGCCACAATTACATCAGCAGGCTTAAATCCTGCAACAGTAGCTACACAAATATCTAGCGACCCTGCAGCTTTAGATTTAGGAACAACCTCATCAGCAGATGCTGGTTTAACAGGCGCAGCAGCAGGTAGCGCAGCAACAGGCGGTGTTGCAGTAGATGCAGCAGGATTGCCAATTACTGCTGATACAGGCGTAGCTGGTGGCACAGGATTGACATCAGGCGCAGGCGCAACAGGCTTAACTAGCGGTGGCACAGTAGGCTCTTTAGCAACGCCAGCAGCAAGTGCTATTGATGCTTCTGCAGGGCTTGCACCAGCATCAGGTAGCGCATTAGTAGGCACATCGTCAGGTCTTGCAGCTCCAGCAGCCGCAGCAGCAGGCGGTACAGGGTTATTAAGCAGTCTTGGCGGTGGTGGTCTTGGCACAGCTTTAGGTGTATCAGCAGGAACAAGCGCATTAAGCAGTTTATTAGGCGCAAACGCTTCAAACAAAGCAGCACAGATTCAAGCTAATGCTGCAAACAATGCATCACAGTTAACTGCAGCCATGTTTAACGTGCAAAATCAGCAACAGCAACCATATAGAACTGCTGGCTATAACGCATTAAATCAAATTGGCTCACTTTCTGCAGGGCCATATACTCAGTATGATGCTTCCGGTAATCCTGTAGGAACAGGCACAGGAACAGGTTATTTAACCAACCAATTTAACGCTAGTGACTTAAATGCTCAATTAGCTCCTGGTTATGCTTTCCAATTGCAACAAGGGCAACAGGCTAATCTAAATGCTGCTAATGCTTTAGGTGGCAGAGTTGGCGGTAATACTTTGCAAGGTTTGCAGAACTATACCCAAGGACTTGCTCAAACTAGCTATCAAAATGCCTTTAATAATTACCAATCTCAACGTCAAAACATTTATAACAGCTTGGCAAGCATAGCTGGTATTGGTCAAACATCACAGCAACAAACAGGTAATTTGGCGCAAAATGCTGCAACAACTCAAGCCCAGCTTGGAGTTGGCGGTGCTGCTGCACAAGCTGCAGGTCAAACAGGTGTCGCAAGCGCATTAACTGGTGGTGCAACAGGAGTCGCAAATAACCTTTTATTGGCTAGTTTATTAGGCCAAAACCAAAGCGCAGCAGGAGCTTAATATGGCAGATTTTGGATTTAATACCGATTTAACTGTAAAACCTACACAAACAGGTTCAAGCATTGGTGATATTGTAAATATGGCTAGAGGTGTTCAGGCTTATCAACAAGCACAACAAATTAATCCATTAGAAGTCCAACAGAAAAAAACTGAAGTTGATGCTAAAAAATTAGGTTTGCTTAGAGCTAGGTCAGAAAATATTGTTCAAAATATTCAAGATTTATTACAAAAAGAAGATTTAAGTTACGATGACATTTATAAAAAAGCAAGTGAAATAAATGCAAATTCTGGTGGCGATGAAAATTCTTTAAAACAAGTAATGGCTTCTTTTAACCCTAAAAGCAGTCCTATTCAACATAAAGCTTCTTTAGCCCAAGCCTTAGCTAAAAATTTAACTTCTCAAGCGCAGTTAGAAAAGTTATATCCTGCAGTTACACAAGAAGATGTTGGTGGTCAAAAAGTTTCTATTGCACAAGGAAATCCTTTATTGGCAGCAGAGCAACCAGGAGTACCAACTGGGCCATATTTGCAAAAATCTCTTGCTCCTCAAGTTGCTACAAGCCCTACAGGTGGGCCTATGCAATTTGGTGGTGGCGGTATTCCACAAGCAGGAAATTTAAATAATAGACCTGTTTCAGTTCAAACTGCACCTGCTATGGGTGGCCAAGCAAATATGCAGCCAATTACAGGTGGTGTAACACCACAACAAATGAGCCAACCAAAATCTGCATCAGGGCCAATCCCATATATGCAAGGTGAAACTTATGACTCTTACAAAGACCGAGTTGCTAAAGTTCAAAAAAGTGTAGGACAAGCTGCTGAAGATTTGAAAACATCAAACGCTAATTCTGTAACTAATGCAAGATATACAAATGAACAAATTTTAAAAGCTTTGGACAACAAAGACGTTAGAGTTGGGCCTTTAATGCAAGCAATAGCAAATAAAACTGAAGGTTTAAATTTAACTGCTGATGAACAGTATGTAAAAAAACTGCTTGAACAAAGAATCCAGCAACAACAATCAAGAAGTAATATTGACCAAATTTCAAAAGAAATAGCAAGTGGAAATTTTGGAAATAGCAAAGACACAATTCGTAGCGTATTGTTTAAAGATAATGGAAATTTAACAGCCCAAGAATTGCAAGCTAAAGGCATATTAAACAAAGCAGGAAATGTTAATAAACCAAATTTAGCTGGTGTAAATGAATTTCAAAATAATTTTGCTTTGAAATCTGACCCTGAAGTAATGCATTTAATGGGTGTTATTGGTGATAAACCATTAAATCAATTAACTAAGGCAGAAATTAGCCATTTACAAAAAGAATTTAAAGGCAAATCTTTGACTGAAATAGATGCTTTAATGAAAAAACGGCAAGAACTTATTGACTCAATAAGGTAAAAAAATGGGCATAACTTCAGAAAATTTGTACAACATTATTAATGGCAGTAGTTTGCAAGATAATGCTGTGCCAGAAAATACAGTAAATTCTCAAAATTTATACAACATAATTAAAGGCCCTGCCGTAGAAAAAGAATCTGCGCCTTTAAGTGATGTTTTGTCAAGAGCAGTTACTAACACTCCTAAAAGTGCTTTAGAGTTTGGAAGAAATATTTATGAATCTGTAATACATCCACTTGACACTCTTGAAGGCATAGGTCATTTAGTTGTTGGAGCAGGTCATGCATTAAAACCTAAGCATATTGAAGCTTTTATGCAAAAAGGTGGGTGGGAAGAAAAAGATTTGGAAAAATCCATACAAACAGCTAATGCTGTAGGTGATTTTTATAAAAATCGTTATGGAAGCGTTGAAGGTTTTAAAGAAGCAGTTGCAACTGACCCTGTAGGTGTTGCAAGTGATTTAGCCACTATTTTGTCTGGTGGAGCAGGATTAGCCAACAAAACTGGAGTTGTAACTAAGGCTACAGAATTAGCTGGAAAAATGGGTGCATCTCCTGAAGCTTTAGCTACTGCAGGAAAAGTTGCGGAAAATTTAAATCCTGTAACAGCTACAGGTAATGTAGTATCAGCAGTTGGTAAACCTTTGCTTGGTTCATTAACAGGTGTTGGTTCAGAAAATATCGCAAATGCTGCTAAATCTGGATTTATGGGAGATACATCTTTTATAAATCAAAAACGTGGCAATGCACCAATGAACGCACCATTAGATGCAGCACGAGCAAATTTATCGGCTATGCGCCAAAACAAAAATAACGCTTATCGTTCAGGCATGACAGACATTACTGGCGATAAATCTGTTTTAAGTTTTAATGATATTGATTCTGCTTTGCAAAAAGCAAAAGATTCTATTTCTTTTAAAGGAAAAGCTAAAGACGATGTTGCTTTGCAAAATATTGATGAATTATCAAAAGAAATAAATGCTTGGCGCAATCTTAATCCTGCTGAATATCATACTCCTGAAGGTTTGGATGCTTTAAAACAAAGAATTGGCGCAATTACCAATCGCATACCTTATGAAGAAGCAAATTCAAATCGCATAGGTGGCGATATTTATAATTCTGTTAAAGACACTATTTCTGCACAAGCTCCTAAATATGCAGAAGTAATGAGTGATTATCATGAAGCGTCTGATGTAATAAAAGAAATTGAAAAAGCATTGTCATTAGGAAATAAAGCATCTGCCGATACTGCAATGCGTAAATTGCAAAGCATCACTAGAAATAACGTTAATACTAATTATGGTCAAAGATTAACTCTTGCTCAGCAATTAGAAAAAGAAGGTGGCAAACCATTTATCAATGCTTTGTCAGGCCAAGCGATGAGTTCTCCAGTAGCTAGAGGATTAGCAGGAACAGTAGAAAATTTATCAGCTTTGGGTGGTTTAATTAATCCTACATTATTAGCTGCTATTCCATTCCAAACCCCAAGTCTTGTTGCTGAAGCTTTATATGCTGGAGGCAGAGGAGCTAAAGCAATTTCTAATTTATCTAAAAAAACTGGCATTAATCAATCTAGAGGAAATGCTTTAGCTGATTTATTGCAAAATATAAATAAACAAAAAGAGGAGCAATAATGTCAGTCTTACTATCCCCTATTGGTAATGGATTTCAATTCTTTACTACTACAGGCTTACCTTTGTCTGGTGGTTTTCTTTATAGCTATCAAGCAGGTTCAAGCACTCCTTTAGCAACCTATACAGATTCAACAGGAAATATTGCTAACACCAATCCTATTGTATTGGGAACAGATGGCAGACCTCCTTATGAAATATGGCTTACCTCTGGGTATTCCTACAAATTTGTATTAGCTACGTCAACTAACGTAGTCATTCAAACCTACGACAATATTTATCCTATTCCAAATGCATCAACCACAGGCACTACTGTTCCTGCTGGTGCAATCATTATGTGGTCAGGCTCTATTGGTTCTATTCCTGCTGGCTATGTTATTTGTAATGGCTCTAACGGCACTCCTGATTTAAGGGATTCCTTTATTGTTGGTTCAGGTAACAATTATGGAGTAGGCTCTACTGGTGGTTTTGTAAATAGCGGTGTAATGACCAATTCAGGCACAAATATTCCGCTTTATTATTCATTAGCATTTATTCAGAAGACTTAAGGTGAAATTATGTCTTTTGATTTTGACCCTGTGAAATATGGCGTTTTATGGCAAAAGGTAGAAGGTTACGAGTCCAAACTAAATGAGATCTCCAAAAAGCAGGACAAAATGGAGTCTCAAATAGAAGAACTTGTGGCTTTGGCTAATAAAAGTCGTGGTGGCTTTTGGATGGGAATGGCTATTGTTTCAGCTATTAGCGGATTAATTAGTTTTTTTGCAGGACTATGGCATGGCAAATAAACCTGTGCATCGGTCAAAGACTATGTGGTTTTCACTAGCCTTGGTTATTGCAGGTGTTGTATTTGATAACTTTTCCAGCATTCAGAATGTCATAGATGAACGATATTATGGTATTAGCTATATCGCTATTGGTGTTTTGGTGGCTATACTTAGATATGTAACCAAGGACTCAATCGAATGAACTATATCCTATACCCATTTTATGTAGTTCTAGATTTGGCAATGACTTTAATTGCTTACGTCATAGCCCCTATTCTTCCTATTTTTACAGTTCAAAAACTATGGTGGTGCGATAACCACAGTTATCAAGCGATTGGCCCTGTGCTTCCTAGTTGGCTTAATTGGTTTATGACACCGGACAATACTTTAGATGGTGATGCCACTTTTCAAAGCCTAAACCCACCTAGCTATTGGTCAAAAGTGAAGTGGCTTTGGCGCAACCCTGCTTATTCCGTATGCTTGAAATATATTAACACTATTGCAAACAAACCTGTGCTTCATGGCAATGACAACATAAAGGATAACGACAATGCGGTGGCTGGCTGGTGTTTCGTTCAATGTGCTGGACTTTTTCAGTTTGTTTGGATTATTCCTATTGGGTTCTCTCGCTGCTTTTATCTTAATCTTGGCTGGAATATCAGAGGCACTCTACATACTCCTTCAACAGAAAGTTATCAAGCCACTTTTGCGTTCTCTCCAAGAATAAGCGGTTTTAAATAATGTTTGGTTTAAATCTCTATGCAATCTACGCAATGGTCGCTATCAGTTTGTTTTGCGGTGGCTTTGTAAGTGGTTGCCAGCACGAACAAGCATCTCAAGAAAAAGCTATTCGAGAAAAAGAACATCAATACCAAGCCGATGCAGACAAAATAAGGACAGAAAAAGATGCTCAAATCAACGCTATTAATTCTCAGCTTGTCGATGCTATTAGTGAGTTGCACAAGCGCACCAGTCGTACCGACAAAACCAACAATGGACAAATTACCGCAGGCTGTAATGGAAGCCAGCTTTTTGCAGAGGACAGCGAGTTTCTTGAAAGGGAATCTGCCAGAGCCGATACAATAAGAGTTGGTCTAGAAGCCTGTTATAAACAATATGATTCTTTGAAATGACTAAAGCAAGACTTGTAAGCTATGTTGCTTTATTAGTGACAGTAACCCTTTCTACAATTATTATCGCTATGTCTATGGCTATGGTAATTGGCTTATTTAATGAAAAAGTAAGCAATGAAGAAATTTTTAAAATACTAGCACCAACTTTTTCTACTGTGGTTGGTGGGTTTATAGGACTCCTTTCAGGAATCAAAATAGGACAATCTGGCAATGAATAGCGAGCAATTACAAGCCCTTGGAATTGATCTTAAATGGCTAAAACCTTTAAACGATACCTTTGCCAAATATGGCATCGACACTCCAAAGCGCCAGGCTGCCTTTATTGGTCAATGCCAGCATGAATCAGGTAACTTTAAGACTTTAGAAGAAAACCTTCATTATTCTGCTGGTGCTTTGATGCGAGTTTGGCCTTCTCGTTTCCCTGATGCTGCAACTGCTGAGAAATACTCAAACAATCCTCAAGCTATTGCAAACAAGGTTTATGGCGGTAGAGCTGATCTTGGCAATACTGAAGATGGCGATGGATGGAAATTTCATGGCAGAGGCGTTATACAGCTCACAGGGCGTTCAAATTACACAGTATGTGGCGATGCCCTAAGTCAGCCATTTATAACGCAACCAGAGCTTCTATTAGAGCCTGAATGGGCTTGTATGTCTGCTGGCTGGTTCTTTAATAAGAAAAACCTTAATTCCTTGGCTGATATTGAAGATTGGGAAACAATGACCAAAAGAATAAATGGTGGTGTCTTAGGTCTGCAAGACAGAATAGACAAAACTCATAAAGCAATGGATATTTTAGCGATGTAATCGTTTTTTATGTTTAAGGTTAAGGGCAAGCTCTATTGTGTATTTAAGAGCTTCCCATTCACCTCTTTGCATCACTACTGGAATTAACTCTTGTTGAGCATCAATCTCAGCAAATTTTTTAGTTAAATATTCAGCCATTGCTTCTTGCTCATGTTTACTTCTTTTGGGCTTTTTTGTCATATAAGCTGAATTAAAGGTTTTTTGTTCTCAACATGGTCTAAAGCTGCTTGCCAAGCTTGAGTCCACAGATTAAGAGCTGTAGATCCTTCATAAAAGAAATCAGGGTAAAGAGCAAAAAAAGCTTCTTCACAATCGTCTGATGGAACCTTCATGCTTCCACCAAAAGGAATTTTTTCATCTGTCATTATCTTGTCCGATTAAATAAATAAGAATAATGCCAAAGCCAAATATTATGGACAATCCAAACATAAGGCATTGGTCATCACTCATTACATCTTTTTCTTTTTAATGCCTTCAGCTCTGCGAAGATCATGAGAATGTAGCTTTTTACCTACAGACTTAGGAACTTCTCCAGCTTTTTCAGCTACTTTTGCTGCTACTTTACGAGTAACAATTCTGCCATTAGAAAGCTCAAATTCATGCTTTGCGCCTTTGGCAGCTTTACCAGCCATCTTTTTAAGCTCATCATGGCTGTAAGCTTTTGACTTAGCCACAATAACTTTTCCAGACTTTTCTTTAATAGCTGGTTCAACAACTGTAAGTTTCTTTTTAGTTGCCATTATTTGATCCTAAAGATTTTATTGAGTTTAAGAGTGCCTTCATACTCAATTTTGCCTTGAGCATCTAAAGAACGCAATGGAAGCTCTTGAAAGTATTTCCATTTGTCTTTGTATGACTGAATCTCAGATGGAGGAACCCATCCAGCTTTTCTCCAGCGCAAAGTAATGTCAGTACCACTTGCAGTCCAAATATGATGATTCATACGGCCTCCTTAAAAAACTCTGATTGATCCAGGTGGGCAAGAGTAGCCTGAATAAACAAATACAGCTCCAGCAGGGGTTTTACAAGTAATTACTTGTTGCTG